>Ga0316204_10002391_pt1 | contig 42822 bp, 34 predicted proteins | sample 6monrhotite_MG_2_FD_205661 | JGI IMG/M metagenome (GOLD analysis project Ga0316204, IMG submission 205661) | Microbial mat bacterial communities from mineral coupon in-situ incubated in ocean water Damariscotta River, Maine, United States -... | ecosystem: Environmental > Aquatic > Marine >... | reverse complement strand
GTCATTCGATAAAGTCAAAGAGTTTAATGGCTGGGTTTCGATGATGACACTGAATTTAAATTTACCGCCTGAATACGATCAGTTGATTCATCAAGGCGTGCAACACATGAATAAAATGCCCGTTATCTGGTTAGAGTTAGCGGACTGTTCAGGCAATTCAGAAGCCTTTATTAAATCGGTTAACCCAACCATTGATGAGTTGATTTTAAAATTTATCTCTTTGGATTATCACGAGTTGTTGATGGCGGCTTCTGGCCCGCAATCCGAACACCGACTCGATCAACTGATTGAAGAAGATAAAGGTGAATATATCTTAATGGTCGAAGGGGCGGTGCCTTTAGGCTTAGGCGGCCATTTTTTACGAATTGGCCCCAATGGCGAAACGGGTGAAGCGCTATTAAAACGGGTGGCCAAAAATGCCGCGGCTGTGTTTGCCATTGGTTCTTGTGCTTTAGATGGTGGTGTAGTCGCCGCGGCTCCTAACCCAACGGGAGCAGTGGGAGTGGCTGAGGCTTTGAAACGCGATGATATTATCAATTTACCAGGCTGCCCAGTGAACCCAATTAATATTGTTGGGACTTTGCTGCATTACATTATGTTTGCTGAAATGCCGCCATTAGATGAGAAGAACCGTCCTGTTTGGGCTTATGCGCCGTTAATTCACGACAACTGTGAGCGTAGAGGGCATTATGATGCGGGTGAATTTGTCAAAGAGTGGGGCGATGAAGGGGCTAAAAAGGGCTGGTGTTTGTATGAAATGGGCTGCAAAGGGCCTTATGCCAATATCAACTGTTCGCAAGTGAAGTTTAATGAAGGCACATCGTGGCCTGTTCAAGTAGGGCACGGTTGTATTGCTTGTGGAAAAGGCAAGGTGGCGTTTGATGAATATGCCAATAATCGTAAAATCATTCAACTGCCAATAGAGTAACACCGAGTCATAATGAGTAATCGTAAGTTCGTTTTTAAAGAGATTTGTAATGACCAACACTAAGACTGAGACAATGACAGAAACAAGGTCCCAAAAACAGAAAATCGTTATAGATCCAGTGACTCGTATTGAAGGGCATTTACGGGTTGAAGTGGAGATAGATGAAAACAATATTGTGACCGAGGCTTGGGCATCTGGGCAACTGTTTCGTGGCATTGAAACCATTTTAAAAAATCGCGATCCACGAGATACGGGGTTAATCGCCCAGCGTATTTGTGGTGTCTGTACTAACTCCCATTATCGAGCCTCGATTAGTGCCGTTGAAAACGCTTACGGCATTAAACCGCCTCGTAATGCAGAGATCATTCGTAACTTAGTGTCTCTAGCGTTGTTTGTCCAAGATCATTTGGTGCATTATTACCACTTACATTCCCTAGATTACGTGGATGTGGTCAGTGCGCTAGAGGCGGATGCGGAAAAAGCCAGTCAGATCGCTCATCAATGGCATAAACAGCCTTATAACTGTTCAAAAGGTGATTTAGAAGCGGTTAAAGAGAAGTTGAGTACCTTTGTTAAGGCTGGGCGCCTGGGTCTGTTTGCCAATGGGTATTGGGGCCATAGCGCTTATAAGTTGTCGCCAGAAGAGAATCTGATTCACATGAATCACTATTTGGAAGCGTTGAAAATTCAACGTGAAGTCAGTAAAGCGATTGCCATATTTGGCGGCAAAACCCCGCATCCGCAAAATTTAGTGGTGGGGGGCGTGACCAGTGTCATGGACATGTTGAATCCTCAGCGTTTAAATGACTATCTGTTTATTATTAAAGACACCCAGCAGTTTTTAAAACGCGCCTATTTACCTGATGTCAAAATGGTGGTGGCCGCCTATCGAAACGATATTAAAGCGGGGTTTGGGCGTGGCAGTGGTAATTTTATGTGTTCGGGTGGTTATGATTTAGGGTCATTAAATGAGAATGAATCCGAGAGCTTGTTTGCCAATGGGGTGATTTGGGGGCATGATTTTGAGAATATTGAAGCCTTTGATGAATCGCATATTACCGAAGAAGCGTCGCGCTCTTGGTATGCTGACGAGAAGCCAACCCGCCCATATGACGAAACGACTGAGCCCAGCTATACCGATTTGAATGCCGACGGTACATTGAAAACAGAAGGAAAATACAGTTGGATCAAAGCGCCCCGTTATCAAGGGCAGCCGATGGAAGTAGGGCCTTCGGCACGGATGATTATTGGTTATCTTAAAAATGCCAAGCTGATTAAACCCTATGTACAAAGTTTTATGGATGACTGCGATTTACAACTGATGGATTTTTCATCCACCATTGGGCGTAATGCGGCCAGAGCCATAGAGGCGGAAGTCACTTGTGATGTTATTTTTAGTTATGTCAGCGAACTGATTGAAAACATTAAGTATTACGATGAAGAGACTTGGACGAAATATCAGTTTGAAACACTGCCAACGGAAAGCCAAGGTTGTGCCGTTTTTGAAGTGCCACGTGGCACTCTAAGCCATTTTATACGCATACAGGATGCCAAAGTGCATAACTATCAGGCGGTGGTGCCCACGACTTGGAATGCTTCGCCAAAAGATGCTACAGGTCAAAGAGGGCCTTATGAAGAAGCCATTGTGGGTTTGCATTTGGCCGATTCTTCACAACCGTTAGAAGTCATTCGTGCCGTGCACTCGTTTGATCCGTGCTTAGCTTGTGCGGTACATGTCATTGATGCCCAAGGCAGAAACTTAGCCAATTATCGTGTTGCTCCCATGGCAAAAGGGGATAAATTATGAGCTCGCCATTCGCTGTTATTGGGATTGGTAATCTTCTGTTTAAAGACGAAGGTCTAGGGGTTTATGCCGCGAAGTACCTTGAAGAAAATTATCAATTTTCACCGCCTGTTGAACTGATTGACGGGGGGACTTTAGGGTTGAATATGATTCACCTTTACCAACGTTATGAGCGGGTGATTATCTTAGACACCATTAGTGTTGAAGGAAGCGATGAGGCGGGCACCATCTATAATTTAAATGCAGATGCCTTACAAGGTTTGGGAGACTGTCGAAAAACCGCGCATGAGATAGAGGTGCTTCAGACTTTAGAGTTAGGTGCTTTAGCAGGCGATATGGCGGATATCCAAATTATTGCTATGGTGCCTGAAGATATGACAGAAGTGTCTATGAGCATAACGCCCACAGTGATGGAAGCGATGCCACAGTTTATAGAGGCGATCTTGGCAGAGTTAGCGGAGTGGCGAGTGGTCTATGAGCTAAAAGAAAATGGCCTGTCACTGCCAGCGATTATTGAACGATACAATCAGCAACAAGCCTCTTCTCCCTCTATTGGAGAAAATCGGTGACAGACTGTTCTTCGCAATCGATTGATCAATCTGAAAGTGACTTGCAACTGAGTGCGCAGCAGCACCTCTGTTTGCAAGTATTTGGTCGAGTTCAAGGCGTGGGGTTTCGTCCTTTTGTTTATCAACAAGCCACAGATTTGAGTTTAAAGGGTTCTGTTTGCAATACGGCTCAGGGGTTGCACATTTATGTGCAAGGAGATTTACGGGCTCTAGATAGTTTTCAAAAACACCTTTTAACACATGCGCCCCCGCAAGCGGTTATTCAAAGCATCGAAACGCAAGCATTACCTTTGGCTGATTATCAGGCTTTTAGCATTATTCAAAGTCAAACGGACTTTGAACCAAGCCAACTGAAGCATTCCTGTCAAATTCCCCCTGATATTAGTCTTTGTAACCACTGTTTAACCGAATTCAACGATCCTAATAACCGCCGTTATTCAGACCCGTTTATTAATTGCTCAGATTGTGGGCCGCGTTACACCATCATAAACCGTTTGCCTTATGATCGTCAGCACTCCGCTATGGATACCTTTGAAATGTGTGACCTCTGCCTAGAGGAGTACCAGAACCCGTTGAATCGACGTTATCACACTCAAGGTATTTGTTGCCCAAATTGCGGCCCGCATATTCAATTATATGATGCAGCGAAAAACACGCTTTCTGAGAGAGAAGCAGCGCTGAAAGAGGTGGCAAGGCTTTTAAAAAAGGGAGAAATTGTTGCGTTTAAAAGTATTGGCGGTTTTCATATTTTATGTGATGCAACCAATGAAACGGCTGTTCAGAAATTACGTCAAAGAAAACGCCGAAGTCATAAGCCTTTTGCCGTGTTATGTTCGAATTTGGATATGGCCAAACAGTTCAGTGTGTTAAGTCCACACGAACAAGCGTTGCTTAAGTGTGATGCGAACCCTATTGTGTTAGTCACTAAAAAGGAGACGTGTGCTTTAAGTGATTCGGTGGCTCCTGATAGCCATCGTTTAGGATTGTTTTTGGCTTACAGCCCTTTACAACATGTTTTGTTTAAGTATTGTGATCGGCCTCTTATTGCCACCAGCGCCAACCATTCTGGTGAGCCCATTATCTATCAACAAGAGTCGATATTTACCAAGCTCTGCCGTCCTGGTTATGAATTAGTCGATTATGTATTGGACTTTGATCGTGCCATTGTAAACCCGTGTGATGACAGTATTGTGCAAAGCGTTGATGGCAAAAGTGCGGTTACGTTGCGATTAGCACGGGGCTTGGCCCCTTATTACGGACATTTTTCTAAAGAGCAGACTCAGTATTTTAAAAAAATGCAATTACATCCTAATAAGCCTATTGTGGCTGTAGGGGCTCAACAAAAAAGCAGCGTCGCTTTTTCTGGAAAGGATCACTGGATGTTATCTCCCTATATTGGAGACCTTCATCATTTCTCTGGTCAACAGCGTTTTGATCAAACGTTACAGAACTTACAAACTCTGACCCAGACCTCATTTGATGTGCTGGCCTGTGATGCACATCCTGACTACAGTAGTAGCCAGTGGGCAAAGAAAAACAGTGAACAAAACACCTTGCCTTTAGTGAAGGTATCTCACCATTATGCGCATGTATTAGCTTGCTTGGCTGAGTATCAACTAACAGAGCCCGTCATTGCATTCAGTTGGGATGGTTCAGGGTTAGGTACAGACGGTAGTCTTTGGGGAGGGGAAACATTGATTGCTAGCTCGAATCATTTTCATCGAATCATGCATTTACGACCCTTTAAGCTTTTAGGCGGTGATTTGGCCAGCCAGCAACCTAGACGGGTCGCTTTAGCGTTACTGTTTGATTTAATGCCACTTCAACATGTATTGGAACTGGATAATCCTACGGTTAACGCCTTTTCGGAGTTTGAAATTTACCAGCTTTATAAGCTTTATGAAAATAATTTAAACAGTCCTGAAACTTCTTCAATGGGTCGTTTGTTTGATGCGGTGGCCAGTTTAGTGGAGTGTGTGCAAATACTAGACTATGAAGGGCAAAGTGGCATGCGGTTAGAAGCCTTATACGATGAAAGCGTGGTAGAAGCTTATGAGATCAATGCGGGCGATCATTATGGAACCGCCTACCATCAAATTGAGTTAGAACCCATTTTATGGCAAATCATTAAAGACCAACAGAGTGGGCGTTCTAATACGGACATTGTCAGTCGATTTTTTAATATGTTAGTCAACTTGATTGATATTGTAGCTGGCCGTTTTAAAACCTATCCCGTGGTGGTAACAGGAGGCGTGTTTCAAAATCAAACGCTGCTTAAGTTACTTTGCCAGCGATTTGAACATAAAGAACAAGCCCTCTATTTTCAACAAAAAACGCCTATTAACGATGGCTCCATTGCATTAGGGCAATTGTGGGCTGCGTTACATCGTTAAAGTGTTTAGCCCTCTTTAGACGAACTTACCCACTATGTTGGATACCGATATGCTGATGAATAAATTGAAAACAAATTTTATTTTCAATACCTTACGATCCTTTTCTCTAATCTTCCTAATGCTTTTTTTATCAATCAATACTGTATTGAGCGCCGATAAACTAAATGGCTTTGGCAAATTTCACACATTTTCAACGATCTATGAACCATCGGGAATAGAGCAGCTTCCAGATGGACGATTTATTGTTGTAGAAGATGAACCCGATGTATGCTTTGAGTGTGATTGAGTTTAATAAGAAGGGCAAGGTGACCGAAAAACGTTTAAAGACGATTGGCTCTTTAGCCGATTTGGAAGGGCTTGCAATCGGTAAGAATGGTTATATTTATGCCATTACCTCTCATGCAAAAATCAAAAAAGGTCAACGCAAATGCCATACTACATGGAAGAAATGGCCAATCATTTTAATTATGATGGAATTATTTTCAATAAACACAAAAGACAAGGAGTAACCAAGGTTATTCGATTGGATTGAGACTGAAAACCTTATTACGCATTACGCGCGCGTAGCACACATGCAGGGAGTGGCGCATTATGTTAGGATAAGCGTTTAAAAAAACGTGTCGGGAGTAGAAAAATTAATAATAGTAGTGAATCGACAAAGTCCTGTCTAAAAAGAATTACGCTGAAAGTGGGCAGTGGGGTTTTAACTGAGAACAACGAAATCGCTAAGCAGCGCATGCTTAATCTGGTCTCATTTATCGTTAGGCTTATGCGGGACTATGAAGTCATTCTGGTTTCATCTGGTGCGGTGGCTTCTGGTTACACCGCTCTAAAACTGGATCGAAAAAAACACATTAGTAAAAAGGTACTGGCCGCAGTCGGGCAGCCTATTCTGATGAGTTGTTATAAGTCACTGTTTGATATTTATGATGTCGATACGAGTCAGTTGCTTATGACGGAAGAAGATTTTGATTCTGTGGCTCATATTGATATTTTCCGTCAGATTATTAATGCTCAGATGGAAAATGAGATTCTACCGATCGTGAATGAGAATGACATTACGACCATCTCAGAACAAGTCTTTGGTGACAACGATCAACTCTCGGCGCATGTTGCTCATTACAGCAATTCTGATATGTTGGTGATTTTGAGTGATATTGATGGTTATTACGATAAGAATCCCAACGAACATGCTGATGCCATGATGCTTCGCCGTGTTAGCGATATTCCGCAGAAAGAGCTAGAGCAAGAAGATTCGCCTAACAATGAATTTGCCACGGGCGGCATTGTCACCAAACTGAAAGCCGCTAAGTTTATGTTGGATAAAGGACGTCGTATGTTTCTATGTAATGGCTATGAGCTCAGTGCGGCCGAGTCATTTTTAATTGACGGGATACATGACAAGGGTACTCTCTTTGAGTTGGATTAACTCACTTCTCTAGTACTTGATCTCTTTTCTATATCGAAAACACCTATTTTAGGTGTTTTTCTCTTCCTTTATGTTCTCTTTTTTTAGGGTATTAGACCCTTTGTGATGACAAGCTTAGAATTCTGAGAATCGGCTTTTTGCATGGCAGGAGGCTTTCGGTTTATGCGTTTTTCTTTATTCAATTGTTCGTTAACCGGTCCTTTTGGATAGCTTTTGTTTAGCTCTTTCTCAATTCTTGTGTCATTGATGGCCAAATTATCTCCGTAAAAATCGCCCGCAGAGCCTGCAATAAACAAGGCTGTAATGGTATCCATTGTATCGATATGGCCGATAAGCCAAGTTGGTAAGGTTATCTCTAAATACTGTTTTAGGCGCTTGACCTCGTGATTTTCTTGCCATGCCGTTAAGGTTTCTTCAGTGACGCTGAGAATGAGTTGATGCTCTTGTAGATGCTCATCACGATTAGGGTAGTGGTATTGCTGCATCAGGCTTTCTTCGCGTTCAAAGTGCTCTTTGCAATGTTGTATGAGCGCGAGCATACTTTGGGTGATGTTGTGAACCATGTCTTTTGGAATGGACTCTGCCAAGTCAATGGCTACTAATTGATTTTTGGTGTGTTGGATGAGGGTCAAGATGACATCGTGATCTTCGTTCATAAAATCAATGGCCACTTGAGGCGTGCTATGGGAAGGGGTCATCGTGTTCTTCTTTCTCTTCTTATTTTAAATATCCGTCTTTCTATGCGAATTTAAGCCGTGTATAGAATGACTCTGCTATTAGTCTATTTGTTTTTGATAGTGTTGTCGTGCTTGATCGACCTTTTGACACAAGTTTTCCAGCGCATTAATTAATCTGGCTGTGGGTCTCTGGTAGTGGCTGTTGTTGAGTAGATAGATTTGATTGTTTTGGATGGCTTGTAGGTTGGGGTACTCTTGCCAGAACTTTAACCAATCTTTTTGGAAAGCTTCTTGCCCACCCAGTAAAAACAGCTGTGGGTTACGTTCAAAGAGACTTTCTACACTGATTTCCGCCGTCAGTTGGTTGAGGTCTGAGTAGACGTTGTCAGCGCCACAAACGGCCAAGGCCTGACTGATAAATTGTTGGCCGTTCATGGTTATAAGCGGTTTGTGCCATATCTCGTAAAAACTGCTTATTTTGGTTTTATTTTGATGTTCGGCACGCACTTTTTGTAGAGTGTTTCTGAGTTGTTGAGCGTTGTGTTTAGCGGTCATTGGGTTGCCCGTCATTTGACCCAGCTGTTCAATGCGATAAGGAATATCGTCGAGTTGTTTTATTTCAAATACCGACACCTTAAATCCAAGTTCCTTGAGGCGCTGTAAATCTTTGGCCTGATTGCCCGATTGCCAGCCGAGTATTAAATCGGGATTGAGTTCAATGATCTTCTCTAAATTAATGGCGTTGTAGCCACCAATAATGGGCTTTTCTAGCGCTTCTTCCGGGTAGTCAGAGTAGTTGACCACACCAACGATTTGATCGCCCGCTCCCGCAGAGTACAGCATTTCGGTTATGTGTGGTGCTAACGAGATAATGCGTGTGGCTGGTTTATTATCGGCATAGGCGTGCGTGATATTTATGAACCCTAGGCAAAAAATAAGGCTTATTTGAATGGATAATCGAGCAGATTGTTTAGGCATAAAAAAGTCCAAAATAGGTTTGGGGCAGGGTCATTAGAATACCGGTTATCAGCAGGCTATAGAGGGTAATGTCGACTCGATTACGGCTTTGTAAACAATGTCTTAGGTGTTGTTGGTGAATTTCTTTAGAGGCTGTATTTTTACCAAAATAGGCTTTCTTTTTAAGTTGACCAAAGTATACCGTATCGCCACCAAGTTGACCGTTTATGCTTAACGCCATGGCGGTAATTGGATGACCCGCATTGGGACTGTCGTGTAATTTACCTTGCTGGTAAAATTGCCAGAAAGCCCATTTTTTATTGAGAAGCATAATAAAAACAGCCGTTGTTCTGGCGGGAATCCAGTTGAGCCAATCGTCTACTTTGGCAGAGGCTTTGCCAAATTTTTCATAACGTTCAGTGCGATAGCCCACCATTGAATCTAAGGTATTAATGGCTTTGTAAATCAGAATACCAGGTAAGCCAAATAGCAGTAGATAAAACAGCGGGGCAACGACTCCGTCACTGAGATTTTCGGCATAAGACTCAATGCCTGCTTTATAGCAATCACTGCTGGATAAATTTTCTGTATCACGGCTAACCAAACCACGTAAAGCGATCTGTGGTTGATCGGTTTGAATCAGGCTTAACACACTGTCGTGCAAAAGGCGATGTGCTAATAGCATGGAGTTGATCAGGGCTAAAGCAATGATTTCAAAAAAAGACGACCCATAAAAGCTGGCAAACTGGATGAGTAAATACAAGCTGAACCCGATCAATCCAGCAAGACTGGTGAGCAATAACAAGATCAAAATGCCTCTAAAGATTGAGTCTCTATAATACCTTTTTTCAAAACTTTTAATGACATCACCCATCAGAATAACAGGGTGACGAATACCATTAAATTCACCGAAGATTCGATCGAGTATTAAGGCCAATAGAGCGATCATTAAAATGTCTGCTCCGTGAAAAATCATGGATGTTGCACCTGAATCCAGTTCGAAATATTCTGCAAAGATTTTATAAACTGTTGGTTTTGCTCTGTTGTTTTGATTGCGACACGACAGTAAAATTCACCTGAACCAAAGTTTTGGCAGTCGCGAATTAAAATATTATGTGCTTCTAGGGCTGGCGTTAATTGAGCGACAGCTACGCGGGTTTTCACGAATAGAAAGTTAGCCAAACCGCTTTCGACCGACTCAATGAGATCGCACTCTGCTAGGGCGTTGATAAAAGAGAGACGTTCTTGTTTTAAGAAATCGTGGGTTTTTTGGTCGTGATTTGGGTCACTCAAGGCTTGCAGTAAAAACTGCTCATCTAACATCGAGATTGGCCAACTAGGCCACTGCCAATCAGCGTGCAGATCTAACGCATTCGGTGCGGAAAATAGGGTGCCAATACGTACACCTGGACAAGCGTAATATTTGGTCAATGATTGTAAGACAATCCATTTTTTTGCGACGGCTTGTTCTAATAAACTCCGGACACTGGCTTTACTGGATAGGCTAATAAAAGGCAGAAAAGATTCATCAATCAGTAACCAGCAGTTGTGCGCTATGGCCGCTCTAAAAATGGGTTCAAGAGACTCTAAGGATTGATATTGGCCTTGCGGTGTATTGGGATTGACTAACACCATCACACTTTGATCAGTCAGCACTGAAAAATCGAACTCGGTGGTCTGATTTTGTGGCACTTCAATCACCTGTTGGCTATGCAATTGAGCCGCTCGTTGGTACTCACTGTAAATGGGGGTGAAGAGCAGTGTTCGATTGGGTCTTATCATGGAGAACAGACTCATAATGGCACTGGAGATGCCATTTGTTAAGGTGATCTGTTCAGGTGATAACTCGAAACGTTTTCCAATGGCTCTTTTTAACAACTCATTCTTTTGGTCTGGGTAATGAGGAATTGTGATTTGTGCCTTATGGATCAGCTGTATCCAATCAATATTGGGTACAATCGGGTTAATACTGGCCGAAAAATCCAAGACCGATTGCAAGCTCTCTTCCAGAGAATGTGGTTGGCTACGGGCAAATTCATAGACTTGCCCGCCATGTTGAGGAACCTTTTTCATAGACGGTAGACTACTAGCACAGTCATCGTTCAAAGATCCACGCCAATCTGCGCTTTAATGCCTGTTTTATAGGCGTGTTTCTCATCTTTAATCTCAGAGACAGTATCGGCAATCTCGCGTAACTCTGCCAGAGCGGAGCGGCCTGTGACGACAACATGTTGCATAGCAGGGCGGTTTTTCAGGTCTTTTAACACCATGGCTTTATCAAGATAGTCATAACTTAATAGGTAGGTCAGTTCGTCTAACACCACTAACTCATAACTGTCATCGGCCAGCATCTCTTGAGCCACTTTCCAGCCAGTTTGAGCCGTTTTGATATCTTGCTCACGGTTTTGAGTATCCCAAGTAAAGCCGTCCCCTAACACATGCCAATCGACCCCTTCGTGGCTGCTAAAGAAAGCCTCTTCACCTGTGTCGGTACGGCTTTTAATAAACTGACATACGCCCACTCTCATACCGTGGCCTAAAGAACGGGCGACCATACCAAAAGCAGAGGTGGACTTGCCTTTGCCATTACCGGTAATCACCAGCAGAAGGCCTTTTTCATCAGTAGCCTTTTCCATAGAGGCGTGAATTTGTGCTTGCTTACGTTGCATACGCACCTTGTGATAGTGGCTTTTTTTATTGTCTTCTGTGGTGAGGTGATCAGTTGTGTTTTGGGTCATTAGATTACTCTTTTTAAACGATTGTAGCTGGCTTGGTGTTAGGATTGATGCTGTCCCTTGTTATGGGTTCTAATCATAGGCGATTTAAGTGTCTGGGTGCATTTTGTTCCAGCGATTGTAAAAGGTGACTTGCTCTTTGGGTAGCGGTTTACGCCAGTTCTCTCTTTCGAGCATAGGGATTTTATAAAACTCCGCTACATGCCCTAGACAAAGAATAGCGATGGCTTTGCCACCGTCTTCTTCTTTATCAGCGTTGGGAATTTGTAATAAATCAGCGACCACTTGCGGATCAAACAGTGAGACCCAGCCCATACCAATGCCTTCGGCACGAGCGGCAAGTGCTAAGTTTTGGATGGCACAACCGACCGAGGCGATGTCCATCTCTGGCAGGGTGCGTCGTCCAAAGACCTCTTGGGCACGTTTGTCTGACAGTGACACCACAATCACTTCAGCGCACTCTAAAATACCTTCCACTTTGAGTTTCATAAACTCATCTTTACATTTGTTCAGCGCTGTGGCGGTGCGTAAGCGCTCTTTTTCGACCTCTTCATGCAGTTTTTGGCGTAGAGAGGAGTCGGTGATGCGAATAAAGCGCCAAGGTTGCATTAAACCAACATTGGGCGCGGAATGAGCAGCCGACAGAATACGATCAAATGTCTCAGCTTTAATGGGTGTAGCTAGAAAGTGACGCATATCGCGGCGCTGTTCAATGGCTTGGTAAACCGACTCTATTTGATGGGGTAAAAAGGCGTGTTCAAGTGTTTTAGGGACATTAATCGGCTTTTTATGCAATATTTCGAACAGTAAATCCATGTTTAAGTGTGCTTCTAAGGTATCTGCTAAGCGGTCTAGCTGAGCCTCTCTAGTAGCATTGATATCAAATAAAGTACTGCTTGCAAACCTAGCCCAACGGAGTAAATCCTGTAAAGCCTGTGGCTGATCAAAAAGGCCGTGCAGATAGGTGGTCAATACCTGACTGTCATCAGAGATGGCACCGTCTGTTAAGCCATTATTGAGACGGATAGCGGCTTGCTTAGGATAACCCGAGGTTTGACCCGCATGGATCTCATAGCCAGAAACCTTGGTTTGTTGCTCTGTTTGAGTTGAATTGCAGAGCAGTTGCCCCGTCACATTGGTCAGTTTTTTCTCTGGCTGCAGGGTGGTGTGGTAATCAAATAGACCTAAGCCGGCCTGTTTTTCAAGACTGCCTTCAATGTGTTCTGGGTCAAAAATCCACGCACCGCACATCTGTAAACCACCGCAAATACCAATCACTTTGCCGCCGTAACGTAGGTGTTTTTCAATGGCGGTTTGCCAACCTTGGCTTTTAAGCCACTGTAAATCAGCCATGACATTCTTACTGCCTGGCAGAATAATCAAATCTGCCGCAGGAATAGCTTGTTGATGTTGGACATACTGAAAATCAATCTCAGGGTGTAATCTCAGCGGTTCAAAATCGGTGTGATTACTCATGTTCGGTAGCAGTGGCACTATGACTTTAAAGGTAGTTTTGCTGCTGTCGACTTCAGAGGAGGAGATAGCGTCTTCCGCATCTAGGTGTAGGCCGTGTAGGTAGGGTAAAACGCCCAATACCGGTTTGCCAGTTTGCGCTTCAAGCCAAGTAAGGCCGTTTTCTAAGAGTTTAACATCCCCCCGAAAACGGTTGATAACAAAGCCTTTAATACGATTTTGTTCAGACTCAGACAGGCAAGCCAGTGTACCGATTAAGTGGGCAAAAACACCGCCTTTATCAATATCGGCCACTAGAATAACAGGGCAATCAACTTGCTCAGCAAAGCCCATATTGGCAATGTCGTTTTCGCGTAAGTTAACTTCGGCAGGGCTGCCTGCGCCTTCAACCAGAATGGTTTGGTATTGCTTGGACAAAATCTCAAAGGAGTCTAAAACCGCTTTGTTGGCTTTAGGTTTGTAGTCGTGATAGTCCATCGCGTTTAAATTGCCCACGCTATGGCCTTGTAGAATAACTTGTGCGCCCGTATCACTATTGGGTTTGAGTAATACGGGGTTCATATGCACAGAGAGAGGTACTTTGGCGGCCATGGCTTGCAGTGCTTGCGCACGGCCAATTTCGCCACCGTCCTCGGTCACAGCGCTGTTAAGCGCCATGTTTTGTGGTTTAAACGGCGCAACCGAATGGTCTAACCGCTGTAAAACCCGACACAATCCAGCCACCAAGGTACTCTTGCCAGCATCAGAAGTGCAGCCTTGTACCATTAGGTTGTTTTTGGATTGAATCATGACTTGTTTCAAATGAGCTAAACTTTAAAATTGGTAATTGGCAGAAACATAATAGTATCTTTCAAATGTCGTTGGATAGACTTTTACGGCTCCGCCGCTTACAAGGTACAGTCCATTGCTTTCATCGAGCAAATTATTAATGCCTAATTGAATGCTTAAGTTTTGGTTAGACAAACTATAGCTGATATCAGTGGATTGATAGCCTTTAAATTTACCATGGTCGTTTGTCCAATCAGACATCGCATAAGTATCTGATGTTTGCTTATGTGAAATTCTGACCAGATGATCTGGTAATGAAGGCGTTAAATCAGAACTAAAATCTAACTGTGCAAACAATTTTAAGGTGTTTTCAGAAGAACCTGGCAACGTTTTGCCTGCATAACTTGTACCAGCTTCTTTGTCGATTTTAGCTTGAACATAAGCATAATCTAAACCAGTGCTTAAAATACCAGCGGTTTTATGTATGGAGAAATTAGCCCCTTGTTTATGGCTTTCATCGATGTTGGTATTTGTTCCCCAAGCACCTAAAGTAGGATCATAATAAATTTCATTGCTTAAATCGATATAGAACAATTCAGCTTTAATTGTTAAATCGGCACTATTGCGTTTATAACCCAGTGTAATCGTATCGGTTTCCATTGGCTTAATGAAAGCATTGAAGTCACCATAACTGAAGAAAGAATCAATATTGGGCGCTTGAAAAGCACGATTTAAGTTGGCATATAGAGCACTTTTCTGATTTAGTAGATAATTCAATCCTAAATTGTAGGCCGTTAAACCATTGTTTTCTTGTCGATTATCTTTACTTGCATCTTTATAGCGGTAGTCTACATCTTGTAATCGATATCCTGCATTGACAGAGATTGAGTCACTGAGTGCCACGTCGACTAAGCCGTAAAGAGCTTGATTGTCTTTAGTGGTTCGATTAGTTGATCCGTCACGATAAGCATCCGTTTTTGAGACGCCATACTGAAAAACGGCTTGGCTTAGTTTAGTTTTAAGATCAATTTTATGCCCGTTAGTGACATAGTCAGAAGCCCATCCAGAAGCAAAAGTAGAGTTCTTATCTAAGGTGTTAAATGTATAAGAGAGTTGAGTTGAATCGGTTACAGCCGTTTTAACCGTTAATCTTTTAGTGACTTGATCAAAGCGCTGTCCTGAGTTACTGCCCGTCTGATCTGAACCTGCATCCGCATTAAAGTCAGCTAGGGTCATGCTGCCAGGATAGTTTACTTTAGAGTTGTTTTTACTCAGAACTAGAGTGGCAGAGGTTTTGTTTTTTTGAACACCAAAAGTACCTGATAGGTTATTGGTATCAATACTGTTTCGAGTGCCGTCAGTATTGATTTGCTTTGAACCATTGGTGTGAAATGCTTCGGCTTGAATAGCACCTAAGAAAGTATAAGCACCTTGTTTCGTGGTCTTTTTAACCTGAAGGCTCTGGTGGCTTGTATCGTATGATCCGTAGGTCTGTCTAATGGACGCACTCTCGTTAGTGCTAAAGTGGTTATTGGTATTAATAATAATGGCGCCAGCGGTTGCTCCGTCTCCGTATAGTACCGAGCCAGAACCTTTTATAATGGTGATTTCTTCCACTGATCCAAGATTAATGCTGCTTAAAAGTTGTGGAGCACTATCAATGTTGTTGATTGAAACTCCATCCACTATCATCTGAATATTTTGGTTGCCATTGGCAATTCCAAATCCATTTAGGTTGATAACGGGGCTTAAAGGGTTTCCGTAATAGGGCTGTATTTCAAGGGTGGTGTTTTGACTTAAAAAGTCAGTGATTGAATTGGCTCCACTGTCTTTAATTTGCTGTTTTGAGTAAGTTTCGGTTGCATAAGCCGTTTGCAGGTTGTCTGTTAATACGGGACTACTAGAGACATAGATACTGTTTAATAAGGTAGCAGAGGTGTTTTCAGCTAAAGCTTGAGTAGATGCTGTGCTTGCTAAAGCGGTTAAAATAGCCGCAGAGAGTTTTGAAAGTTTCATGATTTTCCTTCTATTCATAAATGTTAAATGAACGAAGGCAAACGGACAGATGGTTTATGCAACCAGGCCTGTATAGATAAATTACTTTGGCACGCAAGCAACGGCTTGGTGAATTTGGCTTATCTCCGTATTGCCCACCGCAATCGGGTTGAATATTAATTTAATTAATATTCCTTTTTCAGGCCGGTATCCGGGCTTAAGAGCAGTTCGCAAACGCCTTCTCGAAACAAAGTTTCAATGGCTACTTGTCTGTTTTTCTCTATCACCGTTGCGGGGGCAGCACTCGCTTTGAACGAGTTTCCCGTTTAACGCTACTCTGTTTATCTTCTGCTTAAACATAAGGCTTATTGAATGGATAAAAGAGCAGTGCACCTGAAAAAAGGGGATTCTACGATGTAAATTGATTAATCGCAAGAAAATGCACTAACTTAATGTGGATTGAGCTATTTTAAAAGAGGATTCTAGTTAAAATTTAGTAGATTCTGATCTAGGGGCTTAATCCAAGCATAAATAAAATATGCATGAAGGGGTGTTTTTAGACGGTTCTAAATAGAGTAATATAAAACTCACCTGAGTTTACTGGAAAAACCGTTATGAAATTTTTTACCCAAATCACATTGATTTCCCTATTTACGCTTTCAACCTCTGCGGCTTTTGCTGGTTATGAGCAGGCGGCTAATGTCTATAATAAGGGCAAATATTCTTCGGCCATAAAAGAGTTTAAACAATTGGCTAAGCAGGGCGATATGAGAGCTCAGCGCGTGATGGGCCTGCTTCATCTTGATGGTGAAGAGCTAGATCAAGATGATGAAGCGGCTCTGAAATGGTTGCAATTGGCCGCCGATCAAAATGATTCTGTTGCGCAATATTTTATTGGTTTGATGTACTCAAAAGGTAAGGGGGTTCGCCAAAATGATCGTACGGCTTTACAGTGGTGGCGTGACTCAGCTGAACAAGGTAATGCGAAGGCTCAAGCTCAAATTGGTTTATTGCATTTTCAAGGTAAAAAAGTGCGTCGTGATGCTGCTCTTTCAACACAATGGTGGAGTAAAGCCGCTGAGCAAGGAGAGCTTTCTGCTCAACGTTTTTTAGGGTTAGCCTATTTGGCAGGAAAAGGCGTTTCTCGTGACTATAAAGCCGCCATTACTTGGTTAGGTAAGTCGGCGGAACGAGGCGATGTCATGTCTCAATATAATCTAGGTTTAATGCTGGAAAAAGGGAAGGGCGCACCTCAAAATTTGACTCACGCTACTCAATGGCTTCGTAAAGCCTCTAAGAGAAGCAAAACTAAGATAGTGCTGTTGGAATCTTTGGGTGAAAACCTTCGTCAGGACTTTACAGCGGCTGATAAATGGTATCGCAAGGCGGCAGAGCAAGATTATGCTAGGCTAAAGTCTCGAAAGTAATGGCAGGGTGATCTCAGTGGTAACGATCGCCTAGGCTCTACTAGGGTCTATCTATCTATCTATCTATCTATCTATCTATCTATCTATCTATCTATCTATCTATCTATCTATCTATCTATCTATCTATCTATCTATCTATCTATCTATCTATCTATCTATCACTTGTTTTCAAGGCCTTAGACAACCTTGGCATATATGTATTGAAGTGACTTTCTCTGTTTTATTATGCGTATAATGCCAATCCAAATAATTTAATCTAAAAGTTGAGTGGTTTAATTAAGCTATGCATGAAGAACTTCGCAAAGCGGTAGAGGCGATTAAAGGGGTGCAGATCCCAGAATTGCCAGCAGAAATATTACAGTTAGAAGCGGAAATTAAAAGTAAATTTCCCAATGTGATAAAAATCACTCAAATTATTGAGCAGAATGCGACCTTATCGGGTGAGGTTATGCGGGTAGTTAACTCCCCCGTGATGAAGTTACCAGCTCCTGTTAAGTCAATTCGTGATGCTGTGACCATTGTTGGGTTAGATAATATTTATAATCTAGTGGTGTCCGCTGCTCTTAAAAATCTATTCGGTAATAAAGGTCTGATTAAAGACATTATGGATCACAGTGTCGATATGGCGTTTTGCATGGCCGATATTGCTGAGTGGGTGGAGGGTGTTTCACGCGATGAAGCTTACATGTTAGGGTTGTTTCATAACGCGGGAGCCTTGATGTTAGCGGCTAAAAATGAAGCGCAATACGATCCTATTTTTAGGCAATCGATGGTGTTGCCGTTGAAAATCATTGACGATGAAAAGTCTGTTTACGATACCAGTCATGTGGTGATTGGTGTGTTAGTCGGAAAAAAGTGGCGTTTACCCGTTGAGTTTCTAAACGCGATTATGCTCCACCATAATGTTAAGTGCGCCAATATTGCCGATGATCATGTTAGGGCAATGGTGGCTATGATTAAGGTCGCCAGTGGCATTGTATCTGAAATCACTTTGGGTGCTTATCGTGGTACAGAAATGACTGAGTATGAGCGTGATGGTTTAGAAGAGTTAATGATGGATAGTCATGCCATGAAAGAAATCAGAACGGCCTTAATGACTTATTCATTTAAAGACTGAGCTTGAATGTAAAGATTTAGTCTTTTGATTTTAGGCGATTGTTAACAGGTTGCAACGCTCCTCGCACCTATGAAAGTTATTGTTTTTCAAAGTATTAAGCCGTTTAAGTTAAAACGGCGCTAAGTTTCGGGTTACAGAATCGTATTGCGTTTAATGCTTTACATTAAGTTCATCTTTATTAGAATCTAACGTTTCTTTATGCGCTAAGTAGGTTTTTAACGCCAAGGATTTAGAACGGATATTAAACGTTAAACGTGCGACATCATCGAAGTGTTTGGCAAAATGCACCTGCATGCCTTCCTGTAGATAGTCTGGCAATTCTTGATAATCTTTACGGTTATCTTCAGGCAAAATTAACTCCTTAATGCCAATGCGTTTTGCGGCAATGACTTTTTCACGAATCCCACCAACGGGTAACACAAGCCCTGTTAAGCTGAGTTCACCTGTCATGGCAAGCGGTGTCTTAATTGCTTCATTACGAGCCAGTGATAACAAGGAGGTTGCCATGGTGACTCCAGCGCTAGGTCCATCTTTAGGTGTGGCGCCATCTGGTACATGCAAATGCACAAAGGCTTTGTCAAAGAATTCAGGATCGGCCTTATATTTATCTAAGTTCGATGAGATAAAGCTATAGGCAATGCCAGCCGATTCCTGCATTACATCACCTAATTGGCCTGACAGTTTAAAACCGCGGTTTAGCGTGTGTACGCGACTGGCTTCAATGGTTAAGGTGGCTCCTCCCATGGAGGTCCAAGCAAGCCCGGTTACGGTTCCAATCTGTTGATTGACCTTTTCAGGACTAAAGCGGGGTTGGCCTAACATCTCTTCAAGTTCATTAACGTGAATTCGAGCCGAGTCCATATCGGTGGTGACAAATTTAACCGCCAATTTACGAACCAGTTTTGAGAGCTGTTTTTTCAAATTACGCACGCCGGATTCGCGGGCATAACCTTCAATGACATGGCGAATGGCAGGTGGGGTAATTTGTACCTGTTCTTTGGTTAATCCCGACTCTTTTAACAGGCTTGGCCATAGGTGGTGTTTGGCAATTTGGATTTTTTCTTCAGTGATATAACCCGACAGACGAATCACCTCCATACGATCTAACAGTGGGCCAGGAATGGAATCTAAAGTATTGGCCGTACAGACAAATAACGCTTTCGATAGGTCAAAACGAACATCCATATAGTGGTCCATAAATTCACTGTTTTGCTCAGGGTCTAATACCTCTAAAAGTGCCGAAGCAGGATCGCCTTGGTAGGATGAACCAATTTTGTCGATTTCATCAAGCATAATGACAGGATTGGCCGTTTCACAATCTTTCAAGGCTTGGACAAACTTACCCGGCATGGCGCCAATGTAGGTGCGTCTATGGCCCTTAATTTCAGCTTCATCACGCATGCCGCCGACTGAGAAACGATAGAACTTACGGCCTAAGGATTCGGCAATAGAGCGCCCAATAGAGGTTTTACCCACACCAGGAGGGCCGACTAAACAGATAATGGAGCCCGAAACTTCGCCCTTTAGAGCGCCGACGGCTAGAAATTCCAAAATGCGGTCTTTGACATCTTCTAAGCCATCGTGGCCTTTATCTAGAATTTTTTTAGCGCGTTTTAAATCGAGTTTATCTTTACTATGCTGTCCCCAAGGCAGTTGTGTTAACCAGTCAAGCCAGCTTCTGGCCACATTGTATTCAGGCGATTGCGCATCGAGCATTTTTAACTTGTTTAATTCTTCATCCGCTTTTTTAAGCGCTTCTTTGGAGAGGGTTAGTTTTTTAATTCGGGTTTCAAAGCGTTCAGAATCTAGTGTTTGATCGTCTTTGGTCATTCCGAGTTCAGACTGAATCTCATGTAGCTGTTGGCGTAAAAAGAACTCTCGCTGGTGTTCGTTGATGTTCTCTTCTACACGTTCACGAATGTTAAATTGAATTTTAGTCACTTCAATTTCTTGTCTGAACAGTACGAGTACTTTCTCCATACGTTCGACTAAATCCAGTGTTTCTAATACATCTTGAAGTTTACTGTTTTCAGCCGTTGTTAAGCCAGCGGCAAAATCCGCCAATTGAGAGGGTTGGCTGGCATTGTGGCGATTTAGAAAATACTTTAACTCTTCGCTGTAGAGTGGGTTTAAAGGTAATAACTCTTTAAAGGCATTCATAATCGCCAAGCTGTACGCTTTGAACTCTTGATCTGAGCCTTTGATAATATCTTGCGGGTAAGTTATCTGAGCTTGATAAGGTGCGGATTCATTCAGCCACTCTTTTATTTCAAAACGTTTAACGCCCTCGGCAATTAGTTGAATGTAATCCTCTTTAACCTTTGGATCATGAATCTTAACTAAGGTACCTATTGGGCTAAAGTCTTCAGGTACGGCCTTGTCATGTTCCTCACGATCAACAAATACCAAGCCAATGTATTTACACTTTCCTGATTTAATAGCTTCAAAGGTATCACTCCAGCTTTTTTTATTGAGCAACACAGGGAGCTGTTGTCCAGGAAAAAACGGACGCTCCTTGACGGGCAGTAGGAATATTTCATCGGGAAAAACAACTTCCGAATTTTCAATTTGACCAAAGATTGAACCTGGGGTATTAATCAGAGGCTCGCCTTCTAAAACAGCGCTTAATGCATCGCTGATCTCTATTTTAAGCGTGGCTTCATCAACCTCACTGTCTAAATCCTGCTCGGTGTCTTTTTCATCATCAACAGGGGAGTCTTCATCGGAAGAGGGTGTCGTGTTCTCATTCTTATCAGTGGGAGTAGGCGTGTCTTCGGTATTTGTAACCGTAGGTTGGCTAGACTCTTTATCGGCATCGGCTAGAAGAGGGTCGATCGTATTTGTGTTTGAATCCGTTGTTGAATCAGTCATAAGGTTGTTTTTAGTCGTTTCTTTGTTGTGTATGGTGGTCGATTTAAGCGTTTGTATTTGCAAAGCGGCTACAAGAGTCGTCTTAAGTCGTCCTATAAGGTGATATCGTGATATCGAATTATAAAGTGTATTAAATAATACGGTATTATATGCGGACTAACGTAAAGCAATTCAAGGGCAAGTCATGCAAAAGAGTGAAATTAAAATTGGATTTGTAACCGTCTCCGACCGAGCCAGTCGTGGAGAGTATGAAGATTTAGGTGGTCCAGCCATGCAAGAGTGGATTTCTAAAGCGTTAACCAATGATTGGGTAGCCGTATCTAAAGTGATTGCCGACGAACAAACTTTGATTGAGCAGACCTTAATTGAGATGGCCGATCAGGACGGCTGCAGTTTAATCGTTACGACGGGCGGCACAGGTCCAGCTAAAAGAGATGTTACCCCTGAGGCCACGGCCAATGTGAGCGATAAAATACTCGATGGTTTTGCTGAACAAATGCGTGCGGTCTCTTTGCAGTACGTGCCAACGGCTATTTTATCGCGCCAAATTGCAGGCACACGTGGTTCAACACTGATTATTAACCTACCAGGTAAACCATCGGCTATAGGCGAATGTTTAGAAGCGGTCTTCCCTGCCGTGCCTTACTGTATTGATCTGATTGAAGGGGGGTATCTGGAAACGGATGCGTCTTTTGTGAAAGCATTTCGACCAAAACATGCCATTAAACACACTAACAAACCGTCGTAAGGAATGACTAAATGACGAATTTAAATTACCAATATGACGGCCTTGAAACCATCATCGATTTTGTGCGTTGGGGCGGCTCGTTATTTAATCAGGCCAACTTATTCTTTGGTCATGGAACGGACAATGCGTTTGATGAATCAAAAGTGCTGGTTTTCCACGCGTTAAAATTACCTTGGGAAGTACCTAAGAATTATTGGTTAGCGCGTTTAACGGTGCTTGAAAAGCAGAGTGTGACGGAACTGTTTAGAATGCGAGTGGAAACACGAAAACCCGCCGCTTATTTAACAGGAGAAGCTTGGTTTTCAGGGATTCGTTTTAAGGTGAATGAATCAACTTTAGTACCACGCTCGCCTATTGCTGAACTGATTGCTCAAAGATATGAACCGTGGGTGAACCCAGATTCAGTGACCGATGTATTAGATCTTTGTACAGGCAGTGGCTGTATTGGAATTGCCTCTTTGCAAGCTTTCCCAAATGCGCAAGTGGACTTAGTTGATATTTCTAGCGATGCCTTAGCGGTTGCGCAGCAGAATATAGATCTTTATTCATTGCAGGGCTTTGCACATGCCATTGAATCCGATCTGTTTTCGGCTTTAGAGGGCAAGCAGTATGATTTGATTGTTTCAAATCCGCCTTATGTTGATAAAATTGAAATGGATGCTCTGCCTGCTGAATTTCAGCAGGAACCGAGACTGGGCTTAGAGGCTGGACATGATGGTTTAGATTTGGTTCGCAAAATTTTAGCCGAAGCGCCCCGTTATTTAAAAGACGACGGGGTGTTAATTGTTGAAGTCGGTGTTTCTCAATTTTATATGGAATCGGAATACCCTGAGCTGCCACTGTATTGGTTTGATTTTGAGCATGGTGGAGAGGGCGTGTTTGCGATTCAGAAATCTGAACTGGAATTATTTCAGACGCTGTTGAATGAAAGAGTGTCGCCCATAGCGCTCTAATAAAGCGGTTGCTCTAGCCTATTTTATTAAAAATGTTACAGAGTGGCAAAGTTATTGCTTAGTCTTTGTATCGATTTTATAAACATAGGCGTTTAAAGCGCTGTTTTAAATTAATTTGGACAAAATAAGAATGAAAAAACCAGCTTTAAAATTGTTGACGCTTTCGCTTTGTTTGACGGGTTTCATGAGCCCTTTACAGGCTGTAGCAGCGCAGCCTACGCAGCCTGAAGTGCCGTTAATTGATTTAGCCTCAGAATTGGAAGGTATGAAGGGGGAAACGGGAAATTCTCCGAAACCAACGCCTGTTGCTCAGCCGTCTACGGCCGTTAATCCACCATCTAAAACACCTGCAGTGAGTAAAGCCCCTAGTACTAAAGCGAAACCCCAAGAGCATGCTGTTCATTGGGGGTATTCTGGTAATGAAGGGCCAAGCCACTGGGGAGATTTATCACCTAAAAACTTGAGCTGTAAAGAGGGTAAAAACCAGTCGCCTATTAATTTAAAAGATAAAACGGCCGTTAGTACAACGGGGTTGGGTGGGCTAGATATCTATTACCGAGACGTGCCTTTGAAAGTGATTAATAATGGTCATACGGTACAAGTTAACTACCCGTTAGGCAGTTATATTAAAGTAGGTGGCGACCGTTACGAATTGTTGCAATTTCACTTTCACACCCCGAGTGAGCATCAAAAGGATGGGTTTAACTATCCTATGGAGGCGCATCTAGTTCATAAAGATGGTGAGGGTAATTTAGCGGTATTGGGCATTATTTTTCAGGAGGGTGAAGAGAATCCTGCGTTAAATATTTTGTTATCGAATCTACCTAAAAAAGTCGGTAAGCTTGAAATTCACCGCAGAGCTAGTTTGAATCCCGCTCGATTTTTACCTGGTAATACTGAGTTCTATAAATACAGTGGTTCTTTAACGACTCCACCATGTTCAGAAGGGGTTTATTGGATGGTGTTTAAACAGCCGATTGATGTCTCAGCTGAGCAGATTCAAAAGATGAATGAATTGATGGGGGATAATGCGCGCCCAGTACAGCCAAATTATGCTCGTAGCTTATTAAAATCGTGGTCAGAACCGTTACAGGAACAAGAATCACAACTGTATGAGTTTTATTAAGGATTTGCATCTGTATTTAAAATAAACAAAACTAAAAGCCCCTTAATACCATCTGTTATTAAGGGGCTTTTAGTTGGGGGTTTATTTCGCTAAAAACGAATGCTGTTAAAAGGGGTAAATCCTTTAAAAGTTATGGGTTATTTTCCGCGGTAAGTGATTCGACCTTTGGTTAGATCGTATGGTGTTAATTCAACCTTAACAGCATCACCCGCTAAAATTCGGATGTAGTTTTTACGCATGCGACCAGAAATGTGAGCTAAAATTTCGTGTCCATTTTCTAGTTCTACTTTAAATAAAGTATTTGGTAATGTTTCTAAAACGACACCGTCGAATTCTATAACGTCTTGCTTAGCCATGTAATTAAATAAACCCTTGATAATGAAAAATTTGGGCGGATTGTATCAGGAATAATTCCTAAAAGCCAATAATTATCTTTGAATCAAGTAATTAGATCGAATTTCTTCAATAAGTGGCTGATATTCACTTGGAATGGTGACGGATTCGAGAGGCGCTTTGGGGTTAAACTTCATTAACCAGCAGAAGAGATTTTGGTCATTTTCATGTAAAAACTGTTCAATAAGGCTTGTCTGCTGCGCTGAAGGCATCTGACCTATAGAATCAATATAGGCGACGATTAAAAGCTCACTCTCAATATTGCCTCGTTTTGCTAAAAAAAGTGCTTTTTTCCGCCAGTTGCTAAAAGCTTCATTTGACGTGTCATCTGTTGGTATTGCTGATGCTACACTCATAAATCTTTGACCATAATGGATTTAAGTTCTTGAATGGCTCGGCTTGGGTTCAAACCTTTTGGGCAAGCATCGGTACAATTTTGAATGTGACGGCAACGAAATGTTTTGGTTGGGCTGTCGAGTTCTTTTAATCGGTCAATGTGCTTGATGTCTCGTGAGTCTACTACAAATCTTTTCGCGGCGAGCAGAGCGGCAGGGCCTGCAAACTGATCTGGATTCCACCAAAAAGAAGGGCAGCTGGTTGAACAGCAGCCGCACATAATGCATTCGTAGGCCCCGTCTAATTTAGAGCGGTCTTCTGGTGACTGAAGATGTTCGTGCTCCAAGTCAAGTGGTTCTGCTTCTAAAAAGGGATTAACGTCTTTGTATTGCTTATAGAATAGCTCCATATCAATGATTAAGTCTTTGATAATCGGTAGGCTAGGTAGGGGCTTAAGTGTGACGGTCTGGCCAAGCTCGGATAAAGAGGTCACACAGCTTAAGCGATTTTTTCCGTTTACATTCATACCGTCAGAGCCACAAACACCTTCTTGACAAGAAGAGCGGTAACCTAGGCTGGGATCTTGTTCGCGAAGCAGGTGCAGAGCATCTAATAACATGCTGTCGGCTGCCAGTAAAGCGTTGTCTAAATCAAAGGTTTGATCGTAAGGGGCTTGATCGGTTTCTGGATTGTAACGACTGATAATAAATTTCATTTTATGACCTTGCTTAGGACCTGTGATTAGTAAACGCGTGGTTTTGGTTCAATGGACTTGTGGTGCTTGGGTGTTAAATTAACTGGCTTGAACTCAAGTTGGTGATTCTCTTGAAAATAGAGTGTGTGCTTTAGCCATTCAATGTCATCACGCTCAGTGTAGTCAACGCGAGTGTGCGCACCACGACTCTCTGTGCGGGCTAAGGCGGAACGTGTTGTCGCATAGGCAATCGCCACTAAGTTTTCAAGTTCGTAAGCCGCAAGTCGCTCTAAATTAAAGACATTGCTAAAGTCGGTTAAGCAGACTTTTTCAAGACGAGCCTGAATGTCATCCAGTTCGATTAAGGCTTTTTGCATGGTGGGTTCATCTCGAAATACACCACAGCCTCTTTCCATGACCAGCTGTAAATCTTTTTTAACTTGAGTAACGGAATCGGGCTTTTCAGCTGATGGGTCGTTCTTTTTTTGCCAACGGGTCAGGCGGTTTTTGACAGGCTCTAAGTTTAAAGGAGAGCCTGTCTGAGTGTTTGATTCAACTAAGGCTTCATGAATTGTTAAAGCGGCTTTGCGGCCAAAGACCACGATATCCAGTAGAGAGTTACCTCCCAATCGGTTTGCACCATGTACAGACACGCAGGCGCACTCTCCAATGGCGTAAAGTCCTTTGACGACTTGCTGATGACCATTTTGATCTGGACTGATGACTTGGCCTGCTATATTGGTTGGAATGCCGCCCATCATGTAGTGACAAGTGGGAAATACATGAATGGGATCTTTGACTGGATCGATGCCTAAGAACGTTTGGCTAATATCTCGAATACCCGGTAAGCGCTCAGTGATCACCTCATCGGGTAAATGGCTAATATCAAGTAAGACGTAATCATTGTTCGGCCCACAACCTCGACCTTCATTCACCTCGATAGCGATGGCTCTGGCCACCACGTCTCGAGAGGCAAGATCTTTGACCTTGGGGGCATATTTTTCCATAAAGGCCTCCCCCAAAGCGTTACGTAGCTTGCCGCCTTCACCGCGAACGGCTTCAGAGATTAACATGCCTTTTCCTGAAACGCCGGTAGGGTGAAACTGCCAGAACTCCATGTCTTGAAGGGGGTAACCTGCACGTAATACCATGCCCAGACCGTCACCTGTATTGATACTGGCGTTGGTGTTGTTACGGAAAACTTGACCTGCGCCGCCCGTCGCTAGAAGCGTGTGCGGGCTTTGTAATATTTTATAAGCGCCATCGTGAATGTTCATGACTAACACACCGTTGATTTCACCTTCTTGGTTTTTCAGTAGATCAACGGCGTAGTACTCATCATAAAAGGTGGTGCCTAAACGAAGGTTCTGTTGGTAAAGTGAGTGCAGTATCGCGTGGCCTGTTCGATCAGCGGCGGCACAGGTTCTGTGAGCTTGTTCTTCACCATAATTTTGACTTTGCCCACCAAAAGCGCGTTGATAAATTTTTCCGTTATCAAGGCGGCTAAAAGGCACGCCAAAATGTTCTAATTCACGAACAATCTCTGAGGCTTCTTGGCACATAAACTCAATGGCATCTTGATCGCCTAAAAAATCACTGCCTTTAATGGTGTCATACATATGCCACTCCCACTTATCAGGTGTAACATTGCCAAGAGCCGCATTAATTCCACCTTGTGCCGCAACGGTATGTGAGCGAGTTGGAAACACCTTCGATATCATCGCGACCTTATGCCCGTCTTCAATGAGTTGTAAAGAAGCGCGCATGCCTGCGCCTCCTGCACCAATGACCAGAGCATCGAAGGTTTCAATTGGAAAGGATTTTATAGAGTTCATGGTGTTCCTAAATTTATCAGGCGTTTAAGTCGCTAAGTTTAATCGGGTTGTTTTACTGGGTGAGCCGGTTTAGTCAATCGAATCGTTCTTATTCAAAATGGTTTATTAGGCATAACCAAATAGGTTGATGGCAATCATAATACTGTTGATGAACACTAAGGCCAGTAGGCTGTGATAGAGCGTAAGCCATAGATTAACGCGTGCTCTGGGAGCGTAGTCAATAATGATGTCACGCATACCCACCCATGCATGCACTAATAATAGTACAAGCGCCAACAGGCTTGAGAATTCAAATAGGGTGCTATAAGGCAGGTTGGAGAGGTTGTAAGCCAAAACTTTTAAAGAAGCACTAGCGGGTAGTTGGGTGATTACGATGGCTAAAAAAGGGGTGTATAGCAGGATGTAAATGGCACTTAATCGCTGCCAAATGTGTGCTTTTCTGCCAGAAAGAGAGGCTTTTTCGATATTAAATTCCATTAAAACCATACCTGATAGATGATTGAAATACTGGTGGTTAACCAAGTGATTAGAAGTAAAGCGCTGACGACTTTACTGTTGATGAGTGAATAGGTTTCTGGCTGTAAAAAGTGTTCGGCAAACAGGTGGCGTAGTCCGCTTAACCAATGATAACTTAGCGCAATCCAAAAGCCTGTGTGCAATAAATGGGTTAGCCAGTGAGAGGCAGTGGGCTCTAGAGTAATAGAGGGGATAAATAAAATTAAATTTCCAAGAATTAAATAAGCCAATAAACTCACGATAAGCGCAAAGCCTGTTACACGATGTGCGCCAGAGAGTAATGCATTAAGGGGAAAGTGAAAATCACTGAGCTTTAAGAAACGAGGGCGATTACCAGGGTGTGAATACATAAAGCAGAGTCTCTTAATTTTAGGATGATTTCTTCGATTTCTTCATAGAATCGTTTTATAGAGCCATTCTACTGCGATTTTTTTAAATTGTGAAAGAATTATTTGTGATTTATTTTGCAAGGGTCCAAGTTGCATAGACTGAAGGTGGGTGGGAGCTTAAAGCCTATTAGCATTTGCTAAATTAGGGTTTTCTAAAGTGTTTGCAAGCGATTGTTTTTTTGAGTATTAATGTGGTGCTCAACCGCCGAAAACCAATCGATTGAAAATTGCCACTTTTGAGCTCTAAAAGGGATTTTTGTTTGTACAGAAATCAGCCCTTCAAAACGATTTCGTGAAATTTGGCAGGCTCCTAAGCTATTTAAATGTGGGGTTTCAACTTGGGTGTCTATGAGTTCAAATCCCCAGGATTTTAACTGCATTGATAGCGCGACTAATGCCACTTTAGAGCTGTCCGTGGCTTTAGAGAACATGGATTCACCAAAAAACATTTTGCCAATGGCTACGCCGTATAAGCCACCGACCAGTTGATTGTCTTGCCAGACCTCGACAGAGTGTGCATGACCTGATTGATGAAGTGTCTCGTAGGCTTTTAACATTTCAGTTGAGATCCAAGTGCCTTCTTGATTTTCTCTGGGAATTTCAGCGCAGGCTTGCATAACGTCTTTAAAGTTTTGATCTAATGTGACGACAAAAGAACCTGTTTGTTGAATTTTCTGTAAGGTTTTTCGTAGGCTTCGTTTGATTCTTAATTGATCAATGAACAGTACACTGCGTGGATTTGGTGTCCACCATAATATGGGTTCATCTGGATTAAACCAAGGAAAAATGCCTTTGCTATAGGCCTGTAATAGCCACTCGGGAGTTAGGTCCCCTCCTATGGCTAACAGGCCATTCGGATCCTCTAAGGCGAGGTGACTGGGCGGAAACATAACAGGGGTGCTTTCTAGCCAAAAGGGTCTGGGGTGATGAGTGTTTTGCATAATGGTGATTACTTTCGGTTTTTAACGTTAACATCGGTGTTTATTGGTGAATATCTTAAAGCGGCGGGCGCAGTGTGTATTCCATCTGTCGGCGGTAATTTTAGCACTAATGTCCTGAGAAACCGTTAGAATAACTCAACTTAATATTTAACACATAATTCAGTTAATTTTAGTGGGGTTTGGCGTTGTTTCGCTCTAGTAAGCATGCTTGGTCATGATTTTGTATGCCCCATTAAATTAACGTAACAGTAAAGCCGGCCTTTAAACTTTATGACTCAATTTGTTCATCTTCATGTCCATTCAGAATACTCTGTGATCGATAGTACCCTCGGAATAAAACCTCTAACTTCATTGATTAAAGGAGCAGAACAGCCCGCGATGGCCTTGACCGATCAAAATAATTTGTTTGCATTGGTGAAGTTTTATAGAGCGGCCAATGGGGCCGGTATCAAGCCAGTTATTGGCGCAGATGTTTCATTGGAAGACGAAAACGGAGAGGTGTTTTCGGCGGTACTGCTTTGCCAAAATGAACAGGGTTATCTTAACTTATCGCATTTAATCTCTTTGAGCTACCTTAAGAACCAGAAGCTGTATAAAAACACCATGGTTGGTTTAATTAAGCGAGAGTGGTTAGAACGCCACAATGAAGGTTTGATTGTGCTTTCAGGCGGGCGATCAGGTGATATTGGTGTGGCGCTTTTAGCAGAAAAGCCTAATTTAGTGGCCAGTCGAATGAAATGGTGGCAGAACCATTTTGAAAATCGTTTCTATTTAGAATTGGTTCGAACAGGGCGCGAAAATGAAGAGTTTTATATCAGTAAAGCCATTGAGGTAGCCTTGCGTTATGAAATACCCGTTGTAGCGACTAATGATGTACGCTTTGCCAAGCCTGAAGATTTTGAGGCGCATGAAGTGCGTACCTGCATTACGGGTGGTTATATTTTAGAAGATCAAAACCGACCTAAACGCTATTCAGTGCAGCAGTACTTTAGAAGTTCTGATGAAATGGTTGAGTTGTTTAAAGACATTCCAGAAGCCATAGAGAATACCGTTGAAATTGCCAAGCGATGTAGTTTAAGTCTCACCTTAGATACCTATTTCTTACCCGACTTTCCCGTGCCAGAAGGCATGACTATGGATGAGTTTTTTGTTTCAGAAAGTCACAAGGGTTTGGACGAGCGTTTAGCGTTTCTGTTTGGACATCTACCAAAAGAGGAGTTTGAGCAAAAGCATGCAGAATACTACGATCGAATTAAATTTGAGTTAGATATTATTTTACAAATGGGGTTTCCTGGATACTTCTTAATCGTTGCTGATTTTATTCAATGGGGTAAAAATCACCAAATTCCAGTGGGGCCAGGTCGAGGTTCAGGGGCGGGTTCTTTGGTGGCTTATGCGCTTAAAATTACCGATTTAGATCCGATTGAATACGATCTGCTTTTTGAGCGTTTTCTAAACCCTGAACGTGTATCCATGCCTGATTTCGATGTCGATTTTTGTATGGATCGCCGTGATGAGGTGATTGACTATGTCTCTCGTCATTATGGTCGCGACCATGTATCGCAAATTGTAACTTACGGAACCATGGCCGCTAAAGCGGTGGTACGCGATGTAGGGCGTGTGTTAGGTTTGGGTTATGGCGTGGTAGACGGCATAGCGAAACTGATTCCCAATGAATTAGGTATTAAATTAGCCGGGGCTTTAGAGCAGGAAGAAGAGTTACAGGCTAAATATGATAACGATGACGATGCTCGACAGTTATTAGAGTTTGCCTTAAAGCTGGAAGGGACGGTTCGTAATACGGGTAAACATGCGGGTGGGGTGGTTATTGGGCCTAAGCCCTTAGATCATTTTTGTCCGCTTTTGTGTGAGCCGGATGGTTCCAGTGTGGTGACTCAGCTTGATAAAAACGATGTTGAAACGGCGGGTCTGGTTAAATTCGATTTCTTGGGTTTAAGAACCTTGACCATTATTGATTGGGCATTGCAATCGATTAATGAAGGGAAAAAAACAGGTGACGAAGGATTTGTTGACATCGCTCGTATTCCTTTAGACGATCAGCCAACGATTAATATGATCCAAACGGGTAAAACGACGGGGGTATTCCAGTTAGAGTCTAGCGGAATGCAGAGTTTGATTGTGCGTTTACGTCCTGACTGTTTTGAGGATATTATCGCTTTGGTTGCGCTTTTCCGACCAGGGCCTTTGGAGTCGGGCATGGTTGATAACTTTATCGCCCGTAAACATGGTCGCGAGAAAGTTTCCTATCCCGATGCGCAGTATCAGCATGACAGTTTGAAAGAGATTTTAGAACCCACCTACGGGGTTATTTTGTATCAAGAGCAAGTTATGCAGATTGCTCAGGTTCTGGCGGGCTACTCTCTGGGTGAGGCCGATTTATTACGTCGAGCCATGGGTAAGAAGAAACCTGAAGAGATGGCCAAGCAGCGTTCGGTGTTTAAAGACGGAGCCGTTAATAATAATGTTGATGGCGACCTAGCCATGAAAATTTTTGACTTGGTAGAGAAGTTTGCTGGTTATGGTTTTAACAAGTCCCATTCAGCCGCTTATGCGCTAGTTTCTTATCAATCAGCCTGGTTAAAAACGCATTATCCTGCTGAGTTTATGGCGGCGCAAATCTCATCCGATATGGATAACACCGAAAAAGTGGTGCATATGGTTAATGAGTGTGGCGACATGAACCTAAAGGTGTTGGCGCCCAATGTGAATACGGGAGAAATTCGCTTTAAACCCTATGGTGAAAAAACCATTAATTATGGATTGGGTGGTATAAAAGGGGCGGGTGAGGCGGCCCTAGAGGGTGTGATTTCTGAGCGTAAAGCAAAAGGCGATTATCACGATTTGTTCGATTTCTGTTTGCGTGCAGGCAAGAAGGTGAATAAGCGCGTGTTAGAAGCATTGGTTCGTGCAGGGGCTTTTGACACTTTGCATGCCAATCGTCAAGCGGTTCTAGAGAGTGTTCCGATGGCGCTTAAGCAAGCGGATCAACAGCTTAAAAATGATGAAGTGGGTCAGAATGATCTGTTTGGCGATATGTTGTCGGTGGAGGAGGTTGGTTCAAGTCAGCTTATTAATGTTCCTGAAATGTCCGCAAAGCTTAGGTTAAAGGGTGAGAAAGAAACCTTAGGTCTTTATATGACGGGACACCCTATCGATATGTACCGTAAAGAACTAGCCCGCTTGGTAGGTACCCCGCTTTCCAGTTTACGACCTGAAAAGTGGGTGAAAAGAACGGTGGCGGGTTTGGTGATTGAGATGCGCAATAAGGTCACTCGAACGGGTCAACGTATGGGTTTTGCCACGTTAGATGATAAAACCGCTCGTTTAGATGTGGTCATGCGTCCCGCTGTTTATGAAGCGATTAAGGATCATATTCGTGTGGATACCGTTGTATTGGTGACGGGTGAAGTCAGTGAAGATAACTTTAATGGCGGAATTAAGTTGGATGCTGAACAGGTTGTGACCTTGGCCGAGGCTCGGGTTGAAAAGGCTAGAGCGGTAAAATTATCTATGAATGCCGAAGAAAACCTTCATGAAAACCCTAAAGAAAGGCTTAATGAATTAACGGCGTTACTGGGTGTTTATGCAGCTGAGAAGGGGTTGCCTATTGTGATTGATTATCGCAACCCATTAGCCAGCGTACAGTTAAAAAGCATGGCTGGAGCTCTGTATTTTCCTGATGATGATCTACTGGAAGCCTTAAATGCTCAGGGCTGGAAACCAGAGGTGGTTTAAAGTGTGAAAAATTGCTCACTTTATAAGTGAGAATGATAAACTTTGATTAAATTGCATAGCTAAAATTAAGCGTGAGTGAATGGGTAAGGCAAGGGTTTAAAACCTGTTTATTTAAAGCGTGTTACATTCTGAACAGTAATCTGGAGTCGATATGTCTAAGATAGAATCAATTTTAACGGAATCCCGAGTGTTTAATGCCTCTGATGAGGTTAAAAAAAGCGTGGCTTTGAACGAGCAGTCGATTGCTAAGTTGTATGAAAAAGCAGAAAAAGATCATGTGGGGTTTTGGTCGGATTTAGCGCGTGAAAAGTTAGCATGGTCTAAGCCGTTTACAGTCGGGTTGGATGATTCTAAAGCCCCTCACTTCAAATGGTTTACCGACGGTGAATTAAATGTCTCCTATAACTGTATCGATCGCCACTTAGACAGCAAAAGCGATAAGTTAGTGATTATCTTTGAAGGAGATCAAGGAGATGTAGAGCGCTATACGTATAAAGAATTACACGATCAAGTTTGTCGTTTTGCCAATACCTTAGTTGCGCAAGGCGTTAAAAAGGGGGATCGAGTCATTATTTATATGCCAATGATTCCTCAGGCCGTTATTGCAATGCAAGCGTGTGCTCGTATTGGGGCGATACACTCCATTGTGTTTGGCGGTTTTTCAGCCGATTCTCTGCTCGATCGTATTGAAGATGCGGGCGCTAAATTAGTCGTTACTGCAAATGGCAGTCGTCGTGGAGGTAAAAGTATTCCTCTTAAAAAAGCGGTGGATGAAGCGCTGGAAAAGGGGGGTGATCATGTTAAGAAGGTCATTGTCTTTAAGCGTACCGATGATGAAGTGGTGATGAAAGAAGGGCGTGATATTGATTGGTATGAAGCCGAAGCAGGCATGAGTAATTATCACGATCCTGTAATGGTTGAAGCAGAGCACCCACTGTTTTTACTTTATACATCTGGTTCTACGGGTAAACCAAAAGGCGTTCAACATAGTACGGGTGGTTATTTATTAAATGCTCATGTCACCAATGAGTGGATGTTCGATTTAAAAGACAGTGATGTGTTTTGGTGTACGGCAGATGTAGGTTGGATTACAGGTCATACTTATGTGGCTTATGGCCCTTTGTCGGTCGGTGCTACAATACTGATGTTTGAAGGGGTGCCTACCTATCCTGATGCAGGGCGTTTTTGGCAAATTTGTCAAGATCACGCAGTGAGTGTCTTTTACACCGCTCCGACGGCGGTTAGAGCTTTGATGAAGTTTGGTTCAGAGCTGCCGAATCAGTATGATTTATCCCAGCTAAGAATTTTAGGATCGGTAGGCGAGCCGATTAACCCTGCGGCGTGGATGTGGTATTACGAAGTGATAGGGGGTGGACGTTGCCCTGTTATTGATACGTGGTGGCAGACTGAAACGGGTGCACATATGATCGCTCCTTTTCCTGTTTCGCCTCTTAAACCTGGTTCTTGTGGTAAAGCGTTGCCAGGTATTGAAGCGGTTATTTTGGATGAAAACGGCAATGAGCTTAATGCAGGAGAAGGCGGTTCATTGGTTGTTAAAAAGCCGTGGCCTTCAATGATTCGTAACGTGTGGGGTGATGAAGAACGTTATCAAAAGACCTATTTTCCAATTGAGGGCATGAACTATTATTTAGTCGGAGACAGCGCTTATCAGGATGAAGACGGTTATTTTTGGATATTGGGTCGAGAAGATGATGTTTTGAATGTCTCAGGACACCGTTTGGGAACCATGGAGGTCGAGTCGGCGTTAGTGGCGCATCCGCAGGTCGCTGAAGCGGCTGTAGTAGGACGCCCTCATGATGTGAAGGGTGAAGCGATATCCGCTTTTGTGGTTTTAAATGTCGCTATACCTGATGGCGCGGAACGAGATGTTTTGATTCAAACGTTACGAGCTTGGGTGGCTAAGGAGATTGGTCCTATTGCTAAACCTGATGATATTCGTTTCGGTACAAATTTACCTAAGACTCGATCTGGAAAAATCATGCGTCGTTTACTTAGAACGATTGCTAAAGGGGAGGAGATTACTCAAGATACGTCTACGCTTGAGGACCCTTCTATCCTGGAGCAATTTAAAAAAGTGTAGTTTAAATAGTGATGGATTGAAGGAGTGGATTCATCATTAAATTGAGTGCCAATATTGCATTACTTAATTTTAATTGATAAGTTGTTGTTTAAATTAAAAATAGCGCCGTGTTGGTTGACAAAATGAGCATTTACTGTATAGTTTTCTTAGATTTTTTAAAAAATATTTATTAAGCGTTGGTTAAAAGTTATTAACTCACGGCTTAACTTTTAAAAAACCCCGTCTTTACGGGGTTTTTTGTTATTTGAATTCAAGAAATGTAGCGGAAGAAGATTTTAGTGAATTTAGAAGAGAAGCTAGAAGGGTTGTTAAAACCTACGATAGAGTCAATGGGTTTTGAACTGTGGGGCTTTGAATACCTACCTGCAGGTCGACACTCAATTTTAAGAGTCTTTATCGATAAGGAAGAGATAGGCGTCAATGTAGACGACTGTGCGAATATTAGTCGCCAAATCAGTGCGATTATGGATGTAGAAGATCCTATTAGTAGCGCTTATATGTTAGAAGTGTCGTCGCCAGGTATGGATCGACTGTTACTCAAGCCGAGTCAATTTAAACGTTACCAAGGTAAAGTGGTTCAAGTAAGAACGGCTGTTGGCGTATTGGGACGTCGAAAGTTTAAAGGGCCAATGGTTCAAGTAACCGATTCAATGATTGAAGTGGAAGTGGATGGCGAGTTGTATGAAATTGCCTATGACATCATTGAAAAAGCGAATTTAGTCGCAGAATTTTAATTAAGTGTTTAATGATTTAAATACTACATTTAATAACCAATATATAAAAGATTAGGACGATTGAATAATGGGTAAAGAAGTATTAGCCGTCGTTGAGATTATGGCAAACGAAAAAGGCGTTGATCAGGAGATTATTTTTGACGCAATTGAAACTGCTTTGGCGACTGCCACGAGAAGAAGCAATAATGATGAAATTGATGCTCGCGTGACAATTGACCGTGTAACAGGTGATTATGAAACCTTCCGTCGTTGGGAAGTGATTGAAGACGCCACTGCGATCGAAGATAACGTGGGTTGGTATATTCGTGAAATGGATGCGGTGGATGAAGATCCAAACATCGAAGTTGGTGGATACATTGAAGAGCCAATGGAATCGATTGATTTTGGACGAATCGGAGCGCAGACAGCTAAGCAGGTTATTATTCAAAAAGTGCGTGAAGCGGAGCGTAAGAAAGTGGTTGCCGACTTCAGTAAGCGTGTTGGCGAAATAATGACGGGTCAGGTAAAGCGAGTGGATCGTGGTGATGTAATTTTAGATTTAGGTGAAAACGTCGATGCCATTATTCCTCGTAACCAACTCGTAGCTCGCGAAAATTTCCGCATGGGTGATCGTGTGAGAGCCTACTTGCAATCGGTTGAGTTCCGCCCTCGTGGACCACAGTTGATCATGTCTCGTTCGTGTAAAGAAATGCTTACGGAACTGTTTAAGATTGAAGTGCCTGAAATTGGTGATGATTTGATTGATGTCATGAGTGTGGCTCGTGACGTTGGTTTCCGCGCTAAAGTGGCTGTACGTGGAAATGATCCACGTTTAGATCCAATTGGAGCTTGTGTTGGAATGCGTGGTTCACGTGTTCAGTCGGTGACCAATGAACTTAATGGTGAGCGTATTGATATCATTTTATGGGATCCAAATGACGCTCAGTTTGTGATTAACGCAATGGCTCCAGCGGAAGTCACCTCTATTATGGTGGATGAAGATAAACACACCATGGATATAGCGGTTGATGATGAGCAGCTGTCACAAGCCATTGGTAAAAACGGACAAAATATTCGATTAGCCAGTGAACTAACCGGTTGGGAATTAAACGTTATGGGTCAGTCTGCGATGGCTGAAAAACACGACGTTGAATCAAAAGATCAAGTCGATGTATTTGTTAATGCATTAGATATTGATGAAGAGATGGCGGATGTGCTTGTAACGGAAGGTTTTTCAACTCTGGAAGAGGTGGCTTATGTACCCGCTGCTGAAATGTTGGAAATTGACGGTTTTGATCAAGAGATTGTGACAGAGTTAAAGCAACGTGCTAAAGATGCTTTGTTAACAAAAGCCATTGCGGAAGAAGAAAGGTTAGCTTTAGCTGAACCTGCAGATGATTTATTAAGCCTAGAAGGTATGAACCCAGAAATGGCTAAACAATTAGCGAGTAATGGCGTGATTACACAAGAAGATTTAGCAGAGCTAGGTACAGATGAAGTATTAGAATTCTTGGATATCGATGAAGCAACGGCTGGAGAGTTAATTCTTAAAGCGCGTGCACCATGGTTTGAAGAGTAAAGGGAGAGTATAAATGTCAGATATATCAATAAAAGAATTTTCAAAAACACTCAACCTTTCAGAAGAAAAATTAATTTCTCAAATGGAAGCATCAGGTATTAAAGGCAAAAAATCTGGTGATATGATCAGTGATGAAGAAAAAGGTAAGTTATTAAGTTACCTAAAAGGTCTTCATGGTGATCACTCAGGCGATGCTCCTAAGCAGGTTACATTACGCCGTAAACAGACGCTAAATTTATCGGCTGGTGCAGGTAAAGATAAGCGTAATGTGAAAGTTGAAGTTCGCAAAAAACGTACTTACGTTAAAAAAGAAGAAATGGCTGAAGAGCCAGTAGAAGTGGTTGTGGATACGCCTGTGGTTGAAACGGTTGCGGAAGTTAAAGCGCCTGTTTCAAAGCCTGTTGAAGAGCCTTCAAAACCAGCAACGCCGCCTAAGACTGAAAATAAACCAGCTAGAGCACGTACCAAGCCTGAAGTTGTTCAGCCAGTGGTTGCTCCTCCGCCAATAAAAGAAGATCACTCTAAAGCGGCTAAAAAAGCTAAGGATCAAAAACATCATGAAACCCGTAAGGTGAATGATGGTAATGACGGACCTAAAGTTGCAGCGAAGAAAGCGGCTAATACCAATAATCGTGGTGGTGGAAATAATAGACGTCCAACACGTGGTGGTAGAAAGTCAGGACCAGCGAAGCGTGCACCATTGCAGATAGATAATGAGCATGGTTTTCAACAGCCTACAGCGCCTGTTATAAGGGAAGTTAAAGTTCCTGAAAGTATTACTTTGTCTGCTTTAGCTGAACAAATGTCGATTAAAACAGGTGAAGTCATCAAGTTTATGATGATGGAACTGGGCACGATGGCAACCATTAACCAAATTCTTGATCAAGAAACGGCCATGTTGATTGTTGAAGAGATGGGCCATAAAGCGATTGCGTTTAATGAAGTCACGGTTGAAGATGAAGTTGTCAACCAAGAGTACCACGGTGCAACGGTTACTCGTTCTCCAGTGGTTACGATCATGGGTCATGTTGATCACGGTAAAACATCTTTACTAGATTACATTCGTAAAGCCAAAGTGGCTCACGGTGAAGCGGGTGGAATTACTCAGCATATCGGTGCTTATCATGTTGATACAGATAAAGGCGGGGTCACTTTCATTGATACTCCTGGTCACGCGGCCTTTACTGCGATGCGTGCACGTGGTGCTGAAATTACCGATGTGGTCGTTATTGTCGTTGCAGCGGATGATGGTGTGATGCCTCAAACACGTGAAGCCATTCAGCATGCAAAAGCTTCTGGTGTAGGAATGGTGATCGCCGTCAATAAGATGGATAAAGAAACCGCTAATATGGATCGAGTCATGCAAGAGTTGTCGGCCGAAGAAGTTATCCCAGAAGCTTGGGGTGGGGATGTACAGTTTATTCCTGTTTCGGCAAAAACAGGACTCGGGATCGACGATCTATTAGATGCCATCTCTCTACAGTCTGAAATGCTAGAGCTTGAAGCACCTACCGAAGGGCATGCGAAAGGGGTTGTGGTTGAATCTCGTCTAGATAAAGGACGTGGAACCGTTGCAACAGTGCTTGTTCAGTCTGGTACTTTGAAGAAAGGTGATATCGTTCTTTGTGGTATGGAGTACGGTCGTGTACGTGCCTTAATTAATGATCAAGGTAAATCGGTTACTGAAGCTGGACCTTCTATTCCTGTTGAATTATTAGGTCTATCAGGTGTTCCTGTTGCGGGTGACGAGATGATTACGGTTGATAACGAGCGTAAAGCCCGTGAAGCTGCTACCTTCCGTCAAGGTAAGTTTAAAGAATTGAAAATCGCTCGTCAGCAGAAATCTAAGCTAGAGAATATGTTCAACAAGATGGCTGAAGGTGTAGTTCAGAATGTGAACATCATTCTTAAAGCGGATGTTCAAGGGTCTATTCAGGCTATTACAGATGCCCTTGTTAAACTATCAAATGACGAAATTAAAGTAAATGTCATCTCTTCGGGTGTAGGTGGAATTAATGAAACCGATGCCAACTTAGCGATTGCTTCAGAAGCGCTTATTTTTGGTTTCAACGTGCGAGCGGATGTCGCCGCTAAGCGAATCATTGACAGTGAAAGCATTGGCTTAAAATACTACAGTATTATTTATGAAATCGTTGATGAAGTGAAACGTGCTGTAGAAGGCAAGTTAGCGCCAGAGATTCAAGAGAATATTGTCGGTGTAGCTGACGTTCGTGAAGTCTTTAAAGCACCTAAGATCGGCTTAATTGCGGGTTGTATGGTCACAGAAGGTACGGTTAAACGTAATAACCCAATTCGTGTTCTTCGTGAAAACGTGGTTATTTATGAAGGTAACCTAGAATCACTTCGTCGTTTTAAAGACGATGCTCAAGAAGTGAATAAAGGTATGGAATGTGGTATCGGTGTTAAAGACTATAACGATGTCAAAGTGGGCGATCAGATTGAGTGTTACGAGCGCGTTGAGGTTAAGCGTACTCTAGATTAATCGTCTTACCTTTAGTTAATTTTAAGTGACAGGTTAAGTTACTTAAATGAGGCTGACTTTAAAAATGCCCCTCTGGGGCATTTTGTATTTATAAAGAGAAATTTTATTATGAGTAATCAAGCTGTGAGTCGTCCTACCCGAGTGGCTCAAGAAATTAGACGCACTTTATCTCAGATGTTGTTACGTGAAGCTAAAGATCCTCGCTTTCAGAGAATTAATATCACTGAATGCAAGATCAGCAAAGATTTAAGTATCGTTCGTGTCCACTTTGCCTTAATTGGTCACAATGAAGGGGATCCAGAAGTACAAGAAACACTGGCGGCATTAGAGAAAGCGAAAGGTTTTTTTAGAACCGAATTAGGTAAGAAATTACGTTTACGTATCGTTCCTGATATACGTTTCTTTTATGACAATATTCCAGAACATGCTCAGCATATGGAAGATTTAATTAATAAGGCGCTTAATTCGTAAATGGCTCAGTTTAAACGTCCTCCCAAAAAACACATTGATGGAATTATTCTACTCAATAAGCCTGTTGGCCCCTCTTCAAACGGTATTTTACAGAAAGTAATGCGTATTTTTAATGCTAAAAAGGGCGGGCATACAGGGGCTTTAGATCCTTTTGCTACAGGGTTGTTGCCTATTTGCTTAGGTGAGGCGACAAAGGTATCGGGTCTGCTATTGGATTCGGACAAACGTTATACAGCCACGCTGAAATTAGGTGATCAGACCGATACGGGCGATACGGAAGGGGAAGTGATCAAAACCGTACCTGTACCGACGTTAACAGATGCGGATATTCAAGCTGTACTCACGCAATTCACTGGGCCGATTGAACAAATTCCACCCATGTATTCAGCTCTTAAACATCAGGGTAAGCCGCTCTATTATTATGCTCGTCAAGGTATTGAGATTGAACGTCCGGCTCGTTCAATCGTTATAAGGCAGTTGAATTTGATCTCTTATGAGGATGGTGTTCTCATCTTTGATGTGGAGTGCTCAAAGGGAACTTACGTCAGAACATTAGGTGAAGAGGTTGCACTTGCACTTGGAACGGTAGGGCACTTAACGGCTTTGCACCGCACTCAAACAGGTGATTTAAAAGGTGACGATATGTTGACCTTTGAAGAGATTGAAATTCAAAAGCTAGCCGCTATTCACCCGATTGATATTGCCTTAACGCATTTAGAGCGCATGGACCTCTCTGCTGAAGAGGTGGATTTAATTCAACACGGTCAAATGTTGGATTACCCAAAGCCTGAAAGCGAGCTTGTTCGCTTGTATGATCAGGGGGAATGTTTTGCAGTGGGTGAATGGTCAGACAAAAAGCAGATGTTAAAACCAAAGCGAGTATTTAATCTACATTTAGCTAAAGAAGCGCTTAAGCAAGAACAGCTTAAGAAGATGGAGTCTCAGCGATGATTTTTGCTCAGGCGGATGGCATTTTGGACTTAAGAGTGGCGAGCAGTTATCAGGCAGGGCATCTTCTAAATTCAACGTGGTTAAGCTGGGTAGATCTACCTGAATGTCTTAATGAATTACCAGCAACCCCGGCTAAACTGTTTTTGGTTGGCGATAAAGAAGAGATAGAAGCAGCCAGTGTTTTTTTAGACTCTAAGGGTTATGAAGTCACCGGGTCTTTAGTGATCGAAAATGATGAGGCTATGCAGAAGTGGTCAAAAAGCTTAGTGGGGCAGGTGGTTACAGGTGTTGATTCAAAAAGATTGTGGTCACCTAGCTCTTTATTAGTAGAGTGGATGGCCTCTTTGAAACAGAAGGGGTTTGACCCAAAGGCAATGAAGCCCCGTCCTAAAGCATTGGATTTAGGTTGTGGCGGTGGTCGCGATTCTGTGTTTTTGGCCAGTCAGGGTTGGCAGGTTGTAGGCATAGATCATGAGACTCGGGTATTAAAACGGGCTAAACAGTTGGCCACCAAGAGTGGAGCCTCCGTTAAGTTTAAGTGTTGTGACCTAAAGAAACCGCCGTGTTTTCCAGAGTCTCAATTCGATTTAGTCTTGGTGGTTCGATACTTAAATCGTGACTTGTTTGCCCGAATCGATGCAGCAATTGCACCCGGTGGTTATATTGTTTACCAGACCTTTGTCAGTGGTGTTGAGGCGTTTGGATCACCTAAAAATCCTAACTTTATATTAGAATGCGGTGAATTAAGTAAAGTTTTTTCAGGTTATGAAATGATTGTTGATAGAATAGATAAATTAGAGGATGGCCGCCCGGTGGCTTCATTCATTGCTCAGAAACCCAGTGCTATCTAGATTTAGTATTTAGCGTGTTGGAAAGTATGTTTGTTTAAGGAGATTGTATGTTATCTATGTCAGCTGATGAGTTGTTTGACTTTTTTCAAAAACACCTAATCTGTGAGTCTTTGACTAAGCAAGAAGTTAGTCGTTTAATCCATTATTTACAAGATAAGAAATACGCTGGTGATGCGGTTATCTCAGACGCGGGAGAAGTCGGAGAGTCCTTAGGTTTTATCTATAAAGGTAAAGTTCAATTTACAGGAGCAGACGCAGATGCTACTGCGGTTGGTAAGCAGGGTGTGGGTGAGTTGATTGGTGAAATGTCATTTTTTGACCGTACGCCGCGTAATCTGAGAATGAGTGCCTCTAAAAAAGGCGTTCAAATGTTTATGTTAACGCGTCCGATGTATGAGCGTTTAAAAGTTGAAGAGCCATTTATTGCTGTAAATATTTTAGAGAATGCCATTGTGAGCTTAGATCACTTAGTACGTCATATGGGTGATGATATTTCGGCATTAGGCCATTATGTACATGGTTTTGGTAAGCGATAAAGCGGCCACTGTTTTGGTATAAAGTTTTTAAAGACTGTTGATGTAAATAGACGGGTACTTCATTGGAAGTACCCGTTTGTTGTTTTTAAAGCCAGTTTTGTGGTTGTTTTAAAGTTTAAGATGAGTATAATGGCGCGGTTCGCTCCTATCATCGGTTGTGGAAGCGAATAGATTATTAAAACCGATTTTGGAGATAAAGTATGTTTAACGCAGAAGTTAAAGCAAAGATTGTTGCAGAATACGCAACTAAAGAAGGTGATACAGGTTCACCAGAAGTTCAAATCGCA
>Ga0316204_10002390_pt1 | contig 42833 bp, 39 predicted proteins | sample 6monrhotite_MG_2_FD_205661 | JGI IMG/M metagenome (GOLD analysis project Ga0316204, IMG submission 205661) | Microbial mat bacterial communities from mineral coupon in-situ incubated in ocean water Damariscotta River, Maine, United States -... | ecosystem: Environmental > Aquatic > Marine >... | reverse complement strand
GGGCTTATGTTCAGGCTTGTTTTATGTCAAAATACCCCATTAGCACTTGATCACTATTAAACATGCCTGAGCAACTTATATTTGAGCAGCCCCTGAATGAACACATCCGTACTTTTTTACGGCTCGAGCATCTGTTTAGGAAGTTTAATCAGCATATTACTCATAAATCTGACTGGGATTCTCACAGCGCAGTTAAAGCCATTCTTGATATATTAAGCATGTTGTCTCGCGGTGATATCAAACGCGAAACCATTAAAGAGCTTGAACGTCAGAACCTGAACTTACAATCGTTTGTTGAAATACCCGGCATTAATCACGGGAAACTGTTAGATATTATCAGTGAACAAAAATCTTGTCTTCAGGCACTTCATAGCATTGGTGGCAGTATTGGGCATGAACTACAACAACACGAATTACTAAATGCCATACGTCAACGCTTAAGCATGCCAGGTGGCTTATGTGAGTTTGACCTCCCGGTTTATGCGCATTGGTTGAATCAGCCTTATGACAAACGCGTCGAAAGTTTAAATGAATGGTACCAACCTTTTGCAACATTAAACAAGGCAATTGATTTAATTTTACAGGTCATCAGGGACAGCACTGATGCCATAGATGAAATAGCTGAAGATGGTTTTTATCAGAAAAACCTCGACTCTAATTTAACCTGTTTAATGATCCGGGTCATCTTGCCTCATGATGCAGCTGTATTTCCTGAAATAAGCGCTGGCAAACATCGTTTTACTATTCGTTTTCTAAAAGAAGGGAACATGGCACACCGACCTGAACAGGATAAAAGCAATGTCGATTTTAAATTAGCCTGTTGTATTTTATAAATTACTATTACTTAAAAGTTCTATTGCTCAGATTGTGAAAATCTAAATTCAGTTATCTGAGGCTCATTATCAATCACCAGTTTCACATTCACTATCCAGTCATTTCTAGCCAGTGAGCAAACCGGTAAAATAACTTTAGCATTCCATCCTGAACCACTATTATTTAATTTGTGGACGTTATAACCCATATCCATTCCCTGCATATCAAAAGATAACTCAACTGAATCTGCTTGAGCTGTTTTTGAACTCACCAATACTTCAAACGGGACAAGCCCAGAAGGGGTACCTTTAAACTCGATATTAATTATCTCTTCTTTATATTTAAATTCACAAATATCTTTTGTTGGATCACATAATGAAGTATTTAAAACTAAATCTGATGAGTCAGTATTTTTTCCCGACCCCAGCCATTGACCTAAAATAAATGTTAAACCTAGTACCAATACAAAGATGAGTGCCGCCTTCATATTATCTTCCCCAGAAGCAGGTAATTGCTGCAACACCCTGAGCACCGGATTTTTTAGCATCAATCAGGTCTGCTGTAGACATTCCGCCTAATGCGTACACAGGAGCATCAATACTCTCAGATAAATTTTTGAACTGTGCCCAGCCTATACCCTGCACTCCCGGATGACTCATGGTTTCCTTTACCGGTGATAATAATATAATATCCGCTTCAAGTTGTTTAGCTTTTTTAATTTCATCATCTGTATGACAGGAAACAGAAAGCAACAATTCATCACTAATTGGGCGATGTTGAATTGTATTTAGCATTTTACTGGTTAAGTGCAACCCATCTACATTTAAATCAGAAAATATTTCTTCTGTTGTATTTAGCAATAATTTAGCATTATATGATTTACAAAGAGTACTCGCTTTATCAGCCAGTTTTATATATTCATTTTTTGAATATTCTTTACACCTTAATTGGACCAACGAAATTCCTTTTTTAAGACTAACTTCTAGTTTTAATAAAAAATCTTCTTTATCCGAGAACGAACCTGTAATCATATATTTTTCAGGTAACTGCAAAGAATTAATAATCGAGCGATTAGCAGCAGGAAAACACTTTAATCTTAAGTCATATATCGATTGCCACTTAATCTGCTGCCCTTCTGAACCTCTGGGTTCTCCCGTATATGAATCAATTATCCAAACATCGAGTAATACTTGCTTATCAGTGTAATCAAATTTTATTTTTTTAAATGGTGAGGCTTTCAGAATAGAAATACCAAGCTCTTCAAATATCTCACGCTTTAATGCATCGTATGCAGATTCATTATTTTCAAGCTTTCCACCTGGGAATTCCCACAATCCACCTTGATGTGAATCTTTAGCTCTAAGCGAAATCAACACTTCCTGATTTTGATTTAAAATAATGGCAACTGCGACATGAACAAAGTCAGACATATCCTACCCTACATTATTTTAAGTAACTATTAAGGTTAACTTCGATATTCAGAATTGATCTTTACATAATCATATGACAAGTCACTGGTCCAGATACAGGCAGTCTGATCACCAGATTGCAACTCAATTCTAATTGTGATTTCCTGCTGATTCATGACCTTTTGACCCTGTTCTTCAGTATACGCGGTATCACGACCACCAGCTGACACGATACAAACTTCATTTAAATATATTTGTATTTCATCTATATTGAAGTCAACTCCAGACCTGCCAACTGCTGCAAGAATACGCCCCCAGTTAGGATCACTGGCAAATAGAGCTGTTTTAACGAGTGGCGAGTGGGCAACGGTATAAGCTACCTGTCTCGCATCATTAATTGAAGCGGCTGAACTTACCTTTATCGCAACAAACTTTGTCGCCCCTTCAGCATCGCGTATAATCGCCTGGGCAAGATACAAACAAACCTCAGTAACAATTGATAACAACCGTTGATACTCATCAGAACTATTTTGTGTAATGACATCATTACCAGCCTGCCCTGTAGCAATTAATACACAGGCATCATTTGTTGATGTATCGCTATCAACAGTAATTGAATTAAACGAGAGCTGTACGGCTGAATTTAAACACTCTTGTAACAAATCTTTATTTATTGCTGCATCTGTTGCGATATAACTTAACATGGTAGCCATATTAGGCTGTATCATTCCCGCACCTTTAGACAGACCGGTAACTGTTATTGTCTTGCCTTGTAACTCAACCTGCCGAGAGATACCTTTAAGTTTAGTATCTGTTGTCATAATGCCACGACCCGCATTAATCCATTTATTTTCAGACAACTGATCAAGCAAGTTCGGTAGGGCAACACCTATTTTGTTTACAGGTAAATTTTCACCGATAACACCTGTTGAGAAAGGTAAAACTTCATCAGCATTGCAGCCTGCCTGTTTTGCAACTAACTCACAACTTTCTAGCGCATCTAACATCCCCTGTTTACCAGTACCCGCATTTGCATTACCAGAGTTTATCAATAAAAAACGAGGAATTTTTGTCTGTAAATGTTTCTTTGCCAGTGTCACAGGTGCTGCACAAAATTTATTTTGAGTAAATACAGCTGCACACTGACTATTTTTTGCCAACTCAATCAAAACTAGATCGTCAGTTTGAGCTTTTTTAATACCCGCTGATATTGATGCCAATCGAATACCACTAATGGGTAAAAGCAACTTTGGCTCAGTTAAATTTACAGCCATATCAGCTTAATTTTCCATGACATTGCTTGAATTTTTTTCCAGAGCCACAATAACATGGATCGTTACGACCAATTTTTTTATCATTTCTGACAAAGGGTTGCTGTTGTTCAGACTGTTCTCCCGACGGTTGATTTTCATCAGCTTGCAAGCTCGCATCAGCATGCTCATAATTCATATCAAGAGGCATTTGCTGTTGACGCTCTAATTCATCAATCTCTTCCTGGGAACGAATTTCAACTCTTGATAAAGTAGACATCACTTCCTGCTTTATCTGTTCAAGCATCTCGGTAAACATTTCAAAAGACTCACGCTTATATTCCTGCTTTGGATTTTTTTGCGCCATTGCTCTCAGATTAATACTCTGTCGCAAATAATCCATAGCGGCGAGATGCTCTTTCCAGTGAGAATCAAGTACCTGCAATAACACATACTTTTCAAAGCGACGCAATTCTTCCTTGCCAATTAACTCCTCTTTTTCTTTGTAAACAGCAACGAGTTCAGTATCTACTTTTTCCGCAAGCGTATATTCATTTAACTGGTCATCGTCATCTAGCCATTTTTGAATATCGAATTGTTTTCCCGTTTCATCTTCTAGGTTTTTTTGCAGACCTTCAATATCCCACTGCTCTTCCAATGTACCTGCAGGAACATAGCTTGAAACAACCGTATTTACAACATCACTGCGAACTGATTCAATGATTTCACTTAAATCCTCTTCAGCCATCATTTCATTACGTTGCTGATATACGACTTTACGCTGATCATTTGCAACATCATCATATTCCAGTAACTGCTTACGTATATCAAAGTTATGCCCCTCAACTTTACGCTGCGCATTTTCAATCGCTCTTGATACCCAGGGGTGCTCTATAGCTTCGCCTTCTTCCATGCCTAATTTTTTCATCAGACCGGCCATTTTATCTGAGGCGAATATACGCATCAGATCATCCTGTAATGAAAGATAAAAACGAGTTGAACCCGCATCACCCTGACGACCTGAACGTCCGCGTAACTGATTGTCTATTCTGCGTGACTCATGACGCTCACTGCCTATGACATGTAATCCACCAGCAGCAAGTACTTCTTCATGACGTTGTTTCCATTGATCAGTTAAAACTTCTTTTTCAGCGTCACTAATCTCACCTTTTTCTGCTATTTCTACATCCAGGTTTCCACCTAAAACGATATCTGTTCCGCGACCGGCCATATTGGTTGCAATCGTAACGGCTCCAGGCACACCCGCTTCAGCAATAATTCCTGCTTCTCTCTCATGCTGCTTTGCATTTAACACATTATGCTTAACTTTCAGCTTATTTAATAAACTTGAGAGGTGTTCAGACGCTTCAATTGAAGCTGTACCAACTAAAACAGGCTGCTTACGTTCAATACAGTCTTTAACATCTTCTGCTATTGCATTGAATTTTTCTTCTACCGACAAAAATATCAGATCACCGTGATCTTCTCTTGCGATATTAAGATTAGTCGGTATGACCATAACTTCTAGACTGTAAATAGACTGAAATTCAAATGCTTCAGTATCAGCCGTACCTGTCATTCCAGATAACTTGTCATATAAACGGAAATAATTCTGGAATGTGATTGATGCTAATGTCTGGTTCTCATTTTCTATATTTACTTTTTCTTTCGCCTCAATTGCCTGATGCAAACCATCTGACCAGCGACGACCTTCCATTGTTCGTCCGGTAAATTCATCTACAATGACAATTTTTCCATCCTGAACGATGTAGCTAACATCTTTTTGAAACAGTACATTAGCGCGTATGGATGCCGTTAAATAATGAATTAAGTTAATATTTGTTGCGCTGTATAAACTGTCATTTTCATCAAGAATACCTTCCCGAATTAATAACTCTTCAACTTTCTCATGACCTCGCTCAGTTATATGTACCTGTTTATTCTTCTCATCAACAGTGTAATCACCTGTAGGTTCATCTTCTTTAGTTTCAGCTTCTTCGCCTTGCTCTAATTCTTTTACTAATTCATTAAATTTGACATACAATTCAGAGTTATCACTTGTGGGACCGGAAATAATTAACGGAGTACGGGCTTCATCAATTAAGATTGAGTCAACTTCATCAATTACTGCAAAATTTAATTCACGCTGTACTTTTTCATCAACACTAAAAGCCATATTATCGCGCAGATAATCAAAGCCAAACTCATTATTAGTTCCGTAAGTTATATCTGAAGCATAAGCCTGTTTCTTAGACAGTGGATCCATACCACTAATAACAACACCTGTAGTCAGACCGAGAAATGCATAGATTTTCCCCATCCAGCCGGCATCACGTTGTGCTAAATAGTCATTTACCGTAATAACGTGTACACCCTTAGATGATAGTGCGTTTAAGTAGGTTGCTAAGGTTGCAACCAGTGTTTTACCTTCACCTGTACGCATTTCTGCAATATTACCATTATGCAGCACTATGCCACCGATCATTTGCACATCAAAGTGACGCATGCCTAGCACACGTTTACCTACCTCTCTAACCGTAGCGAATGCTTCAGGCAATAAGACATCAAGTGACTCACCCTGGTCAAATCTTTCTCGAAACTCTATGGTTTTTGCACCCAGTTGCTCATCGCTTAAGCTTTCAAACTCAGGTTCGAGATTATTAATCTGTTTAACTGTTTTGCGATATTTTTTTACCTGCCGATCATTGCGGCTGCCAAAAATTTTTCGCACTAAAGTGGATGCCATCATGAATCCTTATAACTACTGTTTTACTTAAAATAAGAGGCTGTATTATGCCTTAGAAAAGCTGACGGCTTAAGTGTGAGAACACAAATAAATGAATTTATTCGAGTTTTTTTTGATATTTTGACAATGTGTAACATAATTTAAATATGTTAACGCTAAAACCACAGGTAACAGACAGAAGCCAGTTACTTTTCTAAGTAATAGCCATCCCATCAGATGCTTAAGACTATAATCAAATCTTAAAAATATATACGACTGGTTATATTGGAATTTAGGTTTACTTTCTTTGAACGAACTTCTGCGGGTTTATCTGACGCCCGTTTTTCAACACTTCAAAATGAACATGTGGCCCTGTAGAACGACCTGTAGAACCCATGAGTGAAATAATCTGTCCCTTTTTAACTGTATCACCAACTGTTACCAGATTGGTTTTATTATGCCCGTAACGCGTTATATAACCATTACCATGGTTAATTTCTACTAAGTTACCATAACCGTAACGCTTACTCGACCAGGTAATAACACCTCCAGCAACCGCTAATACATCAGAACCAGACTTAGCAGCGAAGTCCATACCTTTATGAAATTGTAACTTACCCGTGAATGGGTTTGTACGTGTACCATAATAGGATGATATCCAACCGCGTTTAATTGGTCGGCCTGCGGGGAAGACCTCATCCTGCATATGACTGCTCATTAAAATATTTTCTAAAACACTTAGCTGCTGTTCTCGGTCTTCTAATTCTGCAATAACCACATCTATTTCACTTCCAAAATCCATTTCCTGCATACCTGGCTCATCTGGTCCACCCAAACCTGGAGTTGCTTCAAAATTAAACTCTCCACGATCTAGTTTAGCGATGGTAACCAGCTTCTGACCCAGCGCATTCAAACGCATCGCATGTGCCTGGATATCTCCCAGTCTGGCAGCCAGTGCATCTATATCAGCGCGAGCATTAAATCGGGTTTGATTAATCAACTGCCTTTGTAATTTAATTTCCTGCTGAATAGAGCTAACATTGGAAGATGATGCCTGGGATTGGCCTATCCAGTACCCCATCATGCCTAACGCACCAGAGAATAATACGGCGAATACAGACAACATCATAAGTTGCACAGGACTGCCTATTTGAACCCGACAAGGCCTACCTCTAAATTTACTTAGTAATATTATATCCATGCATGAAAACTTTAATGTTAATGTATAACCTTAAGAATAGCTTATAACCTATCATAGCTCAAACAGGTTAATGATAAATTTTTAACTCGAACGGATGATTTTGACATAAAATGGTCAAATCACAAGTTTTTGATCATTTTTTAAACAACAAAATAGACTCTAGTCACAATGCAGAATATATCCGAAAAGCTCAGTTTACGATTCAAGAAAAAAGCACTCGAATTAAATCGACTGAATCATGCTGTTAAAATTTCTCTACCGCTAGATTGTCACGAGCACATTGAAATTGCAGATATAAGAAATAACCAGTTAGTTATTCTAACAGATTCACCTGTATGGCAAACCAGACTAAGGCTTTATAGCCAAACAATTTTAGAGGCACTGCATCAACATGCGGGTATCAAATTAAACCGCGTTATTTTAAAACTTAGCCCTAAAAAACGTGTTACCCCCGAAAAGGCACCTGTTTATCGAACTTTAAGCGATCAAAACTCAAACCTGATAGAGCAAACAGCTAACTGTATAGATGACCCTGATTTGCAGGCAGCTCTACTTAAGCTTTCCCGTAAAACCAAAAAAACCTGATTAAAATCAGGTTTTACACACATTCATATACTAGCTCAGATTAAGCGTGTACTGGTTTTGAATATGAAATAGGAGAAACCGCTTCATCATCTTCAAATGTAACTTCTTCCCAGGCATCTGGCATCGCTATTAATGTTTTTAACAACGTATTATTAAGTGCATGGCCTGAACGATAACCAGAATAAGCACCTATTAAACTGTGACCTAATAAATAGAGATCGCCAATTGCATCTAAAATCTTATGTTTTACAAACTCATCCTGGTAGCGTAATCCATCTTCATTCAATACACGAAAATCATCAACGCCAATTGCATTGTCCAGGCTGGCACCTAAGGCCAGGTTATTTTCACGTAACTTTTCGAAATCGCTCATGAAACCAAAAGTACGTGCACGGCTTACCTCTTTTACAAATGAAGTTGATGAAAAATCAATTTCTGCCTCTTGAGGTGCGCCATTAAATACTGGGTGATTAAAGTCGATTGTGAAACCCACTTTAAAGCCTTCAAATGGTTCGAACTTCGCCCATTTGTCTTCTTCTTCTACTAAAATTGTCTTTTTAATTCGAATAAATCTTTTCGCTACATCCTGTTCTATGATGCCTGCAGACTGCAATAAAAACACAAATGGTCCAGAGCTACCATCCATGATGGGCACTTCATCAGCACTTACATCAACATAGGCATTATCAATACCAAGACCAGCCATAGCAGATAAAAGGTGCTCTACAGTCGAAACTTTTGCACCATTTTCACCGATCGTTGTTGATAATTTAGTATCACATACGTTTCCTGCTTTCGCGTGAATATCTACAGGTTGATCGAGGTCTACTCGTCTAAAAACAATACCTGTATCTGGCGCAGCCGGACGTAAAGTTAGATATACCTTATTACCTGTATGCAAACCAACACCGGTTGCACGGATAACATTTTTGATGGTGCGTTGACAAATCAAGTCAAAATTCCTTAATAATGGCCAATTTAATGGCGATTTTGCCCCTTAGTGGACAAGTTTGCACGGATTATACATGCTTTTGTCACAATATGAACACAATAAACTGTTATAGAATATTATAAGCTATTAATTTGATAAAACATCAAACTTGCGCACATATTTGAATGCACACGACTAACTTCATCAATTCTTTACTCAACTCATTCTTAAAGAGCAAATTATCTAAATACACCCATTACTAATTATCGATTATGCTCTTTTATCACATCATATATAGCCCTTAATCAGCCTGACGTCGTAAAAATGCTGGTATATCTAGCATTTCATCATCAAGTGAGCCACTTAAACCATCTCCCGATGCTTTTTTACGTTGAATGGTAGGTTTGTCATAATCGCCATAATCTACTTCACCTGTTGTAGTACGTTTTACAATTTTCATAGGGTCTTTATTACCCATTTTAGGTGCACTATTACCTAAGCCCGTTGCAACAACGGTAACGCGTAATTCATCTGCTAACTCAGGGTCAATAGCCGTACCCATTACAACAATGGCCTCATCAGATGCAAATGAACTAATAATGGCACCAATATCTTCAAATTCACCCAGCGTTAAATTAGTACCCGTTACATTAACCAAAATACCTCGTGCACCTGAAATATTGACATCTTCTAATAGTGGACTGGCGACAGCCGCTTCTGCTGCAAGACTTGCACGGGTTTCACCACTCGCAATACCTGAGCCCATCATACCCATTCCATTTTGTGACATAACTGTACGCACATCCGCAAAATCGACATTGATCACACCAGGATGTGTAATTAATTCTGTAATTCCCTGTACTGCATTATGTAATACGTCATTTGCACCATTAAATGCATTCATTAAATCAAACTCACGACCATAAACGCTTAATAACTTATCATTTGGAATAGTGATTAATGAATCAACATGCTGGCTAAGCTCATGTATTCCATTTTGCGCTATCTTCATGCGATTCGCACCTTCAAACACAAATGGCTTTGTTACAACACCAACACAAAGTATGCCCATGTCTCTGGCAATCTGAGCAACAACTGGGGCTGCACCAGTTCCAGTTCCACCTCCCATACCCGCTGTAACAAAGATCATGTCCGCACCCATAATTATTTCCTGGATACGTTCTCGATCTTCTAAAGCAGCCTGACGACCTACATCTGGATTTGCACCAGCGCCTAAGCCTTTCGTTATATTTGTGCCAATTTGTAACGATGTAGCCCCACTAATTTTAGTCAGTGCCTGCGCATCGGTATTTGCACAAATAAAATCCACACCTTCTATACCCGTGGACATCATGTGAGTTACTGCATTACCGCCGCCACCGCCAACGCCAACTACTTTTATGACAGCATCTTGTGCAACTGAATCCATCAATTCAAACATGTGTGATCTCCTCATTTGTATTATTTTTCAAACAATTTTTTATTGCCTGAGTATTATTTTTAAAATCTTGTTTCACCCAACATTTAAAAGGGTGCATTGCTTTCATGGTTAAAAGTTCCCCTGGAACCAGCTTTTCATTCGTCCCCATATGCCTTTCATACCCCCCTCTGTTGAAAAATATTGAGTACCGCTGCTTTGGTGTTGTTCACCGAATAACAACAAGCCAACACCGGTAGCGTGTATTGGATTTGAGACCACATCGGATAAACCGCTTACATATTGCGGTGAACCGAGTCTCACTGGCATATGGAATATTTCTTCCGCTAAATCCACTACGCCATCCATTTTTGAACTGCCACCGGTCATGACTACTCCGGCGGCGATAATATCTTCGAAACCACTTTTTCTTAATTCTGATAAGACTAAACTTAATAATTCGTCATATCTTGGCTCAACAACTTCTGCCAGTGTTTGTCTTGATAATTTACGTGGTGGTCTGTCACCAACACTGGGCACTTCAATAGTTTCGTCAGCATTTGCTAATTGCCTTAAAGCACATGCATATTTAATTTTTATTTCATCTGCATACTGCGTTGGTGTACGTAATGCAACGGCAATATCATTCGTTACCTGATCACCCGCTATTGGAATAACTGCAGTATGTTTAATTGCACCTTCTGAGAACACGGCTATATCCGTTGTACCACCACCAATATCAACCAGGCATACACCTAGTTCTTTTTCGTCTTCTGTTAAAACTGAATAACTCGATGCAAGTTGCTCTAAAATTATGTCATCAACTTCCAGTCCGCAACGACGCACACATTTAATAATATTTTGCGCCGCACCTACTGCACCCGTTACAAGATGAACTTTGGCTTCCAACCGAACACCTGACATACCGATGGGTTCTCTTATACCTTCCTGCTCATCAATAATAAATTCCTGCGGCAGTATATGTAAGATGCGTTGATCCGCTGGAATAGCAACGGCTCGGGCAGCATCAATAACTCGGTCTAAATCCATCTCACTTACTTCACGATCTTTTATTGCGACTATACCGTGTGAATTAATACTCTTTATGTGGCTACCGGCTATTCCTGCATAAACCGAATTGATCTGACAACCCGCCATTAATTCTGCTTCTTCAATTGCACGCTGAATTGATTGCACAGTCGATTCGATATTAACAACTACGCCTTTTTTCAAACCTCTGGAAGGGTGAGACCCTAGACCAATGATTTCGATTTCACCTTCGGGTGTTATTTCACCAACTATGGCAACAACTTTAGAGGTGCCTATATCAAGCCCAACAATTAAGTTCTTATCTGTCTTTTTCGTCATTAGTCTTATGCCTCTTTCCAGGCTACAGCAAAGCCATTGGTATACCGCATATCAATATGTTTAATTTCACGTTTTTCTATTTCTAATGTTTCTTTATATACAGAAACAAAACGATTTAATCGCTCATGCATTTGCTCGCGCCCCAGTCTTAATTCCATTCCAGACGTCATCTTTAATGTCCATGATCGTCTTGCATTTAAATCTACACTCTTAATATATAAACCTGTTTCCAAAAGCCATGCCTGCATTCGTGCTAATTCTTGTAACATAACTTTATGCTGACCTTCAGGGCCGCTTAAATGAGGCAGTTCAACCGTTGGTTTTTTCAAAGGCGTAAACAACTTTCCTTTAGAACTTATTACCCCTTTATCTCCCCATAAGACGACCGGCTGTTTTTCTATAACTCTTACCAGTAACTTATCTGGCCACAGCCTTCTTACAGAAACATCTTCCACCCATGGAAGATTCACCAACGCATCTCTAACTTCAGGTAAATCAACATTAAAGAAGCCGCCATTAACAACCGGTATAGCCTGATCTTGAAGTTGATTTTTATCTAAAAAATCGAACTCACCTTCTATCTTCACTGATTGTATTGGTAATAAATCATCTAATTCAATTTTGTTATATCCAATCAGCACCAGCAATGTAACCAGCAAAGATGAAATCACCTTAGGTCGCCACAAATAAACTATGACGTCCGTTAATTCACGAGCAACTTTCCCTGCATCACGTTTTTTTATTTTTCTACCAGAAACTGCCTGACGGTTTTTAACAACGCGTTTACTTTTTTTATTACTTTTCCAGTTTTTAACTAGCATGCAAAGTTGCTCCCTGAAGAATTTTCAGCACCAGATCATCAAATGACATACCCGCCTGCTTTGCTGCCATTGGAACTAAACTATGGTCTGTCATACCCGGCACAGTATTCACTTCTATCAGCCACGGCTTATTATCCTGATCGAGCATGAAATCTACACGCCCCCAACCTTCACACATAACGGCTTCATATGATTGCAGCATTAACTTTGCAAACTCATTTTCTGCAGATTCAGTTAAACCACAGGGACAAATATATTGAGTATCATTTGATACATACTTAGCTTGATAGTCATAAAAATCATTCTCTGTTTTTAGTCGTATCATTGGTAATACCTGCTCGCCTAACACTGCAACTGTATATTCTTCTCCCTGAATAAACTTCTCAGCCATAATGACACCACCACAGCTGTTAGCTTTTTGCCAGGCCGGAATCATCTCATTGCTATTATTTACTTTACTAATCCCGATACTTGAACCTTCAAGAACAGGTTTCACCATTAATGGAAGACCTAAACGCCTTAGCGCCTCTTCACAATCCGATTCACTTTTTAATTCCATATAGTCAGGAGTTGGCAAACCCATCCCCCGCCATAATTGTTTACAACGAAATTTATCCATTGCTAGAGCCGAACCCAAAACACCTGATCCCGTATATGGTATTCCCAAAACATCTAAAACACCCTGTATCTGACCGTCTTCTCCTCCACGGCCATGCATAATATTAAAGACATGACTAAAACCGCCAGTTTTTAAGTGCTCACAAATATTTCGATCTACGTCAATCGCGGTAGCATTAATTCCCTGACGACATAAAGCACTAAAAACAGCATTTCCACTATTTAACGACACCTCACGCTCAGCTGACCAACCACCCATTAACACTGCAACATTTTTGAAGTTACTCATCGTCTAATTCTCCGACAAATTTCACTTCTGTTTGTAGACTAACAGCCTGTTCATTTTTCACTGTCGTCTGTATATATTTTATTAATGCTTCTACATCACTTGCTTTAGCGTCGCCTGAATTGATAATAAAATTAGCGTGTTTTTCTGAAATGACAGCGCCGCCAATTGCATAGCCTTTTAATCCGCATGCTTCAATCAGGCGTGCGGCATAATCATTATCCGGGTTTTTAAAAACTGAACCGCAGCTTGGCAAACCTGTTGGTTGTGTTTCTGCCCGTTTATTTAATAGCTCTTTAACTCTCACTGCAGCAGCAGCGCCATCGCCTAATTCAAACTGTAAATCAGCACTAATAAACCATTCGTTTTGATGACCTTTTACACTTCGATAGCCAATTTCATAATCATTTGCGGTTCTAACACGTGTTTCACCTAACTTATCAATAGTAACTACCGACTTTACAATCGGCCATGTTTCACCGCCAAAAGCACCCGCATTCATGGCAAGTGCACCACCTAACAAACCGGGAATACCTGCAAAGAACTCGCCGCCAATCAAATTATTACGATTACAGTATCTAGCCAACTTTGCACAACTTGCTCCCGCACCTACTCGTAAACAATTGTCATTTAATGCCTCTATTTCAGATAAACTTCCTTTTAAAGAAATCACTGTACCTCTGATTCCCTTATCTCTTACCAGTAAGTTGCTGCCTAAGCCTAAAAACAATAAATCTTCATTGTCGGGTAATCCGCTCAAAAAAATAGAAAGATCATCTATGTCAGCAGGTGTATAAAATTTATCTGCATTACCACCAATGCGCCAACTTGTATGTTTTAACATAGGCTCATCTGCTAATAATGTTCCTCTAAAATTATGTACGCTGGAAGCCGCCATCATTTTGCTAATGCCTCCGGTAACTTTTCAGCTATAGACCCTATACTGCCTGCCCCTAAAGTAAGCAAAACATCGCCTTGTTCAATAACATCAATGATTGAGGCATTTAGTTCATTTAAGTCATCCACAAACACAGGATTTACCCGACCACGAGCACGAATCGCAGCACATAATGCCCTGCCATCAGCACCTGCAATAGGGTCTTCACCCGCTGAATAAATTTCGGTAATAATTAAAGCATCCGCGTTTGAGAGCACGTTACTAAAGTCTTCAAACAAATCTCGTGTGCGTGTGTAACGATGTGGTTGAAATACCACCACAATACGTCGCTCACTCCAGGCATTTTTTGCCGCTTCTAATGTTGCTTTTATTTCTGTAGGGTGATGACCATAATCATCTACCAATAAGACATTACCTTTTTGTGTTTCTATTTCACCATACTGCTGCATCCGTCTGCCAATACCATCAAACTCATGCAATGCCTTTTGCATCGCAGATGTATCGACACCTAATGAGTGCGCAATAGTAATAGCAGCCAATGAATTTAAAACATTATGTTTTCCTGGCATATTTAAAGTAATTTCTGTCTTTTTATTAACATCAGGCAATACAAGATCATAATGACATTGCATACCATTACAGCGAATATTTTCAGCTTTTACGTCAGCGTCAGAATCAATTCCATACGTAATCACTGGACGCGATACTTCACCCATGATTTGTTTATTCTCAGGGTCATCAAGGCAAATAACGGCTTTACCGTAAAACGGTAAATGATGTAAAAACTCTACAAATGAATGTTTATATTTTTCAAAATCGCCACCATGAGTTTCAAGATGATCTGCATCAATATTTGTCACCACAGCCATCATGGGTTGTAACAGCAAAAATGATGCATCACTTTCATCTGCTTCTGCTACAAAGTATTTACCCTCACCCAGTTTTGCATTTGTCGCTGCACTGTTTAGCTTTCCACCAATCACATATGTCGGATCAAGGCCTGCTTCGATTAATAAACTTGCTGTTAGGCTTGTTGTTGTTGTTTTTCCATGTGTACCCGCTATTGCAATACCATGTCTAAATCTCATAATTTCAGCGAGCATCTCTGCGCGACGAATAACCGGAATACGGTGCTCTTTCGCTGCGACTACTTCTACATTATCAGCAGCAATTGCAGTTGATACCACCACTACTTCTACATCTCTTACATTACTTGCTTTCTGGCCTATGAATACTTTTGCGCCTTGTTTTAACAGTCTTTTTATAGCTGCATTTTCTTTTACATCTGAACCCGACACTTTATAACCAAGGTTCAATAAAACCTCAGCTATGCCACACATGCCGACACCACCGATGCCAACAAAGTGTACGCGCTGAATTTTACGCATAGGGTGAGTCTCAATTAACATCAAACCCTCCCGCCATTAAACATGCTTCAGTCACTAGCTTTGTAGATTCAGGCATGCCAAGTTTCCTGGCTTTATTTGCCATTTGTAATGTTTTTTCACGATTAGTTTCGTTCAAAATATTTGCTAATTCTTCAACATTAAGATCTTCTTGCTTAATCAATATCGCCGCACCAGCATTACTTAAATATTTAGCATTAAAAGTCTGGTGGTCATCTACAGCATACGGGTAAGGAACAAGTATTGAAGCAACACCAGCCGCGGCTAATTCTGCAATTGTCATAGCACCTGCCCGACATATAACAAGATCTGCCCACGAATACATCGATTCCATATTATCAATATACTCAAGCACTTCAGCTTTAACTTTTAGATGTGCATAATTTAAACGTGTCTGATCATAATTACCTGGCCCAGCCTGATGCTTAATCAACAATTCTTTTTCTTTTAAAATGCTAGCGCATGCCTGAGGCACGATTTCATTTAATCTTGCCGCTCCTAAACTTCCACCAAAAACTAAAACACGCAATGCACCTTGCCGTTCTTTATTTCTTTGCTCGGGCGACGACAATGAGATAATCGAGCGCCTTACAGGATTGCCTACATGCATCGATTCTGTTTTAAAACTATCAGGAAAGGCCTCCATTACTTTATTTGCTATTTTTGATAACAAACGATTACTCATACCAGGCACTGCATTTTGTTCATGAATAAGCAATGGCACTCGTGTTAGCCACGCCATCACACCCCCAGGTGCTGACACAAAGCCACCCATGCCCAGCACAACCGATGGTTTACGTTTCTGCAATATTCTTAGTGCTTGATAACAAGCCATAACAATTTTTATTGGTGCGAACAATAATGTAAAAACACCTTTTCCTCGCAAGCCGCTCATACCTAACCAGTCAACTTCTATTCCAGCATCTGGTACTAGTCTTGCTTCAATTCCTTTTCTTGTTCCCATCCATACAACAGGTACGCCGCGTTGCTTTAATTCATCAGCTACAGCTAAAGCCGGGTAAACATGCCCTCCTGTTCCACCAGCCATGATCATTACAGGTCCATTCATCTCATAACTCATGCTGCCTCCCCAATTAAATCACGAAGGTCTTTATTTTTTCTTTTAATAGCCGGTTTTCTGCTTTTTCTCTTATTTGTTGCCGATGATTTTCTAGTCATAGCCTGACCAGTAGAGCATTCATAAGAAACTCTTAATAACAAACCTATAGATGCACTAACAACAATTAAACTACTACCGCCATAACTCATGAGTGGTAGCGTTAAACCTTTTGTAGGTAAAACACCCATATTTACACCAATATTAATAAACGCCTGCAGGCCTAACCAGATACCAATCCCATATGACAAATATGATGCAAACTGGTTACCACATGATTCTGCTTTTCTTGCAATCATAAATGCCCTGAACACCAGACATGTATATAAACCTATTACGACAATTACACCTATAAGTCCTAACTCTTCAGCCATAACCGCAAATAAGAAATCGGTATGCGCTTCAGGCAAATAAAATAATTTTTGAACACTTGACCCCAGACCAACTCCGGTCCATCCACCTGATCCAATGGCTATTAAAGATTGCGTCAACTGAAAACCACTATCAAATGGATCTGCCCAGGGGTTTACAAAAGCAGTTAATCTTTGCAAGCGATAGGGTGATGTAATAACAAGCAAAGCAGCTGCAGAACCAAATAAAGTTATTACCGCTAAAAACTGAGTAAATCTTACCCCAGCAAGAAAGGTCATCCCTAAAACCGTCAACATAATTACTACTGATGCACCAAAGTCAGGTTCAAGCAGGAGAAATAAACATATCAGACCAATCATGATCATTGGTTTCAAAAATCCCCACAAACTTGATCTAACCTGTTCACCGTGGCGCACTAAATAACCGGCAACATAGACCATTAAAAACAACTTAACAATTTCTGATACCTGTAAATTTAGAATTCCAATTGGTATCCATCGCGTAGAACCATTAACTGTTTTACCTATACCCGGGATCAAAACCAGTACAACCATAAGAAAAGATAATGCCAGTAATATCATTCCTGATTTTTCCCAGTACACAAGTCTAATTCTAAAAATAGCCATAACCGCAATCAATCCAATTCCTGCTGCAATTAACTGACGATATAAATAATAAAACGGTGTAGATGTTTTACTGTCAGCAATACTTATAGATGCTGACGCTACCATAACAAGCCCAATACCTAACAAACTAACTACTAACAAGATCAGCACACTGTCCATACCTTCCAGTAAAACAGGTTTTTCAACACTTGAGTTAACAGGCCGATTTCTGACCATATTTTGTGTTTGCTGAAATAATAGACCTACGTTCATTGTAAGCCCTTAATCGATTGTATAAATACTTCACCCCGATGTTCATAACTATTGAACATATCGAAACTTGCGCATGCTGGTGATAATAAAACGCTATCACCAGGATGAGATAAATCAGCAGCAATGTGCACTGCATCCTGCATATCCCTGGCATAAAACACTGGCACACAATCTTGTAATACCTGTTCAATTTTCGGTGCGTCTTTACCAATTAGCACAACTGTTCTTACATTTTCACAAACTGCTTTTCTAAGCGGACTAAAGTCAGCATCCTTAGCTATCCCTCCCGCAATAAGTACTAACTTGTTTTTTGCTTTTATACCTGTGATCGCTGCTAAAGTAGCACCAACATTTGTACCTTTCGAATCATTCACCCAGGTCACATGATTTCTTTCTGCTACCCATTGCGTTCTATGCTTCAGACCAGTAAATTTTTTCAATGTGTTTAACATATCTGACATTGTTATACTTGCTGCCTCACCTAATGCTAAAGCGGCTAATGCATTTGCTAAATTGTGAGTACCTGATACTTTCATTTCTTCAGCCGCAATGAGTTTCTTGCCGCCTTTACACAGCCAAGTCTTACCATCAAATACCCGCAACCCAAAATCACCATGAGCAGGTTCATTTAATGTAAAACCAGAAACAAAATTATGGCCTGATTCCATATCAACAACACGATCATCATCTCTATTTATTACGGCTACTTTGCATGAATCATATATACGTTTCTTTGTTTCGACATATTCTTCATAACTTTCATAACGATCCATATGATCTGGACTTACATTTAATACAGCGGCTGATACCGGCTTTAAACTATGCAAACTTTCTAACTGAAAACTGGACAGTTCAAGTATATATAAATCAGCATGCAAATTAATCACATCTAGTGCTGGCACACCAATATTCCCGCCAACGACAGCATTAACACCGGCTTCTCTGGCCATTTCACCCAATAAACTTATTACCGTGCTTTTACCATTAGACCCTGTTACCGCTATAACCGGCGCACTAATTTTTTGTGCAAATAACTCTATATCACCTATAACATCAACACCCTGTGTTATTGCATGCTGAATAACAGGTTCCTTCAGAGCCACTCCTGGGCTTACTATAATTTGCTGCGCCCCCATAAAGAGCGCTTCATCAAACTGACCTAAACATACAGTTATATCTGGAAATTCATTCTCTAATTCTTCAAGCCCCGGCGGCTTATGCCGACTATCCACCACTACAATATTTTTTTGTTGTTTATGTAAAAAGCGCACAGCCGAAATCCCCGTCACCCCTAAACCGACGACCAGAATATATTCTGAATTTTGACTATCATTTGTAACCATAGCTGTAACCAATGCTGCTACTGAAATACTCGACAATGTATCTGCAGTTACGCCCATAAACTCTTAACCCTAAATAAAACACTAATTAATAATGTAAAATTTATCTAACCTTTAACGATGCCAAACCAATAAGAACCAGCACAACTGTAATAATCCAGAAACGAACTATTACCCTTGGCTCTGGCCAGCCTTTTAATTCAAAATGATGATGTAGTGGCGCCATTCTAAAAATGCGCCTGCCCGTTAATTTAAATGATGCAACTTGTAAAATTACCGATACAGTTTCCATCACAAAAACTCCACCCATAATTAACAGAACAAGTTCCTGCCTAACTAATACAGCAACTACGCCCAATGCAGCACCTAACGCCAATGCACCTACATCACCCATAAACACCTGAGCCGGATAAGTGTTAAACCATAAAAAGCCTAAACCAGCCCCAACCAGTGCTCCACAAAAAACAACCAATTCACCCACACCACTGACATAAGGAATACTTAAATAATTAGCAAAATTTATATTTCCAGTTAGATAAGCAAATACGCCTAAAGCCCCTGCAACCATAACCGTAGGTAATATTGCCAGGCCATCAAGGCCGTCGGTTAAGTTAACTGAATTACTTGTACCCACTATGACCAGATAAGTTAGAACAATAAAACCCATACCCAGTGGAATCATTGCATCTTTCATAAATGGAATTATTAAAGTAGTTTCTATTGGCTGCTGAGCTGTTTGATATAAATAAATTGCTGCTCCCAGACCAAATACGGTTTGCCAAAAGTACTTCGCTTTTGCAGATAAACCTTTACTATTACCGCCTTTTAATTTTTTAAAATCATCAACAAAACCTATACCACCAAAAAGCAAGGTTACAACAAGTGCAACAATCACCTGACGATTTTGAATATCCATCCATAACACTGTACTGATAGCAACAGCCACAATAATTAAAGAACCACCCATAGTCGGCGTTCCTGCTTTAGATAAATGCGCTTGTGGGCCATCATCACGAATATTCTGACCGATTTTATACATGGTTAATTTTCGAATCATTGATGGGCCAATAATCAATGAAATACTCAATGCAGTTAAAGCGCCTAATATCGCACGCAAAGTAAGATATCGAAAAACATTAAAACCACTATGATATTGTGTTAGATATTCAGCAAGCCAGAGCAACATCAGGTAGCCCCCTTCATTATTGATTCAATTATCTGCTCCATATGCATAAATCTTGAACCCTTTACCAATATGCCCAGTTCTTCCGACTGCTGCTCTTTTATAAATGAGACCAACTCATCTTTTGTATTGAAATTTTGAGCATTCTCACCGAATGCATCTGCTGCATGACGACTAGCCTCTCCAATTGTTAACAACCGCGTAACACCCAAAGTTCGCGCTTTCATTCCTGCATCAAAATGAATCCGGCGCTCATCGTCACCAAGTTCACCCATATCACCCAATACAAGCCAGTGTTTTCCTGGCAGTTCGCATAAAACTTTAATACCCGCATCTAATGACGCTGGGTTTGCATTATAGGTATCATCAATTAAAGTTAAATTCTTCCCCACTTTATGAAAATCAAGCCTTCCTTTAACCGCTACAAATTCATTCAGAGCCCGAACAATAAATTTAAATTTTATATCCAGCGCATTAGCAACAGCAATTGCAGCAAGTGCATTCATAGCATTATGTAAACCATGAACTTTCAGGTTTATGACTCTATTTTCATCACCTGCCACTACTTTTAATATTCCACCCGAGTCTGCCGGCTGCCACTCTCCATAAACACTGGCAGATTTATCTTTCATAGAATAAGAAACGATTCTTTTACCATCAGACAATTCAGTCCAGTAACCTGAAAATTCATCATCCTTATTCAGAACAACTATGCCATCTTTCGATAACCCCTGATAGATTTCACCTTTTGCCTGGGCTACGCCTTTTACCGAACCAAATCCTTCAAGATGCGCTTGCCCTGCATTATTTATTAACGCCACATCAGGTTTAGTAATATGCGTTAAGTTTGAGATTTCACCGGGGTGATTAGCACCCATTTCAATTACAGCAAAATCTTCATGTTCCATGCGTAACAAAGTGAGTGGCAACCCAATATCGTTATTAAAATTACCCCGTGTTGCTAAAACCTCACCCTGCTTCGCTGCTATGGCTGACACCATTTCTTTTACAGTGGTTTTCCCATTACTTCCCGTAATGGCCACAACTTTTCCACCGAATGATTGCCGCCAGGCTGCCGCCAGCCCCCCTAAAGCCTTTCGTGTATCTTCAACTTTTATAACCGGTAAACTTGTTACAATATCTTCATGCACAATGGCAGCGACTGCACCTGCCTGCTGTGCCTTATCAATATAATCATGACCATCAAAAGAGTCACCCTTCAACGCTATATATAAGTCACCTTTATTTATACTTCGTGTATCCGTTGATATATCAGAAAATTCAACATCATTACCTATTAAAGTTCCTTTTAATATTTCTGTTGCTTCAGATAGCGCCATCATTGAGACACTCCTAACGATAACAGCGCTATATCTTTATCACTGAAAGCAATTTTTTCATCACCAATAATTTGAAACAGCTCGTGTCCTTTACCAGCTATCAACACCATATCTTCAGCCGTTGAAATTTCAATTGCATGTTGTATGGCTTTTTTTCTATCTATTTCAACAATTAACTGTATTTCATTTTCTATACCCTGCTTTATATCATCGATAATTTTTAAGGGATCTTCAGTTCTCGGGTTATCATTAGTTAAAATCACTAAATCTGATAATTCCTCTGCTGCTTTGGCCATTAGCGCTCTTTTACCAGTATCTCTATCACCACCACAACCAAATACACATATCACTTTTCCTGACGTGTGCTTGCGAACATTGATTAACGCCTGCGCTAAAGCCTCTGGTGTATGGGCATAGTCTATAACTACGGAAGGCTTGCCGTTAATTGACAACAGTTCCATACGACCTGCAACTGTATGTAGTTTTTCAATATATTTAACTGCATGATTAAAATTTATACCGCTTTCCATCAATACACACATGCTAGCCAATACATTATAAATATTGAAATCGCCAATTAACTGAACATTCACATCTGCGACTCCTTTTGAACTATTCAGTGTAAACGCTATTCCATTTATTGCATTTCGGATATTTGAAGCAAATGCGTATAATTGACTTTGCTTCACTTTCACTTCATCTAAACCATACAACCAAATAGTTTGATTACTTTTTTTCTCATTAAAAATCTCAACACCGAATGCATCATCAATATTTAATACCAACGATTTACTAGCATTGTCAGTAAATAACTTTTTCTTTGCCTGTTTATATGACTCAATGTCACCATGATAATCCAGGTGATCTCTGGATAAATTTGTTAACACAGCCACATCAAAATTTACATTAGCAACTCTTCTCTGATCAAGCCCATGCGAAGAAACCTCCATGGCTACATACTCAACACCTTGTTGATAAAATTCTGCTAACATTTTATGCAAATCAATAACATTTGGTGTGGTGTGACTTGATTCCTCTAGATTATCAACCAGGCCGTTACCTAATGTTCCAATCACAGCCGATAATCCGTATGCCTGTTTCATCGCCTGTGCAATAAAGTGACTAACTGATGTTTTTCCATCAGTGCCTGTGACTCCACTTATAAATATTTTCTCAGATGGATCATCATAAAAATGACTTGCCATTTCACCCAGCTTATCCTGCAAACCTCTCACCGGCACACATATTGCCCTGGACATTAATCTAGATAATATTTGTTGACAATATTGATCAAATTTCTCATCGCATAAAACAGCAACCGCTCCTTTACTTATTGCTGCTTCAGCATAAGCCAGGCCGTGATCTAACTGACCTTCTAATGCTATAAAAACATAACCAGGCTCAACTTCACGACTATCAAGTGTCAGGCCTTTAACCTCAATTTCTGGTAAATACTCACTTACTGTCAGCCCGTTTAGTAATTGCTTTAAAGTGACAACAGTGCGATTAGTGTTTATGGCAGCCATCATGCGCTCTCACCATTTACCTTCAGGTTTTTTTTCTGTACATACGTCAAATCATCCGGTGCAATATCAAGCAATCGCAAGGCACCTGATATCACTCTCGAAAACACAGGTGCTGCAACCTGTCCCCCAAAATACTTACCATTACGCGGCTCATTGAGCATGACAACCATAACCAGACGAGGATCAGAGGCTGGTGCCATGCCTGCAAATACAGATAAATACCTGTCTTCCGCATAACCACCTGATATAAATTTATGAACCGTGCCTGTTTTTCCCGCTACTCGATAATTTGCAATCGATGCTTTATTTGCCGTACCCTTAGGACTAACCACCCTCTCCATCATACGACGAACTTTTTTAGCGGTAGCCTCACTCATTACTCGCTCACCCTCAACAGCATCATCTATACGTAAAAATGAAACGGGATGCACAACACCATTAGCAGCAATCGCAGAATAAGCTCTCGCTAACTGCAATGGCGTAACAGACAAACTATAGCCAAATGACATCGTTGCGCGCTCAAATTCACTTAAGTGTCCGGTACGTAAATTTCCATTTCTCTCTCCGGGAAAGCCACTTCCGCTATTAACTCCGAAACCCAGCTTTAAATACATATCTAACTGCTGCTCCTGATCCAGGGACAGTGCAACTTTACTAACGCCTACATTGCTTGATTTTAAAATAATATCTTCAAGATTTATTTTTCCATAATCACGCATATCTTTTATCGTGCTGCCTTGCACTTTGTAATAACCAGGTGAAGTATGCACATTATCTTTAGGATGCCAGCGACCCGTTTCAAGCGCCGCAGCAATAGTAAATGGCTTCATTGTTGAGCCTGGTTCAAATACGTCGGTTACCGATCTATTTCTATACACGCCCGGTTTTAACTGACTTCTATCATTAGCATTAAAAGATGGCTGATTAACCATCGCCAAAATTTCACCTGTATGAACGTCTAAAACCACTGCAGATCCTGCAATGGCTTTATGTTCTTTTACAGCTGACTTTAATGATTGATAGGCAAGGTATTGTATTCGCCGGTCAATACTGAGTTGCACCGATTTACCTGGCTCTGCCGTTTTGATTCTCTCGACATCATCTACTACCTGCCCCAGCCTGTCTCGAATAACTCTCTTAGCCCCTGACTCTCCGCTCAACCATTCGTCATACGCAAGCTCCAGACCTTCCTGACCTTTATCATCAACATTCGCAAAACCTATTACATGCGATGTAACTTCACCTGCTGGATAGTATCTTTTATATTCACGCTGTAAATATACACCTGGAATTGCTAGTGCTTTTATTTTCTCACCTACATCCGGTGCTACTTGTCTAAGAATATATACAAACTCTCTGTTGGAGTTTTTAGTTAGCTTATTTCTTAAGTGCTGAGAATTAATTTTTAATGTTTTAGCTATCTCATTAACACGGTGTAAATCGTTTTTAATTTCTTTTGGATTCACCCAAACAGAGTCAACGGGTGTACTTATCGCCAAAGGCTCACCATTTCTATCATAGATATCGCCACGATGAGCCGATATAGGCACAACACGAAGATGACGCGCATCGCCTTGCTGCTGGAAAAATGGCTGATTAATTATCTGCATATCCAGAGCACGCCAAAACAATCCCGCAATCACCAGCGCGAACACAGACAAGACCACTATGCGTCTGAATTGATAATGAGGTTTATAATTTTTATTTTTCATTGTTTTATATATAAAATTTCATTTGCTCTTGGCAATGTCATCTGCAATTTATTTCGTGCAATTTTTTCTATTCTGCCATGTGAAGACCAGGCGCTTTGCTCAAGCTGCAACTGTCCCCACTCAATATTTAATTCATCAATCTGTTTGTGTAGTTTTTGCAAACTTACAAACATTTTTCTTGTTTGATGCTTACTGTAAATAACGCCTACTGCTGAACCCATAATCGCCAAAATTAATAATGCGATTAGTGCCCACGTCATTTTCACATCACCCTCTCTATCACACGTAATACCGAACTACGTGACCGAGGATTTTCTTGTACCTCCTGCTTACCTGGTTTTATTGCTTTACCAACCAGTTTAAAGGGTTGCTGCAAGTCTTTTGCTAAAACAGGAATATCTTTAGGAATTTGCGGCCCCCGTGATACTTCTCTAAAAAACCTTTTTACCATTCTGTCTTCTAATGAATGAAAACTAATAACAGCAAGACGCCCACCAATAGCAAGCACATTTAAACTTGACTGCAATGCGCGCTCTAATACTTCAAGCTCACGATTAATATGTATTCGAATTGCCTGAAAACTTTTTGTTGCCGGGTGTTTGTTTTTTGGTTTTACCGGTATTGCTGCCTCAATAATATTTGCCAGCTGCACCGTATCATCTATAACCGTATCTTTTCTGGTTTCAACAATGGCATTCGCAATACGGCGCGCAAATTTTTCTTCACCGAAATGCATTAGTACCGTAGTCAGATCATATTCTGTTACGGTTGCTAACCATTCTGCTGCTGACTGCCCCACATGTGGATTCATGCGCATATCTAACGGCCCCGGTTTTATAAAACTAAACCCTCTTGATGCATCGTCTAATTGCGGAGATGAAACCCCTATATCTAGCAATACACCATCAACTTTTTTCATCATTCCGTGATCAGCCACAACATCTTCCAGATCTTCAAAATTACTTTGTACTATTTCAAATCTTGAATCGCCTGAAAATTTTTCTTCAGCAGCTTCAATTGCCTGCGGGTCCTGATCAAAAGCTAATAACTTTCCCTTCTCACCCAACGCACCAAGAATTTCTGCGCTATGCCCGCCTCGACCAAATGTACCATCGAGATAAAAGCCTTCAGGTTTTATAGCCAGCGCATCGATCGTTTCTTTAAGCAGAACCGGTCGATGCTGATTCGTCTGCGCCTCCATTAGAGTGACAAACTTTCCAATGCACTCGGCAACTCACCTTCATCACTATCTGCTTCGTCCAACCAGACTTGCTGGTTCTCGGTCCACAGTTGCTCATCCCAAATTTCAAATTTCTTACCCTGACCAATTAGCACGCATTTTTTATCGAGACCCGCATAATCACGCAGCATGGTCGGCAGCAAAATTCGCCCCTGACTATCCAATTCAGCCTCAGTTGCATGACCAATCAACAAACGCTGCAATAAACGAGACTGCTTATTCAAGCTTGGCAAGCTGGCAAGCTGTGCTTCTATTACTTCCCACTCATGTTGCGGGTACACCAGCAAACAACGATCTCGATCAACTGTCACAATCAGTCGCCCGCCACAAGACTCCATGAGCCTGTCACGGTAGCGCGAGGGAATAGCCATTCTCCCTTTTGCATCCAGCGTTAGATTGTTAATGCCACGAAAAATCATTGTTATTGTTTTAGTTCGCCATTTTTATATTAGCCGCTTCATCTGCATCTCAGATGACCCTATGCCGAATAATGCACTTTCACCCACATTAATCCACATTTCTCCACATAACCGAACTATAGGTACCACCACCCACCACTGTCAAGCAAAAACACAGGATAAATAAGGAATTTTTTCCTTATATGACAACAACTTAGAGCTACTTCACAGAAATGACACGGGGACAAACGGAATAAGAAAAGGAAACTCAACCAGTTGGCAAACTAACTTAATAAATTACTTTAACTTTGGGTGGTATTTGCAAATTTTGGGGCAGTTTTTATAGACTAGACTGGAACCAGCTAATCAACTCACAACAATAACGACTTTACACCAGATAAATCATAACAAAAACCAATAATAACGAGAAAAATCAACGTAAAAAGGGGCCCTCAGGCGCAGCCTGAGAACAACCAAATACACATCGGAGGAGAGCGATCGCTCAGGTTGCTCCTGTGGCGCGTCAGGTCAAGGCGGGAAATGTGAGTTTACAAATGTAAATGTCCATTTTCCAACGAAGGCATGGCGCGCCACAGGAGTAAGCTGAGCGATCAGCGGAAATAAAGGGAAGTTGGCCTGTAAGCCGGGTTCTGTACAACCGAAGTTGTGACAATCATTCATCTAGGACGCACATCACTATGCGCCTCAAGCAACCTACCCAGAAGCAGCGCGGGCCGCGCCTCAGCTTCTCTATTTGGTCTTGCTCCAGGTGGGGTTTACCTTGCCGCCACTGTTACCAGTAAACGCGGTGCGCTCTTACCGCACCATTTCACCCTTACCTTAAGTAAACTTAAGGCGGTATCTTTCTGCTGCACTAGCCGTGGGTATTACACCCCCCAGGCGTTACCTGGCACCCTGCCCTTTGGAGCCCGGACTTTCCTCTCTGTTATAAAATAACACAGCGATTGTCCAGCCAACTTCGGTGCTTACTATAGCATAAATTGAAGCACTATAATTACCTGCTTATACACTTAAGCGAACACTTTTTCAGTTTTATGAATGACTGAGAGTGTGCACTGTTACGGAACATCTCCTTCGGGGAAAGGTCGCTGCTTTTGCGCCCTGTCCCCTTAACCCATACCACCAAGAGTTGACAGTGTAGTTAGCTGACTCCGTAAAACTCTTGATGGCATCGCAATAGGCGATAGGGCGCAAAAAGCAGCGACCTTTCCCCGAGAGAGAAGTGACAAAACAATGCGCAAACTCACCAGTTTAAAAACCTGAAAAAAAACTACTACTGTTTATTTTCAGCGATTACCTGACTTTTCGCATACGCTTACCCAATGCAATACTAATGGGGTTACTTCTTGAAAGAAATGGCAAAGGCTTGCGTGTTCTAACACCCAGATTTGACTGTAACTTTTGCAACCCGTCATGATTTGATGAGTATCGCAAACCCTTACTGATCACATCTAATGCATCAAGACGATTATTTAACAAAATTTCAGCTCTCGCCAAATTCATGCAAATATCACCATCAAAAGGCGTTTTTTTAACCGCATGACGACAAAGCTCAATCGCATCAAAGCTGCCACTTAATAAACACGAAAAACCATAATATGAATGATATTTAGAAAAAAACTTATGGTCATCTGAAACAGACTTACATGCGCGTTGAAAATATTTACTAGCGTCACTAATCGCACTCTGCTCTAATAATTCGATACCTTTTACAAAATCTTCGCAGCACTCATTTAAATCGAAATAAACCGCTTTAATATATGACACAACAACCTCCTTGTTCTTGTTAACATCAAATCCTTCTTAAAAATCACATAACATCTAACCTCAACTAAACCCTAAAATATTTAAATAACTATCATCTACTGCATATTACTGATAAAAAAACAAAACATTGATTTAATTATTTTCTAAACAATTTTCCTAATTTATTATTTATTATATTATTTCTTGGTAAGAAGCCTATTGCCGTTTTTTTTCTCATACACAACTTCTCACTTAACTCACGTATACCCGGGTGCTTGCAATCAATTTCCATTCCATGCAAAAGGGTATCAACTGCACGCTTTCGATCTTTAAAATGCCATTCTGACTTAGCCAAATTTAAAAAAACATCTCCGTCATATAATTCATTTTTAGCAACTTCACGACAAATTGACAAGCCACCACGATCACCTGCTAATGCACGAGCATAACCACAAAAGGAAGCATACTTATTATAATGAACATCTTTATAAGGTGTTTGTTCATATGCAACCTCAAAACAATGACGAGCCTGAGAAACCATTCCTCGCTTAAGAAACTCAACACCATTTATAAAATTTGGACTACAAAGGCTGTAGTCTTTATATGTAACACTTTCTATGCTCATTTATATTTCCTTATCATTATTCTTATACGCATTAAACTTGTCAAAAGATGGTGAAAAAAATTCAAAAAAAAAAGCCACAGATGAAACACCTGTGGCCAACCACGCTAATACTCTTTATTTTTTGCAAATATTACTTTTGCTTAAAATCACTTGACCACACTTAAACTAAATTGCTGCATGTCTCAATAATTTACCCAATGCATGATTTAAAGGATGCGTACGGGGTAAAAACGGTAACGCACTACGTTGACGTATGCCTAATTGCTCACGCATCTGACGTAATCCCGGGTGACGATTATCTATTTGCAGACCTTTTTTTAACGCAATGATTGCCGCTTTACGGTTTTCATAAAACCACTCTGCTCTTGCAAGATTTAAATAAACATCGCCATCGTGTAATTCACTTTTAGACGCATGTCTACACATTTCTAAACCTGTAGCATCACCAGACAATACACGGGCTAAGCCACAATATGAACCATATTTATTATGATATACATCAGCTCTTCCAACTGACTCATAAGCTTGCTGAAAACGGTTAACCGCTTTTGGCATTGCACGATCTTTAAGGTATGTAACCCCTTCTACAAACTCATCGCAACATGCACTGAAATCTTCATATACTGCTTGTAATGGTGCCATCTGAAACTCCGTCTATAACTATCTAAATGTATCTGACCGGCTAATACCCTACTCAAATACGGACAATTTAACTTTTTTCATTTAGATGCTCTACAGACCAGCTATTTCAGGCAACTTAAGTTTAACTTCGTTTTTTGCCATGGCTGTAAGCCTTGCCTGTTTGTATTGCATAGCCCGTACCTATTTTAATAAAGCGATATTAAACAATAAGTTAATAATAGTGAGTTCAATAATAGCTTATGAATATTATAATACTTGTAAACTTATTCGACACGGTTTTCTAGTGTTTTTGAGCTATCTTTTTACAATTTAAATATTTAAATAAATATCAAACACTTAGAAATCAAAAAAGTGAAAAAAAAATCGACAACTATGTCATGACATTTATAAAAAAATATTAATAATCACATATTTATCAATTACTTACCTGACAATTCGAGAGCTAATTTATAAACCTGATTTTTTTTCATCCCGGTAATTTTCGCTGCCATCTGGCTAGCCTGTTTTACAGGTAACTCGTCTAATAACACCTTCAAAAGCGTACTAAGCTCAGCTGATTGAGAACTCATTTGCTGCTCTGCCCCTTCAAGAATCAGGACAAACTCGCCTTTTTGCTGGTTTTTATCTGCCTGTAACCAGCCTAACAAATCACCCAGTTCAGCACTGTGTACTGTTTCAAAAAGCTTCGTTATTTCTCTGGCTAACACTACTCGCTTATTCGCACCAAATACTTGCACCATATCATTTACAGATGCCAGTATGCGATGACTAGACTCGTAAAACACCAATGTAGCTGATTGAAACTCAAACTCTCGATAAAAATTTTGCCTTGCTCCCTGCTTATGGGGTGGAAACCCGGCAAACATAAAACGATCTGTTGCGAGCCCAGACACAGAAAGAGCAGCAATAGCGGCACAAGCACCGGGTATTGGGCTTACTTTTACAGCCGACTCATGAGCAGCCTTAACCAGACGGTAACCCGGATCGCTTAACAATGGGGTACCCGCATCTGAAATTAAGGCGATATTCTCACCAGCTAACAATCGTTGTATTAATTTTGGCGTTGCCTGTTCCTCATTATGGTCATGATAAGCCTGCATAGGTGTACCGATACCATAATATTGCATTAAGATTTTACTGTGCCGCGTATCTTCAGCAGCGATTAAATCAACTTGTTTTAATACTGAAATTGCACGCTCCCCCATATCGGCACGATTACCTATTGGGGTGGCGATTACATAAAGTGTGCCCTGATTCATTGACAGTTGGGACTCCAAAACAGATACTCTCGTTTGCCATAATAACATCAGCTGACATACATTAGATAATGACATTATTTATACGCACCACTTTACTCTTACTTATCGCATTCAGTTTTTACGGATGCGCACCAAAAGACAGCATCATCACCGATGAGTCATCAGACCTGATAGAGCCCTCACCACTAGATGGAAGCGATCCTCTACAGCCTACTGAGACAGCAGGCCATTACATGGAGCTTGCGTCACTATCTACCGGTGTTGACAGGAATAAGCATTTATTAAAAGCAGCGGAAATACTCATACATCAAAAACAATATGATTTGGCAGAAGAGCAGCTCACAACATTGAATCTTGAGCTTCTGGGAAGCGAAGAATCAGTTGACTACAATCTATTACAAGCCGAAATAGAACTAAGCAGAGGTGATGCCAGACATGCATTAAAACTTCTCAGCTTTTCGCAAATATTACCCGCAGAAAAACAGATTAAACTAATGCGATTACGAGCAGAAGCCTTTCTCGACGCCAGTTACCCATTAGAATCCGCCAAAACGCGTGTTCAAATGGATAAGTTATTAACTGACCCATTTGATAAGGAGCTTAACCATCAGGCAATATGGGAAGCACTATCTTTATTACCAAAAACCAGCTTGCAGCAATTAAGCAGCGCCCCACTAAATGCCGATTTTTTAGGCTGGGTCGAGTTAGCCAAAATCGCCAAACGCGGACAGGTCGACTGGCAACACCTACAGGACGGAGTCTATATGTGGCGTAAAGAGTACCCTCAGCACCCCGCTGCCAAAATGTTCATTAAGGAGTTTGGTGACAAACAAATTGAGTTAATCGAGCAACCAAAACATATTGCGATATTGTTACCCCTAAATGGAAAATATGCGCAGGTAGCGGCTGCCATTCGTGATGGCATTATGTCTTCCTACTATCAACACCCGGATAAAACATTTCAACCTAAAATCAGTTTTATTAATACCAGCGATAACCAGGCTGCCATCTGGAATTACTATAAAAAAGCGTCTGACAAGGGTGCAGACTTTATCATTGGCCCCTTCCTTAAATCAGCGGTAGATATTCTCACTCGTGCAGAAGAAATTAATATCCCAACTCTTACCCTGAACTACGCCAGTACTCAAACCAAAACAAGCGCGAAGCTCTTCCAGTTTGGGTTATTACCTGAAGATGAGGCTCGCCAGTCAGCTGAAATGGCATTTAGACAAGCTCATACCCATGCTGCCGTACTGGTCCCAGAGGGGCCATGGGGAGAACGTTTACGTAATGCGTTCCAGTTACGTTTTGAAGAACTGGGTGGAATAGTCGTCAGCGCGCAAACCTACATACCCAACAAAAACGACTTTAAGCAACCTATTCAAAATATGCTGAATATAAAGCAGAGTTATAGTCGATATCGTAGCATTCAAAATGTAATGCGAACAAAAATGCATTTCACTCCCTATCGCCGACAGGATGTGGACATGATTTTTATGGCCGCTACTCCAAAGGACGCTCGTCAGCTAAAACCTCAGTTTAAATTTCACTATGCCGGGGAAATCCCCGTATATGCAACATCACACGCATTTACTGGACAACTCAATAAACAGGCTGACCGAGATATTGATGACCTGAATTTTTTAGATATGCCGTGGATTCTCAATGCACCCACAAAATCGAAACAGTCACTTATAAATTACTGGCCAGAACAACAGCGTTACACACGTTTTTTTGCACTCGGTGTAGATGCATATAACCTGATACCGTTTCTGGGTCGCCTGCAGGGAAAAAGTTATGAACGTTTCTCCGGCCAAACAGGCAACCTTTACCTTGACCCGTTTAACAGAATTCATAGAGAACTTTTATCAGCTCAGTTTAAACGTGGCATACCCAGGTTAATTGATATTAATACACTGCCGGTAAATTTAACCCTTGATAAAACTCAACCCATTCAGCAGCCGATCAACTAAAGGTAAAACTTGTGAACAAATTGCCTTAAACTATTTAATAAAAAATGGTTTAAAACTCATCGAACAAAATTTCAATAGCCGTTATGGTGAAATAGACTTAATAATGCAACATCAGAACGCTGTTGTTTTTATAGAAGTTCGATATAGAAAAAACGAGGATTATGGGGGGGCTAAAGCCAGCGTAACACCCACCAAACAGAATAAAATACAAAAAACTGCTCTTTACTATATGCAAAAACAAGGACGTGAGTTCAATGCCCGTTTTGATGTGATCGCGATGAGCGGTGAAAATAAAAACCTGACAATTGAATGGATTAAAAATGCATTTTAATAAAAACTCATCAAACTTAAACCATATTACTGACAAATTATGAATCTTATAGAAATAATTGAAAATAACTTTGCTGAAAATATTGCTACCAAAGAACGTACACTAGAAAAATCTAAAAATGCTATTGCTCTGGGTGCTCAACTTATGACTCACAGCCTTTTATCCGGCGGAAAAATTCTGTCTTGCGGTAACGGGGGCTCAGCTGGTGAAGCTCAACTTTTCTCATCAAAAATGTTAAATCGTTTTCAAATGGAGCGCCCGGGTCTCCCCGCCATTGCACTATCCACTGACACATCAATCCTCACATCTATAGCTAATGACTATAATTACGATCAGATATTTTCTCGACAGGTTGCAGCACTAGGCCAGGAAACTGATCTTTTATTAATTATTACTACCAGCGGAAACTCAGGAAATATTGTGAGTGCCGTAGATACAGCACACGAACGTAAAATGAAAGTAATCGCTTTAACCGGCCAAAGTGGTGGTGAGGTGAGTGCACGACTAGCTCATGACGATGTAGAAATTCGAGTTGATTCCGACTCTCCAATTCGCATCCAGGAAACACACTTACTTATCATTCACTGCCTTGGTGACCTTGTAGATTCACAATTAATGGGCGCTTAATTCTGCAAAACATTAAATACAGATAACAGTATGAGTAAAAAAATTTTAACCAAGTTAGAAAAAATTGTTTCTGCTAAAAGCCTTCTGACGGATTTTTCTGAATGTCTGACATATGGTTATGACAATAGCCGGGGGCACGCACAACCACTGGCTGTTGTTTTTCCCGAGACTGAAAATCAGGTTCAACAAATTACCTGTGCCTGCAATCAATACAACACTTCTTTAATAGCCCGTGGTAGAGGAACCGGTACAACAGGTGCAACAGTACCAATGAATGGCGGCATTATCATTTCTTTTGAGCATATGAATAAAATCATAAAAATAGATGCAGAAAACCGCTGTATAAGCGTTCAACCCGGTGTCACTAACCTTGAAGTTCAACAGGCTGCAGCTGAACATGGTTTATTCTGGGCACCTGACCCAACCAGCGCTGCTTTTTGCTCAGTTGGTGGCAACCTGGCTTACAACTCAGCAGGCCCTCGCGCTGTAAAGTACGGTACCTGCCGTGAAAACACGTTAGGTCTGCGTGCCATTACAGGGAATGGCGATGTTATTAAATGTGGCACATATACCACAAAAGGCGTTGTTGGTTACGACCTGACCCGTCTAATCATAGGCTCTGAAGGCAATTTAGCTCTGATTACTGAAGCCACACTCAAATTACTCCCACTGCCGTCAGCTAAACACACATTAAAAGCCACTTACAAAAGCATTGATGCAGCAGCACGTGCGGTTTCAAATATTATGTCACAGGCTGTAACACCCTGCGCGTTAGAATTTATGGATAAAAATGCACTTGATATGGTACGTGATTACTCCACAACACCTTTACCAGAAAATGCCGCCGCAATGTTAATGATAGAAGTCGACGGCCATGTAAATACCATACAAACTGAATCTGAAGCAGTTATCGCCGCCTGCAAAGTAGATGGTTACATTAATTCAGAACTTGCAGAAACAAAAGAAGAAGCGCAGGCATTATGGAAAACACGTAAAGCACTTTCTCCATCATTAAGAAAAATTGCACCTAAAAAAATAAATGAAGATGTTGTTGTTCCCGTTTCAAAAATACCTGCACTGATCAATGGTCTTGATGAGCTAAGCAAAACTTACAACATAAAAATTGTTAATTTCGGACATGCGGGTAATGGAAACATTCACGTTAACCTTCTTGTTAACCCGGATGATGAAACTGAAATGAAAGCAGCTGAAAAATGCCTTAACGAAGTTTTTGACCTGGTGTTAAGTTTAAATGGAAGCCTTTCAGGAGAACATGGTGTGGGCATAGAGAAACGTGATTATATTTCTAAAGAACTAAGCTCTACAGAGATCAGTTTAATGCACCAGATAAAACAGGTATTTGATAAAAACAACATATTGAATCCTGGAAAGACTTTACCTGAATTATAAAATATTACTGAAGGGTCACGGAGGACGCAGAGAAAAATATTTTAACTTGTTGCCATGTTTCTGCATAGGAACGAGACAAACGACAGATTATTATGATCTGAAATAGATTGCACTGTTTAGTCACATCTCCACCGGGGACTGAGCATCTTTCCCGCTCTGTCCCCTGTTTAGATGTCATCAAGAGTATGACGGAGTCGACACACGACACTTTCAACTCCTGGTGGCATGGGCTAAGGGGACAGGGCGCCAAAAAGCGTCGACCTTTCCCCGATGGAGATGTGCCTGAACAGGGTGATTTATCTTAACTTGTTATCTTGCTCCCAAACCATCAAAACTCATACTGCACACCAAGCTGCATTGTTAAATCTGTTTCAAGTTGTGGCCCGTCCAGATCCTGATATACAGGTGCACCAACTTCAACCCCTACTAATGCCGCTTGCGTTAACTGTAAGTTATAACCCACCAACACATCTGCCCGCGTACCCGCTCTTAGATTTGCATCAGCAGTCGGCACCATCATAGGATTCAGGTCGGTATCAGCTCCACTAATATTGCCCCAGTCTAATAATTTCAGTCTAACTGAAAACGTACTTTTATCACCGACAGCAAAACTGTACCAGCTATTAAGCGTTATACTGTTTCCTAACTTATAGTCACGATCATTATCATCGAGCCTCACTATGATATCCGCTTTATTTCCCCAACTATTATTGCCATAATTTTTAATATAGCTGGTGCCCAGTGTAAACTCATAGCTACCTGAGCCTAACTGCATAGGGTATGGTAATTGAACGGCTACTCCACTGCTCGCTGGGGTCACATCTTTTTCATCAATAGACCCGCTGGGTATATTAATACCTACACTAGTTACCCAGTTTTCATCGCTAGCAAATAAAGCCGAAAGCTTTAAATCACCAATACCAGACGCTTCAGTCGTAAATTCATTTCCATTCATATTGACCATATGATCCATAGAAATACTTGTAACCGGTAACATAGCCATAAAGGTCATGGCTTCATTAAACCCATACATAATTCCTAACATGTGCATATCCATATCCATACTTAATGGACTTACCATATAACCTGGTAGTGGCACAGGAAGGCTTTCCGAGCCATTACGATTACCATCCATTTCCATATTCATGTAAGAATAACTTAACATCCACTCCCCCTCTGGATGAATATGGTGCCCCATAATGCCGATAGGCGCATCAGGCGTTTCATGGTGATCATGGGCAGCAAACACAGGCAGTGCTGTTACATACATCACTGCCACAGTCATTAACAGTTTGATTTTTTTATTATTCTTCATTTTTCATTCCATAGGGGGAGGGAAATTGACTGCACAGTCTATTATGGAAATAGATAAAACATAATGCGACAGAATGTCGCAGTTAACAAAGTGACTTATGACTTAAAATAACATATCGTTATTAACAAAAAATAGCTAAGATACTGTTAGACAATCACCTCAACTGCCATATTTAATATTAACTTTTTTATTACACGATGAATCTAAAATGACATTTAGTCGAAATTTAATTTTCTTATGATCAGACTTCCTCAATTTTTTGAACAGAAAAATAGTCAGGCCCACAACCTCTACCGACTCTTTATGTTGCGTAATTTTTTAATTACCGCAGCTTTTTTATTCCTTATTTTTTCATCCTTTAAAGATATTGTTTTACCTGTATTTTCAATATCAGCCACTCTAAGCACATTACTATTAATAAATATAATCACTGGATGGTGGTTATATAGCAAAAAACCAGTAACGGACAACACACTTGTACTACAACTCATTATAGATGTGGCCGCCTTTACCAGTGTTTTATATTTCACAGGCGGTGCTAGCAACCCATTTGGCTGGTTTTATCTTGTACCTATTTTTATTGCCGCTACACTACTCCCGGGTAAAGCAATATGGCTTTTAACCGGGCTTAGTATGATTGGCTACACCTTACTTATGTTTTTTTATAAACCCATTAGTGAAGATAATCCACATGCTATGCATATGCAGCATGACTCAGGCTTCCATGAACATATTATTGGTATGTGGTTGGGTTATATGGTGACTGCTTTACTAGTGGCATATGTCGTTGCACGAATGGCAAATAGCTTACGCGAAAGAGACCGTGATCTTGCACTGGCACGAGAAAGCGCATTAAGAGATGAACGCCTGGTTGCACTTGGCACACTCGCTGCCGGAACAGCGCACGAACTGGGCACACCACTTTCTACTATCGCCATTTTAGTTAAAGAAATGCAAGCTATTAATAATAATGAGCAGTCTAACGATTATTTAAGAATAATTCGTGAGCAGGTTGATCGCTGTAAAGCCGCTTTAACGACTCTTTCTCAATCCGCAGGTGAAGAGTTAATTAGCGGTGGTAAAATGCAGACTGCTCAGCAATACATTTCTGAAATAGTTAATCAATGGCAACAACAACGACCCTATACGGAACTTGAATTACTTGGCGACTTAAACTCTATAAAAGCCCGGGTACTTGCCGAACAAACGATGACGCAGGCGCTTATAAATATTCTTAATAACGCAGCTGATGCATCGCCTGAAAAAATCACACTTAAAGCTGAACAACATGTCGATCAAATTATCATCACTGTTATGGATAACGGATCAGGCCTTGATTCAATGAGTCAGACACATGCCGGCAAACAAACCTATACCAGCAAGGAACAAGGTTTAGGCCTGGGATTATTTTTAGCTCACGCATCAATTGAACGTCTCGGAGGAGAGATTTATCTCTCTAACCGGGAACAGGGTGGCGCTAGTGTAAAAGTAATATTACCGCTAACAGAAAGTGATATAGATAAGCCTAATGATCAAAAATAATAACACCGATATAGACATACTGCTTGTTGATGATGATGAAACTTTTTGTTTAGTTTTAAACAACGCCATAGATCGACGCGGATATTCTGTAGTGACCGCGACAAATTCGGCCCAGGCTATTAAGTTAGCTCAAACTCACACGCCCGCTTACGCGGTTGTCGACTTAAGAATAGGTGAAGAGTCTGGGCTGACACTAGTAGAGAATCTGGTTGAAATAAACCCCGAAATTAACATTGTAATGCTGACAGGCTACGCCAGTATTGCGACTGCAGTTCAGGCAATTAAACTCGGGGCTAAACAATATCTGACTAAACCCGCAGATGCGGATGAAATAATCGCCAGCTTCAACAATAATTCAAACAGTGAATCAGTCACTCCCGCAGATCAGCCTTTATCACCAAAACGTCTGGAATGGGAACACCTGCAAAAAGTATTACTGGATAATGATGGTAACGTGTCAGCTACAGCCAGAGCATTGGGAATGCATAGAAGAACATTGCAAAGAAAACTGCAGAAGCGACCGGTTAAAAAATAGATCTTTTAAGTTGATAGACGATGGCGAACATCATTCAGATTATTAAACGGGTAAAGCTATACCCTGTTCAGGACAGCTCCATCGGGGACTGAGCATCTTTCCCGCTCTGTCCCCCGTTTTGATGCCATCAAGAGTATTACGGAGTCAACTTACTACACTGTCAGCTCTTGGTGGTATAGGTTTAGAGGACAGGACGCCCCATGTCAATTAACAGTGGGCGGCAACCTTTCCCCGATGGAGAAATGTCAAAACAGTGCGCACCCTCACGCATTCATAAAACTGGAAAAGTGTCCGTTATAGTAAAAAGCAGACATACAGTCTAATGAAAATTATTTAACAACTCTTAAGGAAGGCTTAGGTTTATCATCGGGCGGGGTAGTATCATCTGGCGGTGTCGTCGAGCCAGGCTCTTCATTAAACATCATACCCTGACCATTTTCTCTAGCGTATATCGCGAGTACCGCTTCTATGGGCACTAAGAGATTAATTGACTTACCACTGAAACGTGCACTGAAGCTAATGGCATCATCACCCAGCGTTAACCCCTGTACAGCCATAGGCGCTATATTCAGAACAATCTTATTGTCCTGAATATGCTGCTCAGGAACATCCACACCATCAACCAGTGCATCCACCAATACATAAGGTGTTACACCATTATCTACAATCCATTGATAAAGCGATCTTATTAGATAAGGACGGCTAGATGTCATTTTCTCCATCATTTTTACTCTACAACAATAAACTTAGAGATGCATTTCTCGTTCAGCCTCTGAAAGACTTAACTGAAAAGCTTCACGTTCGAATATACGCTGTGCGTAATCTGTTACCGCTTTAGCTTCATCTGGAAGCTCAATACCCATGACAGGCAAACGCCATAACAAAGGCGCTATAGTTGCATCAACAAGACTATAATCTTCACTTAGAAAAAATGGCAATACTTTAAACAGTTCATTCGATGAAATAATGCTTTCACGTAACATCTTACGTGCTTTTGCTGCGGTTTTTTCACCCTTTGTTAAAATATCATGCATCAGCGGGAACCAGTCTTTTTCAACACGGTGTAAAGCCAAACGGGTTTTAGCGCGTGAAACAGGATCTACTGGCATCAATGGCGGATGTGGAAAACGCTCATCTAAATATTCAACAATAACCCGTGAATCATAAAGAACCAGGTCACGATCAATTAATGTCGGCACAGTATTGTATGGGTTAAGCTCTGACAAATCTTCTGGTGGACTTGTTAAATCAACATCGATTGCTTCAAAAGTAATATCTTTCTCTGCTAAAACAATACGTGCAAGATGACAGTAAGGACAAGATGGTGATGTAAACAGATTCATAACGGATCTGCGGTTGGCGAGTGTATTAGACGCCATAATATTTAAACCTCGATAAAAAAGTCATAAGTCAGAAGTCAGAAGTCGCAAGCCAAAGTAAAAAGCAAAAGTGGCAATACTGCCCCGCCTTAAACTTATGACTTACGACTTACGATTGTCGACTATTTTTTAGTGAACGTCTTTCCAGTACTCTTTCTTCAGCAGATAAGCTACAACTGCAAAGATAAACAGGAAGACAAGAACCTTGATACCAAGACTCTTACGCTCTAATTGCATAGGCTCACCCATGTAAACCATGAAGTTAACCAGATCACCAACATAAGCATCATATTCTTCAACAGACATAGCACCGGCTTGTACTATTTCCATCTTATCGAATACATGTTTATCGTTGCCGTCTGCACCCTTCTCTGTTGTGAAAATAGCTTTTTGTAAACCTTGCTTTTCCCATAACACATGAGGCATACCAACATCAGCAAAAGCCAGATTATTCATGCCAGTCGGGCGTGAATCATCCAGGTAGAAGGTACGCAGATAGGTATATAACCAGTCAGCACCTTTAGCACGAGCAATTACCGTTAAGCCGGGAATTTTTGTGCCAAAAGCAACACCTGAGTAGTCGTTGTTCATCGCAACTTTCATTAACTCACCGACTTTGGTTTTTTCACCATCAGCGCCACGTGTGTTAATAAGCTTTTCAGAAACTTCGATATCAGTCCAACCAAGGTCACGACCAATACGGTTATAACGCATATAGTCTGCTGCATGACAGCTTAAGCAGTTATCTGCAAAAGCCTGTGCGCCACGTTTTAATGACTCAGTGTCATTTAGATCGCCTGGAGCCTTATCTAAAGGGATACCACCGCCAGCAGCCATAACTGAGCTTGAAAAGCTAAGAAGGATTACGCTTAATAAATTTCTCATTTCGTGATCCTCTCAGGTACAGGCTTGGTTTTTTCGTTCTTAGATGTGAAGTACAGGGCAACAAAGAAACCGAAGTAAAGCACACTAAAGATTTGTGATAACAATGTTAAAGCAGGTGTAGCAGGTAACATACCTAAACGACCTAATGCAATAAATGAAATCACAAACACTGCAAGAAGAATCTTAAAGCTTAAGCCACGGTAACGAACTGACTTAACTTTACATTGATCGATCCATGGCAACAGGAATAACACAACAATCGCTGCGCCCATCGCGATAACACCCATCAACTTATCAGGTACCGCACGTAAGATCGCATAGAACGGAGTGAAGTACCAAACCGGTGCAATATGCTCAGGTGTCTTCAATGGATCAGAAGGAATAAAGTTAGCGTGCTCTAATAAGTAACCGCCACCTTCTGGTGCAAAGAACAGAACCAGGCTAAAGAACATTAAGAATACGATTACACCCACAATATCTTTAACAGAGTAGTAAGGGTGGAACGGAATACCGTCTAATGGAATGCCGTTTTCATCTTTGTTCTTCTTAATTTCAATACCTTCAGGGTTATTTGAACCCACTTCATGCAATGCAATGATGTGTGCAACAACAAGCCCTAAAAGAACAATCGGTAATGCTATAACGTGTAATGCGAAGAAACGATTTAGCGTTGCATCGGATATTACAAAGTCACCACGAATCCACAATGTTAGTGGCTCACCGATAATAGGTAAAGCACCAAACAATGAAATGATTACCTGTGCGCCCCAGAATGACATCTGACCCCAGGGTAGCAAGTAACCCATGAATGCTTCAGCCATTAATGCAAGGTAGATAAACATACCGAACAGCCATACTAATTCACGGGGCTTCTTAAATGAACCGTACATCAAACCACGGAACATATGCAGATAAACCACCACGAAGAAGGCCGTTGCACCGGTTGAGTGAATGTAACGGATTAACCAGCCGTAAGGTACATCACGCATGATGTACTCTACAGAAGCAAACGCCATAGCGCCGTCTGGCTTGTAGTGCATTGTTAAGAATATGCCAGATACAATCTGGATAACTAAAACTAATAATGCAAGTGAGCCGAAGAAGTACCAAAAGTTAAAGTTTTTTGGTGCATAGTATTCAGCAAGATGCTCATTCCACATTTTTGTGGCAGGGAAGCGATCATCAACCCAAGTCATTAAACTTTTAAACATTATGCCGCTCCTCCATCTTCACCAACCAATATGGTGCGATCACTCTTATAGAAGTGAGGTGGAATTTCAAGATTCAATGGTGCTGGTACGCCAGAATAAACACGGCCTGCAAGGTCAAACTTAGAACCGTGACATGGGCAGAAGAAACCACCTTTCCAGTCAGCACCACCTAGATCTGCCGCACCCATTTCAGGACGGTATGTTGGAGAACAACCCAGGTGAGTACAAATTCCAACCATTACAATAGTTTGAGGTTTAATTGAACGCGTTGCATTCTGTGCATAAGCTGGTTGCTGATCATTTTCAGATGCAGGATCACGAAGTGCATCATCTAATGAAGGCAAGTCAGCTAAATTTTGCTCGGTACGTTTGATTATCCATACTGGCTTACCACGCCACTCAACTGTTAACAATTGACCTTCAACTAACTTACTGATATCCACTTCTACAGGCGCACCTGCAGTTTTGGCACGCTCACTAGGAGCCCAGGAAGAAAGG
>Ga0316204_10002389_pt1 | contig 42838 bp, 41 predicted proteins | sample 6monrhotite_MG_2_FD_205661 | JGI IMG/M metagenome (GOLD analysis project Ga0316204, IMG submission 205661) | Microbial mat bacterial communities from mineral coupon in-situ incubated in ocean water Damariscotta River, Maine, United States -... | ecosystem: Environmental > Aquatic > Marine >... | reverse complement strand
CGCCGAGCCAGGCGGAAGGCTGCGCCACGCTACTCGCGGAGAGACTTCTCATGCGGAGCCCGAACTCCCGCAACGAGCGTGACGTGTCGGGCTCCAATCCCACGTGATGATCGTGGTCCCCTACAGAAGCGGAACTCGTCCGGGTGAAGTCTGGGAGTGTCGACTTGGTCCGTGTCGGCGAAGAGTTGGTTCCCTGCTTGGAGCTCGAGGCGTTCTTCTCGGGGGCCGAGCCCGAGGATCTCCTGGGTCGACTCGTCGTTGTTGTTCATGCCGCACGGGGGAAAATGGCGATCCCCATTGACGAACTCGTCGGGCAGGAGCAGGTCACGATGAACCCGTTGAGCGGATTCCTTGCTCAGATCCGCGGTGCGGCGGCCTGCGGACTGTTGCGGTCTGGCGAGGTCGCAATCGCTCTGGATTGCGAACGTCTCTATGCACAGGCGCTGTAGCCACGTTGCCCTCGACTTGATCTCCGAGCTGCTCGAGCGGAGGACTGGATTGCTCTTTCATGGTGAGCGGCGCGAGCGACTCGAGACCCACGTGACCAACATCTGCGCCGATCGGGCTCTCGAGGGTGCAGAGCAGCTCTTTTCCCTGCTGCATGGCCGCGACCGCCGAGGACGTGCGCTGTTTGCTCAGCTCGTGGAGGAGGCGACGGTCAACCACACCGCCTTCTTTCGCGAGATGGGGGGATTCTCCCACCTCGACGACCTTCTTCCCAGACTTGCGGATCAACCCGAGGTTCGTGTCTGGAGCGCTGCCTCGGCAACCGGAGAGGAACTCTACACCTTGGTACTCCTCCTGGCTGAACGTGTCGGATTCGCCGAGCTGGAGGCTCGATGGCGATTCCTTGGCACGGATATCAACCCCTCCGTCGTTGCCTCCGCCGAGGGAGGAGTTTACTCCGAGGAGCGTGCGCTGGGAGTGCCGGTCGACTTGCGGGCTCGGTACTTTGAGGCGGTTGGGAAGTCCCAGTACAGGATTTCTTCACGGGTCCGGTCCTTGTGCACATTCCGGCAGTTCAACCTAACTCGTGCTCCGTACCCCTTCAAACGTGGGTTCCATCTCGTGTTTTGCCGAAATGTTCTCTACTACTTCTGCCACAGTGTGCAGGAGCGTGTGCTCACGTCGATTCATGCGGCGACGGACCGGGGCGGCTGGCTCGTGACTGGAGTCAGCGAGACGATCGGGCAGCTCGAGACTCCATGGGTCCGCCGCGGCATGTGTCTGTATAGCCGGTCAGGCGAGGTCGGGGGGGGAGTCGGATGACGGTTCGAGTGCTGATCATCGACGACTCTGCCGTCGCCAGGAGGGTGCTGACCGATACCTTGGCCGTCGATGCCGCGATCGAAGTGATCGGCGTGGCCAGCTCTCCTGCGCTTGCGGCCGCGCGGATGCGTCGGTGCAAACCAGATGTGATCGCGTTGGACGCGATCATGGAGCCCATCGACGGTCTCACGTTCCTACGGAGCTACATGGCGACGACCCCGGTTCCGACGGTGCTCGTCAGCGCGGATGGAACCGGTGAACTCAGAGCGGCGGCGCTGTGTGCCGGCGCATTGAGTGTCGTCGAGAAACCGCGGGGCTGGGACCCCGCAGGGATGGAAAACTTCGGCCGTGAACTCCGAGAGTCCGTGCGCCGAGCGGCGGGGACGCGGATGCGCCGTGCGACGCGAAGTCGCCTGCCCGAGATACCTGAGCCAACCGTGGTGCACCGTGCTCCACGCCCGGTTCTCTCGCCCGCGGGTGGACCACAGTTGATCGCTCTGGGGACCTCCACCGGAGGGGCCGCGGCCCTCACACTCATGCTCCCCCGTCTTCCCAAGGACGCGCCACCGATCGTGATCGTGGACCACATGCCAGCAGGGTTCACCAAAGAGTTCGCGGCCAGCCTCAACCGTTCCTGTCGCGTCACTGTCGCCGAAGCCTCGCACGGCCAGGAGCTGAGGCGTGGTCATGTGCTTGTGGCGCCCGGAGGTGAGCTCCACACGGAAGTCGCCCGAATTCGTGGGAGGCTTGCCATCCAACTCGTTGATGCACCTCCGGCTGGGGGGCATCGCCCGTCTGTCAATGTGCTGTTTCGATCTGTTGCCCAGGTGGTTGGAGCGTCGGCTGCAGCAGGCCTGCTCACCGGCATGGGGGCCGACGGCGCCGAAGGGTTGCTCGCACTGCGTCGCGCAGGCGCGTTCACGGTGGCACAGGACCGAGCGACGAGTGTGGTGTACGGCATGCCGAAGGCCGCTGTGGAGCTGGGCGCGGCGGCGGTCGAGCTGGGCCTCGACGACATTCCCGACCGCCTCCTGCGTGGCGCGTGATGGAACGAGTCGACCGCTGTGTTCCGAACTCCGTTTCACTCGTCTTCTTCGCTTCTAGCGGCGTCGCCAAGACCGTACGCCCGGTCCAGCGGCGTTCCGGCTCCTACCCAGGAGCAAGAGATCCTTCGCGAACCGCCGCGCCGGGTTTGACCGCGGGCTGCTCTAGCTAGGGCACTCCGGCCGCAAGCCACTCGCTCAGGAGCTTGAGCTCTTGGGGGGAGGGGCCACTGGCTGGGGGCATGGTGGGCGCATTGCCCAGCGCCCGCGCTTCGATTCGGTCCGCCCAGGCCCCGGCGTCTTCGTGGGTGTTGAAGTCCACTGACGGAGGGGCGCCCGAGCGTGCGTCTCCTTGTAGCGACGCGGAGTGACACCCTCGGCACCAATCGCGCAAGAACGCGTCACCGAAATTTGCATAGGTCACCGTTGCAGAGGGCGTGGCTCCGGAGGAACCCGAGCCCGTCTCACCGTCCGAGCCGCCGGTCGTCCCGTCGCCGTCTGTGTCTGCTGGGGTCTCGGTGCCGGACGTGTCGTCGCTACTGCATGCGCAAAGAAGAAGGGCGAGGGCGAGTGCCGATTTAGCTCCACAGTGCACGAAGTGGCTCCCGTTCGTAGAGGTCTGCGGCCTGCTCTGCTCCGAGCATCTGCGCGGTGGCGTGAAGCACATGTTCGGCGTGCAGCGCCGCGCCGCCGTCGGTGCTGTCGCCGGTTTGTAGGTCGATTGCAGCGGGGCGAAGCCATTCGTCGGTCTCTCCAAACGCCCGACCTCCATTGACGTTTGGGCCGATGAGCATCGCGCTCGTCCAGGGCCAGTGGTCTTTTCCGCCTTGGCTGTTGTGGCGCGGCGTTCGGCCCATCTCGGAGATCGCGAGGACGGCGGTCTCCTCCAACAACCCGTTGGCAGCGAGCGCCTCCATCATCGCGTTGACCCCACCGAAGAAGCCGTTGTGGGCTTCGGCTTGCCCTGCGTTGTAGCCGTGGGTATCCCAGAACAGGTCCGGTTGCACGAGGGCGACCTGGCTCAACCCCTCGGCGAAGGCCCCCGCGACATGCTCCCAAGGCTGCTCCGTTTCTTCGAACAGCGCGTAGTCGGACAGCACGCCGCCGTCGCGAGCGGCGGCTTGCAGCTGCTCGGCGCGGCGCAGGCTGGCGAGATAGTCGGCGAGCCGTTGTTGTGAGGCACGGCTGATCTGCTCGGCCGCCGCGCTCTCGCCTCGCTCCCGCAGGTACGTGGCGATCGCATCTCGTTCGGCACCCCTCGGCGCCAGGCCCAAGTCGGGCGTGGAGTCTCCGGGCGAGGGCCACCCCAGCTCCGGGGTCGCCAGCGCCATCAGCTGGTTGGTCGAGCCGAAGGCGCCCGCCTGCGATGCCGCGCCGTAGGTCTTTGTGTGAGGCGACAGAGCCAGGTACGGAAGTGCGAGGTCGGAGCCCAGCTCGTTTGCGACCCGTGAGCCGAGGTCTGCGTCATCGCCGAGTCGCCCGGTGAGCATGACCTTGACGCAGCTCTCGTGGGCCAACGATTCGACACCGAGCCCGTTGATGACCGCTGTCTGGGAGCCCCATTGGGTGAAGAAGTTGGTGACCTCTGGCCGGTCGTCGTGGGTCCAGATCGGAAGGTTTCCGAACATCTGAACATCGCCGGGGATCATGTCGACCTCCCTGCTGTCAGGCTTGGGGTCGAGGGTCCACATCGGGTCCCAGCCCCCGTAGGCCACCATCACCACCAGCCGGCACGGTCCATTGTTGGGGCGCGCGTGGACGGTGCGCGTGTTGTGAAGTCCGGTCGCGCCCAAGAGTGAGCCCGCGGCGCCCGTCCGGAGAAAATTCCGTCGTGTTGTCATCTCGAATCTCCTTGTGTTGGCCTAGTAGAAAAGAATGGCGGGGTCCTGAAACATCGCCGCGAGTGTGATCTGCCAGGCACGTTCTCCATCTCCGCTTGCATCCCAAGCCGCTGTGAAGAGAGCCTCGCTCTGCGCGAGAGCAGCGTCACCGGGTGCGACGCGTTCGCCGAAGAGCCTGAGATGGAGGGAGACCAACTGGTCTCGAACCGCTGCAGGACTGCCTGCCAACGCGCCGTCGACCTCCAGGAGGGTGCCGTCCTCGACGGCCGCCCGCGCAGCCCGTTCCGCCAGGGCACGCAGGACCAACAGTGTCGTGGGGTCGGCGCTTCGTAGGTGTGTGGTGGTGTCGAAGTTGTTGGGGCCCCCGGCCAGGGTGCGGTAGCCCCACAAGTAATCCCGCATCAGCGGCACCGAGCCCACTTCGCCGCCACCGAGGTCGAACGGCGCGCCACTGAAAGTTCGTGAGGTCGACAAAGAGCGAGTCCAGTTGCTGGGGAGTCGCGCGTCGGACCACGATGGGGTCGGCGTCTTGTTCACTGCCTGGACTGACGCTCGCAGCACCAAACGCATCGGAGAGCACGATGGCGCGCACCAGTTCTCGAACGCTGAGCTCGCTCTGGGAGAAGACGGGGAGCAGTCTCGCAATGGCCGACTGGGGGACCTCCCCCACCTCGACGTGCATCAACTCGGAGTAGAAACGCCGGACGGCACAGATCGCGAAGCGTGGGTCCGCGGCGATCTGGGTCCCGAGGTCCGCAATGTCCTCGATCGGTTCGCCGTACCAGGCCGCCGGAGGTGCATCCGCGGCGGCACCCGGGGTGTATTGCTGGAGCGGGTATTGTGTTTCGTACTCGGGAAAGCGCAACCCCATGTGCGAGTAGAAGACGTTGGCCAGCGGATCGAGGGTCTGATGGCAGCCCACGCACACCTCGTTGTCCTCGATGGCATTGGCGATCGCGGCTTCGTCGGTCAGGTTGATGTCGTCCGGGATGAAGACCGGGCGCCCTGGGTAGTCGTGGCAGATCAGGGCGTTGGCAACGAGTGATGCGCGTTCACGGTTGCGGTTGTTCTCCGTGCTGGGCATTCGGGTGAACACCCAGCCGTCGGACAGCACGCCTGCCAGTGGCCTGCCATCTTCGTACTGCGTGACCTGCCAGCCGCCTCCCGACCAGTCGTACGGCAGGCCCCATACCGTCGCGACGACCTCGTCGGCGAGGGTGTAGTCGGCCGTCACGATCTCCGACCACGGGCGGTCTTCAGCGACGATATGGGCCGCGAGGCGTCCGGCCGCTTCGATGATCGATGTGTTGAGCGCGTGGGTGGGAACGCCCTGCAGATCCCCAACCGCCGGGAATCCGGCGGGGTACACGTCTGGGGCCTGGTCCAGCTCCATCCATTCTGTGAAGTGCTGCTGGACCATATCGAGGAACGCCTGTTCCTCGAGGTACCGGTCGACGATGGCCTCGTACTGTTCGGGATCGGCGGCAACCTCGGCGTAGTCATCGTTCGACGGACGAGTCCCGCGCAGGGCCATGCTCGCGCGAAGGAGCCGGCGTTCGGCGGAGAGCGGCTCGTACATCGCCTCCTCGGGCGGAAGCGGGATGTTACCCGACTCGCTGCCTTGCCCGGAGTCGTCCCCCGTGCCTTCGGTGTCGCTGGTGCCATCTGTGTCTCCCGCGCTCGCGGCGGGTTGATTGCAGGCCGGGAGCCAAGAGACCGCAGCGGTTGCGATGAGTAGGCGGAGTGTTCGGTTCATGGGGGTTAGGCCAGCTTTCACGGCGCGCGGAGGCCGTTCTCGAGAGTTCGAAGGATGAGGTCGGAGATGTCGTTCGGTGCGAGCTCGCCCCGGCTACAGGCCTCCCAACCCGCGTAACAAAGCGCGTCCACCGTCACGGTCAGCCAGGCCACGGGGATGTCCTTGGCAAACATCCCTTCGGCGCGAGCGGCCTCGATCAGCTCGCGCATCGCGGACTTTTGCTTGCGCAGGCGTTCGCCGATCTTGGTGTCGTCTCGGTCGCTTACCGGCTGGTACGCGAGGAAGGCGTAGCGGCCGCCGAGTTTGACGACGGCATCGATCGTCTCCCGAAGTGAAACGCTCGCCGGCTGGCCGTAGTAGTCGATGTCCGAACACGCTCGATCGCTCTCATCGAGGGCGTGCGTCGCAAGGCTGTCGATGAGGTGGTCCCGCGAGGTGAAGTGGCGGTGCAATGTCGCCCGACCCACGCCTGCCGCAGTGGCGATCTCCGCCAATGTGGCCCGTGGGTTCACGGAAAGCAGCTCTGCGGCGGCATCGAGGAGCCGAGTGCGCGTCCGTTTGAGTCGATCAGGCAATGGGATATTAATGTATCATTTGAGACTTTGATGTCTCGTTCCGTTTGGGGCGATCAGTGTCCCGATGTGGCGGCGGTCACACTTCGTCGCTCGGGAGTGCGCCGAGCATCGGGCAGGCCTCACTTCCCCCGTGCGGTGGGACGCAGACCGCAACCATCGCCTTTGTAGGCGGGTTGCCGGCTTCGAGGTGTCCATCCGGAACCTCGAGCCGTCTGGTCTGGCGGTGGCACCCGCATCCTGACGACGATCACTCCTCGGGCGGGCGGACGCCGTCGTCGTCGTGCAGGATCCGCATCGCCGGAGTCTCGAGGTCGTCGAGCTGGCCTTCGCGGACCGAGCGAGCGAATGCCCACAGGGCAAGCCCGGCGATGCCGAGTGCCACAGGGATTGCGATGTAGAGCACGCTCATCGAGCCCTGATCATACCCCGGACTTCACGAACCGTCGCGAGATGGCCACAGCGATCACGCTCAGCGAGCTGGCCGGCATCAGCAGTGCGGCGACGAGGGGACTCATCGTGCCCAATCCGGCGAGCGTCACAGCGATGGCGTTGTAGGCCAAGGAGATGCCCAGCGTGATGCGGATGGTCTTTACGGTGTTGCGGGCACCGTCGAGCAACTCGAGCAACGCGCCAAGGTCGGGGCGACCAAGGTAGACCGGGGCGGCGCGCATGCTGGCCTCGGCGCCGTTGCGGACGGCGACGCCAACGGTTGCGGCCATCAGCGCGCCGCTGTCGTTGACACCGTCACCCACCATCACGGTGGGCCCGCTGGCGTCGCGCTGCTCGACGATCCGCACCTTGTCTTGGGGGAGCAAACCACCGCGGCAGTCCTCGGGCTCGAGTCCGAGCTGGATGCCAACGCTGCGTACGACGCTGGGGTGGTCGCCCGAGAGAATACCGACCGTCCAGCCGCGCTCACGGAGGGCATTGACGGTCGCGCGGGCGTCGTCGCGAATGGGGTCGCCCAGCGCACACACGCCGACGACTTCGCCATCGCGAGCCACGAACAGCGGGCTGTGTCCCTCGTGGACCCACGCGGTGGCGGGCTTCATGAAGCGTTCGGGGATCGGGGTGCCGCATGCCTGCGCGACGAAGCCAGCGTGCCCCGCGACGATGCGGTGCCCACCGGCCATGCCGGTCACGCCGCCGACTCCTGCTTCGACTTTGGCTTGCGGACGCGGCAGAGCCAAGCGCTCGGCGTGTCTGACGACGGCCGTCGCGATCGGGTGGACCACCTGCGCCTCCAAGGCGGCCAGGCGAGCGAAGTCGGCATCGTCGCCATGCCACTGCACCACCGTCATCTCGCCTTGGGTGATCGTGCCGGTCTTGTCGAGCCACAGCTGGCCTGGCTTGCTCAAGTGCTGAAGCGCCTCGCCACCTTTGACCAAGATCTTACGCCGGGCAGCCCGACCCAACGCGACGCTGATCGCCAGTGGGGTGGCGAGTCCGAGCGCGCACGGGCATGCGACGATCAACAGCGCGACGGTGTGGTCGACGGCGACCGAAGCATCGAGCGTCATCCACACGCCGAAGGTGATGCCAGCGGCCAGCAGAACGTAGGCGACGAACCATCCCGCGATGCGGTCGGCAAATCGGACGATGGGCGCCCGCTGTGTTGACGCGCGCTCAACCTCCTCGAGCACGCTGCCGATGCGGGTGGCAGCACCGACCGCCCGAACCCGCATACGAATGACTGCGCCCAGGTTCGTGGTGCCGGCCGCGGCTTGATCCCCAACCCGAAGCGTCACCGGGACGGACTCACCGGTGAGGACGCTTTGGTCGCACGTGGTCACGCCGCCGATGATTTCGCCATCCGCAGGGACCACGTCGCCGACCCGGACCTCGACCCGGTCGCCGGCCACCAACACGTCGCCAGGCACGTCGTGCACACCATCGTCGTCGACGCGGTGAGCGATGCGCGGCGTGACGCGGTAGAGCACGTCGAGTGCCGACGCGGCCCGCTTTTGCTGGCGGACCTGCATCCAGCGGCCCAGCAGCAGCAGGAACACCAACACGCTGAGCGTGTCGAAGTAGATCTCGCCTTGGCCCAGGACGGTGTTGACCAGGCCGGCGATTCCGCCGATCGCCAAGCCGAGCGCGACCGGAAGGTCCATGTGCGGGCTGCGGCTGCGGAGGGCTGCGAGGGCTCCGCGGAAGAACGTGCGGCCAGGTCCGAGCAGCGAGAACACACCCACGATGCAGCTCGCCCAGCGCAGCAGCCCGAGCATGCCGTCGCTCATGTGGGAGAAGGCCCCGAGATACAGACCCGTGGCGATCAGCATGTTGTTGCCGGCGGCGGCAAACGCCAGCGCCAGCTGAATGATCCGGCTGCGGTTTCCGGCCTGGTCCCCTCGGGCGGTTGTCGCAGAGACCAGGGGGAAAGGCCGATAGCCGAGCTTGGCGACGCGGTCGGCTATCGAGGAAAGCTGAGCCTGGCCCGGAGTCCAGTGCACGGTGAGCGTGGCGCGACGCCAGTTCACCCGGGCCTCGGATACGCCCGGAACCACCTGCGGCAGACGCTCGAGCAGCCACACGCAGGCGGCGCAGTGCATGCCGTCGATGCCGAGCGTGACCACCCGGTCGCCGCTGGCTTCGAGGGTGCTGTGCGCCTCGAGAAAATCGTCGCGGTCGAACTCGGCGTAGCGCAGCGGCTTGCTCTGGACCGTTCGGGTCTCGTCGGCGAAGCCGTAGAATGCCTCGAGCCCGCAGGAGTGAATCAGCGCGTAGGCCGTCGCGCACCCCGAGCAGCAAAACGTGCCTGCGGAGTCCTCGACGGCCTCGGGGGCGCCTGCGGGGGTCGGAATGCCGCAGTGGTCGCAGGGGGTCAGTGGCATGACGGCTGGGGCGCGGCGTGCTCCGCCGATGTCGCGGGAGCCGCAGTCATCTGGTCCCACACCATGCGACCGCGGGTTGCAAGGGTGAGGCCGCCGGCAACGAGCATCAGCAGCGGCACGGCCCAGCGAAGGTGCGTGCCCGCGCGACGCCCGAGCTTGCCGAGCGTGACGCCCACGATCGCGAGCGCGGGGACGGTGCCCAGCCAGAAGGTGGCCATGACGAGCGCTCCGCCCAAGACAGACCCACTCCCTGCGGCCACAACGACGTAGGCCCACAGCCACCCGCACGGCATCAAGCCGGTCAGCATGCCCAGAAGGGCGGGGAACGAACGCTTCCCGCGGAGCCGGGCGGCCCATCGCACGGGCCCTGTCGCGGCAACCGCCGAACTCGTTCCCCGGGCCCACTGCCACAGGCCACGAACACCGATGGCGACGAGCGCCAATCCGGCGAGGACAACCGCCACGCCTTGGACACCAACCACCGTGCCGCCCAGGTCGACGAGGGCACCCATCGCTCCAGCCGCGAGTCCCAGAACTACATAGGATGTGAGTCGGCCGAGATTGTAGTGAACCGCGGACGTGGGCTGTTTCGCCGGCACGACCGGCAAGTGGGTGCGACCCGGCGCACTCGCGACAGCGGCAAGCGGTCCGCACATCCCAGCGCAGTGCAGGCTACCGAGCAGGCTGGCGCCCAGCACTGTGCCGAGGGCCGCGAGTTCGATCATCGTCGGGCCACCTGTCCGATGACGATGTCTTGAATGTCCGTGAAGGTGTCGTCGCCACGGGTGGCGGTGAGACGGACACGCCACATGCCGCTGCGCTCCATGTCCAACTCGCTCACCAGGAGACCAGGCTCAGTCGCCGTGAAGACGACCTCCTGCTTCTCGGCTGCACGAGCCTTGTGGAACACCTTGGCCGTGACGTCAGCCTCGACGGGCCGGCCGAGCGCGTCGGTCAGCTTGACGACCATGTGCTCTCGGTCAGCGGAGAGTTGCGCTTGCCAACCCAGTGCCGTGTTGATCGCTCGCTCCTCCTGTGCCGCTTCCCAACGGTTGTCGTAGTCGTCGTACTGCTCGACAACAGCGTGCGAAGGGTCGTCCAAGACCTTGTCCAAGGCGAACGTCCACAGCACCCCTTGCCCGACGAAGAACATGAGGATGAACGAGATCCAGAAGCGGCGGGCTCGGCGTTCTTGGGCGGGGGCGGTCATGGCTGTGGGCTTTCCGAAGGGGGAACCGCAGGCCGGAGCACTGCGGGAAGCTGGGTGTCGGGGCCGAGCATTTGCCCGGTGATGTCGGAGCGGTCTCCAGAGGCGCTGGTTACCTGGAGCGTGACCTCGAGCTGCCCGCGGTGCTTGAGGAACTCGATCGCTGGGGCGACGGAGAGGACCGTGAAGGTCTTCATCTCGCCGGGGGCCAAGGTGGCCTCGAGCGTTTCGATGACCGTGCCTTCGGGGGCACCGGGGCCCAACTCGACCGTGAGCGTTTGCTCTTCGTCGGCTCGGTTGGTCAGCTTGATCTTCAGGGCGTTGCGGATCGAGCCGTCGTCGAGCACGGAGAAGGGCTGCCCCTTGCTGCGCAGAAGGACCGCATCGAAGTCGGACTTTGTGCCCAACACATAGGCGAACAGTCCTGCGATGACGAGCAGGATGGCCGGGTAGATGATGGTCCGGGGTCGCAGCAGCTTGCTGGGCTCACCGGCATCGGCGGCCTGCGAGCTGTAGCGGATGAGCCCGGGAGCGCGGCCGACCTTCTTCATCACCGCGTCGCAAGCGTCCATGCACTGGGTGCAGTTGACGCACTCCATCTGCAGGCCTTTGCGAATGTCGATGCCGGTGGGGCAGGTGGTGACGCACAGCTTGCAGTCCACGCAGTCGCCGACTGGGGCTTGTCCGGCGACCGGAAGGCTCTTCTTGCGCTTGCCTCGTGGTTCTCCCCGCTTGACGTCGTAGGCGACGATGCGGGAGTGGTCGTCGAGCAGGGCCGACTGCAGGCGTCCGTAGGGACACGCGATGATGCACAGCTGCTCCCGAAAGTAGCTGAAGTGAAACATCATCGCGCCCGTGACGACGGCGACGATGATGAACCCTGCTGGGTGATCGAACGGCGAGCCGAACACCCAGTCGTTGACCACGCTCGCGCCGACGAAGTAGGCGAGGAACGTGTTGGACAGGTGTAGCGAGATGAGGAAGTACGTGACGTACTTGCCGAGCTGCCGGAATCCCGACGGCTTCTTTCGGGGGGCACCGCCGCGGCCCGTCGTTCCCTCGAAAAACCGTTCGATCGGCCGGAAGAGGTACTCCATGTAGACGGTGTGCGGACATCCCCAGCCGCACCACACGCGACCGATGAGTGCGGTCGCGAGCACACCTGTGAGCAACACGCCGACCATGAACAAGGCGAGCAGCAGCGTGTCGGTGGGCAGGAAGACGTAGCCCAGAATCGAGAACCGACGATGTGCGACGTCGAGCAGCATCATCGGCCGGCCCGCGATGCTCATGTGCGGCAGTAGGGCGTACAGCGCGATCAGCAGGTAGGCGACGACCCGGCGTTTGTGCCAGAACGCGCCCTTGCTGAGCTTGGGCTTCAGCCAACGACGAGACCCGTCGTGCTCCAGAGTGGAGAGCACGTGCTCTTCGGGCGCCAGCAGGGCCGGCGCGTGGTCTTCGGGTTCGTGAGGCTGAGTCATGGTCCGAGCTCCGGTGTGTCCGGTCGGTCGTTACTGCGCCGCGTCCCAGGCTGGGATCGGTTTGCCCTCGGGAGCCCTGCCCCCGGCGACATTGGTGCCGCGCAGTGAGGCCACGTAGGCCGCAGTGAGGACGAGTTGGTTCACGTTGGTGATCCGGTTCTTCCAGGCGGGCATGGCACCACCAGCGGCACCGTCTTCAATCACCTTCACGATGTCTTCGATGTTGGTGATGTGCTTGTAGTGGTCGTCGGTGAGGTTCACTCCGACGAGTCCACCGCCGTCCTTGCCGTGGCAAGAGACACAGTGAACCTGAAACGCGGCCCGGCCAGCTGCAAGCCACTTCTCGTCGTCCTTGTACTGGAGCAGCGTCGCTCGGTCCGCGGTGAGTGTGCCGAGCTGACCGAAGCGAAGCTCCATGACCTCCGCGGCTTCGGCGTCGTAGCTCGAGATGTCGTCGAGTCCCTCGTCGCCGAAGTGGTAGTAGACGATGTAGAAGACGGCGAAGACCGCCGAGAGGGCGAAGACCGTGCTCCACCAGCCCGGCAGTGGGTTGTCGTACTCCTCGATGCCATCGTACTCGTGGCCGGTGAGTTCGTTCTGAGGGGCGCTCATGACTTAGGGCTCGTCTCGTCGTCGAGGACCAGGCGCGCTTGGTCGCGGGTCATCGCATTGGATTGCAGAAGGGTGCGGATGGAAACCGCGATGAACACTCCGGCGAAGATCAGCAGCGAATACTGAGCCCACTGGCTGAGGTCGATGAACGTGATGACTTCCTTGACCACTAGAAAACTCCTTTCGTCGTACCCAGGGTTCGAGCAGGGGTTGCTTCGGCCGGGTTCTCGGCGACCAGGGGCGGCGCTTCACCCTCGGTGTCGGTGGCGTGCAGGTCGACCCCGATTCGCTGCAGATACGCGATGAGTGCGATGGCATGCGTCTCCTCGAGCATCATGAACTTGCTCGAATCCTCGTAGGCTGCGGGGTCGGCCGCGTCCGCCGGGTTGAAGAAGATGCGGTCCGGCCCGTCTTGAGCAACGAGGCTGGCCACGATTTCGCGAGCCTGGGCCCGCGCGATGTCTTCGGCGTGCAGCAGTTCTGCGTCGTAGGGCGCCCCGAGAGCGGCGGCCGCTTCGACGCGGTCGGTGATACCTCCGAAGTTCAGCGCGGTGCGCTCGAGGTACTCGTACGACGGCATCACAGAGCCGGGCGTACTCGCCTCGGGGTCCCGAAGGTGACGCAGGTGCCACAGGTGCGACTGCTTGCCACCTTCACGAGCCAGGTCCGGGCCGATGCGGCGTGAGCCCCACTGGAACGGCCGGTTGTAGATGAACTCACCGGGCTTCGAGTATTCGCCGTAGCGCTCCGTCTCCGAGAAGATCGGACGGATCATCTGCGAGTGGCAGTTGTAGCAACCCTCGGAGACATAGATATCGCGTCCGGCGAGCTCGAGCGGGGTGTACGGCTTGACCGTGTTGATCGTTGGCACGTTGGAGCGGATGAGGAACGAAGGGATGAGCTCCAGGCCCGAGGCGAGCAAGACCGAGAAGGTCACCATGACGGTGAACTTCATCGGGAGCCGCTCCCAGATCCGGTGCCAGTGTGCCTGCGTCCAGACGTCGAAGCGGTTGCCGAGGTCCGAGACCGCGTGGCCTTCGTAGCGCGACTTGGGCTTCGGCGGATCGACGTAGTCGGCCTTGAGCGGAGCGGCTTCGATGACCGGCTCGTCATACTTGGAAGGACGGGTCCGCCAAGTCATGATCCAGTTGTAGGTCATCACCACGATGCCGGTGATGAAGGTCGTGCCGCCGACGACTCGGGCCCACCACATGGGCTCGATCGCTTGCACCGTCTCGACGAAGTCCGGGTACGCGAGGTTGCCTGCGTCGTCGAATGCCCGCCACATCAGGCCTTGGGTCAGGCCGGCGACGTAGATGGGGACGATGTACAGAAGGATGCCGACCGTGCCCAGCCAGAAGTGCCAGTTGGCCATCTTCTTGCTGTAGAGCTTGGTCTGGAAGATCCGCGGCAGGAGCCAGTAGAGCATCCCGAACGACATCATTCCGTTCCAGCCCAGGGCGCCCGAGTGCACGTGCGCGATGGTCCAGTCGGTGTAGTGCGACAGGCCGTTGACCGACTTGATCGACAGCAGCGGCCCCTCGAACGTGGACATGCCGTAGAAGGTGATGCCGACGACGAAGAACTTGAGGACAGGCTCTTCGGCAACGCGGCTCCAGGCGCCACGAAGCGTGAGCAGTCCGTTGATCATGCCGCCCCACGACGGCATCCACAGCATCACCGAGAACACCATGCCCAGCGTGGTCGCCCACTGCGGAAGCGCGGTGTAGTGGAGGTGGTGGGGTCCGGCCCAGATGTAGATGAAGACCAGCGACCAGAAGTGGATGATCGACAGCTTGTAGCTGAAGACCGGTCGGTTCGCGGCCTTGGGCAGGAAGTAGTACATCAAGCCCAAGAACGGGGTGGTCAGGAAGAACGCCACCGCGTTGTGCCCGTACCACCACTGCATCAGGGCGTCCTGCACGCCGGCGTAGATCGGGTAGCTCTCGGTCAGGTTGAAGGGGAGCGCGAGGCTGTTGAAGACGTGCAGGATCGCAACGGTGACGATCGTCGCCACGTAGAACCACAGCGCGACGTACATGTGCCGCTCGCGCCGGTGCTTGAGCGTCATGAAGAAGTTGACGCCGAAGAACCCGACCCAGACCACTGCGATCAGCAGGTCGATGGGCCAGATGAGCTCGGCGTACTCCTTGCTCTGCGACATCCCCAGGGGGAGCGTCAGGGCGGCGAGCACGATGATGAGTTGCCACCCCCAAAAGTGCAGTTTGGAGAAGGTGTCGCTCCACATGCGGGCTTTGCAGAGCCTCTGCGTGGAGTAGTAGACGGCCGCGAAGATAGCGTTGCCTGCAAACGCAAAAATCGCTGCGTTGGTATGCAGCGGTCGCAACCGGCCGAAGGTGAGCCACGGTGTCCCGAAGGTCAGGTCGGGAACCACCAGCAGCAGGGCGACGTACAGTCCGACGATCGTCGCAGTGAGGGCCCAGACCAAAGTGGCCAGCGCGAACATGCGGACGATCTGGTCGTCGTAGGTGAACTTGTCGAGTTTGGGTGAGGGAGGCATGGCGAGCGCTCGGGACTGCGTCCGCCCTCTCTATAGACCGGTCTTACGGGCCGGGACGCGCAACAATATCTGCGGGCTGGCGCACGCCGGTGCAACCTTTGCCGGGGGTCAATGTGGGACGACCACGACCGGACACGGCGCCTGCCGAACGAGCTTGTCGACGGTGCTTCCGATGACGAATCGCGTGATTCGGTTGCGCCCGCTCGCGGCGGTCACAAGCGCATCCGCCGTGACCTCGCGGACGTACTCGAGCACAACATCGACCGGTCGGCCGGGCGCGGAGTGGAGGACTGGATCCTGGCCGGGACAGAACCGTTGCGCAATCGTGCTGAGGACCGCATGGGCCTGCTTCTTCGAGGCGGCGTGCAGCTGGTCGATGTCGGTCGGAATCAACATGCTGCCCGGGCCGTGAATGGCGGCGGTCGGGCTCAGATCGAGCGTGGCATGTAGCAGGTGCACGCGGCCGTCCTCTGCGACCATCTTGCAGGCCATACCGAGGGCGGCGACGGTGGCTTCGTTGACGATGACCCAGTGGTCATCGCGGACCTGGATCGCGCGGTCGACGTTGAGCTCGGTCGGCTTGTCGGGCTCGAAGGTGACGGGAACGACAACGGTCTGGAGGGCGAGGCTCATGTCCGCTTTATGCTCGCATCGTTGCGGCGCAGGACGGCAAAACCTGCGCGTGGGCCGAACTGGTGAACGTTTGCGGGCCGCCGGCGACCCGAGCTTGTGCCGATGGGCGTCGCCCAATTGCCGATCGGCGCGAGGACGACCGCGCCGATGGCTGGAACGCCGAGCAGGCCAGCTGCTAGACGCCGACGTGGCCGGTCAGTCCTGACGCGGCGCGCACGCTGTCGCTGACACGCACGTTGTGTCGTGCGATCGGACCCGCCTCGTCATGCGAAACGATGTGCGTGGGCGGCGAGAGCGGCTGGGCGATCTCTCCCTTGAGCAGCGACCGTACCGCCCGCAGGGCGTCGATCGTGGTGAAGATGCCGACGGCGCGGTCTCCCTCGCGGACGATGGTGCAGCCGATTTTCTTGGCTTCCATCGACGAAACCACCTCTTCGAGGCTGGTGGTGGGCTCGCAGCTGAAGACGTCCGTATGCATGGCGTCGGCGATCGTCGTCACTTCTCGCTTTCGGGCGCTCGCCTCGGCCACGTCGATGTCGCGCTGACTCAGAACGCCGACAACCATCGGACCGCGGGTGATGAGCAAGTGGCGGATCTTGTTGGCCGACATGCGGTCCCGTGCGTCCGCGAGCGACAGGTCCACGTCGGCGCAGCAGACAACCGGAGTCATGAAGTCCGAGATGGTCCAGGTGGTGGCGTTCATGCCCCTACCTTGCGTCAAGCGCTCGCTGGGCCCAGCGCATTCATCGCGGGGGCGTTCACACGGCGCGCGCAAAATTTGCCGGGAAGAGCCGGCGCACCAATTGCCGGCGCCGATTTGATGGGGATGGCCACGATCGGGGAGCCGCCATGAACCTGCTGTCTTCCATCGACTCCATTCTCGTGCCCATCGCGTTCGAGTCACCTCTCGCGGCAACGCCCGAGTCCGCCCTCGCGGTCGACTTCGAGGCTGGAGAGCACGTCACGATCACCAAGTCCGCTGCCCGGGCGCTCCAGGTTGCAGAGAACCTGGTCGGCGACGGGGTCCTTCACCTTGTCCACGCGACGCCCGGGCTTGGAGGGATGTCGAGGTATGGTGGCATGCAGGGCGCGTGGTTGTCGGTCTCCGCTGCTGCCGAAGTCGACAAGGCTGCGCACGAGTATGCGTCTCGCGTACTCACCGGACTGGCCCAAGGGCTGTGCCCCAATGCCAAGGTCGAAGTCCACGCGGGTCCCGGTCGGCCCTCGGATGTGATTCTCAACGTCGCCGCAAGCATCAAGCCGGATTTGATCGTCCTGGCGGCGAGTGACCATGGCCGGGTCCGGCGTGCATTCGGAAGTACCGCGGACCGCATCGTGCACGAGGCGCGTGGGATGGTCTTGGTGGTTCCGCCGGACCCGAGCTGAGCGGCGGCTACGGCGATCTCGGATGCGGCGCGCTGATCTGTCGGGGCTCGAGAGGAGCGGGGGCCGTGAAGTCGACGCTGCGCCGCTCGCAGTCCTTCACGCGACACGCCTGGCAGCAGCGGGGTACGCATGGCTCGAGTTGTACTTGGACCTCGCTGGGAACCGTGAACACGGAAGCGACCCGAGCTTCGGTCTGCTCTTGTAGCGCATGGCCGCGCTCGAGCGTCCACATCCATGGAGCCCGAGCGTGCAGAAGGACGACGACGTTGGACGTCGCATCCAAGACCCGGAGATCGTGCGGCTCGAGCAAGCCTTCGATCGGTGGGTCGCTGAGGGCGGCCGCGATGCGTTCGGCGTACTCCGGGCTACGCGTGTCCAGGAGCCCCCGTGTGGCGCCCGAGACCACGGTCGTGCCTGTGTAGGCGATCCAGATCGCAAGGATGCATGCGGCGGCCGGGTCGATCCACGCAAGCCCGGTCAGTTCGACGAGCCCGATCGCCACGAGCACACCGACGGTACTCACCGCGTCCGTGAGGAGGTGCCGGCCGTCGGCGACGAGCGCTGGGGATCCGGTTCGACCCCCGTTGCGAATCAGCAGGCCCCCGAAGACGCCGTTGCCCACTGCGGTCAGCCCGATCAAGAGGCTTCCCCACCCCAGATGTTCGACCGGCTCGGGTGCAAACAGGGCGGGGAGGGCGTTCCACCCGATGATGAGCGCGGCAGCGAGCAGCAATGCGCCTTCAAACGCCGCGGCCAAGAGCTCGGCTTTGCCGTGACCGAAGGGGTGCTCTGCATCGGCCGGCTCGGCGGCACTGCGAACCGCCAGCAGCATCACGCTCGCCGCCACCACGTTCACGACCGACTCGGCCGCGTCGGAGAGCACCGCGCTGGATCCGGTCATCCAGGCTGCGACCATCTTCAGCAGGAGCAGACCGAACGCCACTCCGACGGCGAGTCGAGCCCAGCGCAGCGAGGACTGATGCCGTTCGGTCACCGCGTGGGCCCGAAGTCGGGGGGCACGACGGCCACGGGCACCGGGGCGAACGAGGCGAGTTCTCCGCCCACACTGGCGGTGAAGATCCGTTCGGTCCGGGTCAGGCGACGGGAACCACAGACGATGAGGGCGGCTTGGACCTCCTGTGCGACCTCGAGGAGCGCCGGGACGGTCGCGCCGACTTCGGAGCGGACGGCGAGGGAGGCCCGCTCATGCTCGGCCAGGTAGGAGACCAGCTTGGCGGCTTCCTCTTGTCGGTGTCGTTCGCGAAGCGCGACGTAGTCCGCGTCGGGCAGCGTTGCCCATCCCAAGCCCCCGGGTCCTTGAAGGGCCTGCACGGCGAGCAGGGGCCGGCCGACTGCACCGGCCAGCGCTTCGCCGAAGTCCAGTGCGGCCAAAGAGGCCTCCGTCGCGTCGACGGCAACCATGACCGGCCCGGCGCCGGCAGAGGCGACCGTCCAGTCCGTGGGGACGACGACCGTCGGGCTGTGGAGCTGGCGAAGGGTTCGTCGAGCGACTCGGCCAAGCCGAACCAGACTCGTGTTTTCACGCGGCGCCTTGCGACCCAGAAGCAGCGCCGCGCCCTCGTCTCCGGCCGTCTTGGAGAGCGTCGCCGCGACGTCGGTCGAGAGCTCTGCCCGCACGGACGCGACGGCCTTTGAGGCGGGGGATCGATCGACGAAAGCCTTTGTTGCGTCTTCTACACGTCCGAGCATGTCGGAGGGGTCGGGTCCCGCAAACATGCCGGCCCGGTCGCGCAGGACCGCAAGTGCTGTAGTCGTGTTCGCGCTCGGCTCGCGGACATGCTCGCCGAGCCACGCTGCAAACTCCAGTGCGCCGAGGCAGTCATCTCGGAGGTTCGTGGCAACGATCCACTTCATCGGCGCCATGGTAGCCCGTGGGCGAACCAACGCTGCGCAAGCTCTGCGTTTTATCCTCGGTTCGACATCAGTGCTTGAACCGACTGTGTCAGGGCCTCGGGCGTCCAGGCGCCCTCGGGCAGGAACTCGGACAGCCAGGTGCCGGCGTCGTCGAGTGAGCCCAGCATGCGGGTAGGGCGTGGGGGATTGCCCAAGAGCAGGAACGTGTTGATGAACGAGCGCACCGCAATCCCGGCGAATCCGGTCATCAAGATGACATGGGCCCGCGCGACTTGAAACAGCGTGGGGTCGCGGGTCAGCTCGACGGCGATGCGGCGGACATCATCGGAGAAGTTGGGTCGGCCGTTGGCAGCGATGTTGACCAAAGCGGCCGGCCCATGGCTGGACTCAAACGCTCGGCCGTGTTCTGCCATCGCCTCCATCTGCGAGAGCTGGGGTGCGTTGTCCCAGACGACGATGAACAGGTGCTCGAGCCCGAAGAACGTTACACGTTCATCTCGAAACAGCGGCGGGGGGCTCGAACTCACGACCCTCAGGATACCTGGCTTGCGCCGAGACCGGGCAGCCCCGGGTCGGTGGACGTGGCGAATTGTTTGCCGGATTCGCGCCGGACACGTCTGCGTCTGCGGCGCTCACCCGAGCGGTTGCAGACGCCGCATTCGAACCCCGACATCGTGGGCCGGCGGGTAGATCCCGAGGCCAGCTCGGCCAAACTCAAAGGGTGGCTCGGGGTCGGATCCCAACTCGATCTCCCAGTGGGTCAGCACGGTCGTCACGAACAGCTTGATCTCGTTGATCGCGAAGAATCGCCCGGGGCACATGCTCGACCCGGCGCCGAAAGGCATCAGCGGAAGCGGAACGCGATGGCCGTTCTTGTAGAACTGCTTGCGTCCTCCCTCGGCGTGGAATCGGTCGTACTTGTACTCGAGCGGGTCCTCGAAGACGTCGGGGTCTCGGTGGGTGATGAAGGGAGCAAGGCAAACCCGGTCGCCTTTGCGCAGCTGGTACGTACCGCCTTCGGTCTCGAGTGCGAAATCCTCGAGCGCCTCGCGGACGGTGAGGGAACCGCTGCTCAGTCGCAGCGCCTCTCGGATCACACTGTCGAGCATCTTGAGGTTGTTCAGGTCACGGACCTTGGGCCCACCATCCTCGCGGCTGTGTTCCTCGAGCTCGGCGAGCACCGCGGCGAGACCGTCGGGACTGCGGAGCAGCCAGTACAGCGTCCAGAACGTCGAGGGGATCGTGTTCGCATGAATCGCCCACAAGGCGGGCAGCCGCATATGACCGCGCTCGTCTGGCGGGAGCGCATCGATGAGAGGCTGGCGATCGCGAATCCAATGGCTAGGACCCTCGCCTGGGAGCTTGGCTCGGCCAAGTCTGTCGAGCGCGTCGTTTCCAGCCTTCAGCAGCGGACGAGGAAGCCCCGCGACCAGCAATGGGAACTGCCGGTCGAAGATCTCGAAATCAGCTCGAAGCTCCTTCGTAACCGTGCCACCGCCAAACAAGGCCTCCGTCCCGGCACGGAACATGATGTCCCAGATGACTTCGTACAGCTGGGCGTCTTGCCACGCTTCGGACACGGCTTGCGGAACCAGAGATTCGAGCCTGCGCCCCATGTTTGAGGAGAGCTCCTCGAGCCGCTCCCCTCGCAGTCGGGTGCGTCCGATCGTTTCAATCTCTGCGAGATCGAGTCGGTCGCGGGCGTTCGGAAGCTTGAACGCACGCGCGAGGATGCCGTCGCTCACCGGATGAAAACTCAGCGCTTTGGCTTTGAGCACCGCAGGCGCGCTCAGAGGGTCCAGCACGAACGTCATGCGGTCGCCGGCGACGAACAGCGTGAACACGTCCCCATGCTCGGCTTGGCATCGCTGCACGAACGACGTGGCGTCCTTGCCAAAGGCAACCGCGACACCCACGTAGGGAACGAAGCCCCGCACCAGCGGCGGCTCGCCGTCGCGGCGGCGTCCGTTGGCGGCCTGCAGAGCGGCCCAGTAGCCCAAAGGGGCGAGCATCGAAGCCCCGATCGCGAGCAACGCGGACACCAATTCCGAATAGCACAGCGCGATTGCGCTCGTCTCAACCTGCCGGCGGGTTCACCACGAGGTTGAGCCCGAACCCGGTCATGTCCGAGTACGTGTAGGGGTCGTCGAGGTTGTCGACGACCAGCTCGGTCGCAAATGTATCCGGGTTGATCTTGAACGCGGAGTCGACAGTCTGATCGACAACCCAGACGAAGCCCTCGACGTCGATCGAAATTCCCACGGGCGTCGCACAGCCGGGCAGCTCGATGGCCTCGGCCATGACGTCACCGGTCACAGTATCGATGAGTCCAAGCCCGCAGCCGTTGGAGGCTCCGGTGTCGTCGACAGCGATCCAGGCTCGGTTGTCGCGGTCGATCATCATGCCGCGCATCAGCTGGTTGCCGGTCTCGATCGTTTGCCATTGGGTCGTCCCAACGTCGTACTTCATCGCGACCCCACGAGAGGTGAGCCATGGGTTGCCGAGTTGATCGAGAGCCATGCCGTACGAGAGCATCGGGTCCTTGCCGGGCTGTGCAGGAAGCTCGATGCGTTCGACCTCGAGCGTCTCGGAGTCGATGCGAATGAGCGGACCGAGCTGCCAGCCGAGCACCCAGAAGTCGCCGTCGCGGTTCACCGCTCCGCCGTAGGGTCCGTAGTCGAGCGCGTTCCAGGGGACGTCGACCGTGTCCTGAATCTGCCCCGTCGCGCCGTCGAGCCGGTGGATGCGGGCGACGTTCTCCTCAAATGCGTACCAGCCGACCCACAACCGCGGGTTGGGATCTGGGTCGCCGTTCTTGGCGAGCGTGCCTTCCCAAGCGGTGGGGCGCGGGCCGTGTTCGAAGATGTCGCTGGGGATCAGCAGGTTCCACGCAACGCATTCGTCCTCGCCCCAGTCCAGGACGTTGTCGGGCCCGCTCGAGGTGTCGATCTTGCCGTTGTTGTTGCGGTCTTCGCAGTCCTCTTCGCGGGTGACGATCTTGGTGACGCCACCGAAGCCACCGATCTCGCTCCCGCGGTTGGATACGGCCACGTCGCCGAGCAGGTTGACCGAGGTTCGGGACGGCTCTGCCTGATCGTTCGGGCCCGTCTCGTATCGTGCGACCTCGTCGCCGGTCTGCGTGTCGATCTTCGAGACTGTTCCGGGGTCGGAGTTTGCGATCCAGATGTAGCTGAACTCGACCTCGAGCGGAGGCTCGGGGCCGGTCTCGGTGTCCTCGCCGACGTCGAGCTTGCCGCCGGTGTCGTCGCCGAGGGTGGGGTCCGTGCTGCTGGTCGTGGGATTGGACGAGCTCGTCGGGTTGTTGGTCGGGTTGGTCTGGGACTCCGCGACGACCTCGTCTTCACGAGGAGGCTCCGCGCAGCCCACCAGCACCGCTGCCATCAAAACCGCCCCAATCCGCACCCTTCCGTTCAAATCCTGCATCTAAGGTCCCCGGAGGCATGGTGCCTAGCAGCACGCCGGCTGTCGAGGCTGCGGACTCTGTACGGAGTCGCTCCTGCCGCCAGTGTGACTTGGTTCGTGAGGGAGGCGTCGGTTCGACGGGGTGCGAGGGGACCGGTCGCGCCCTAGTCCGGTTGAACGTGGTGCAACACGGAAGCACGCGGTACGGCGCAAAACTCGCGGATGCAACGCAACGCCGTTGCGGCCGACCCCTGGGTTGTGTTTCGGTGTGCCAGCTTCGCAGTGCCTGACGTTTCTCCTTCAGTCGACCTCGATGCTGGTCTGCAACGGTTCGGCCACACGCAGTTCCGCCCGGGACAGCGTGAGGCTATGGAGACGCTGCTCGAGCGTCGCCGGTTGCTGCTTGTTGCCCCCACGGGCGGCGGCAAGAGCCTGACCTATCAGCTTCCGGCGACGCTCCTGGGGGGCACGACGATCGTGATCTCGCCGCTGGTCGCTCTGATGGCGGATCAGGTCGCGTCCATGACGGCCATGGGCGTGCGAGCCACGTACCTGGCGGCCACCCTCCCCGGCGACGAGGTCCGCGCCCGGATGGGTGGCATCGCGCGCGGGGAGTTCGACATCGTTTATGTCGCGCCGGAGCGTCTGGCGTTCGGTGGCTTTCGGGGCATCGCGCAGCAGCTCAACGTACCGCTGGTCGCGGTGGACGAAGCGCACTGCATCAGCGAATGGGGGCACGACTTTCGGCCCGAGTACATGCAGATCGGCGACTTCGTACAGTCGCTGCCCTCGGCCCGGTTGCTGGCATGTACGGCCACTGCCACGCCGATCGTCCGCGACGAGATTCTCTCGCGTCTGGGCCTGCCCGATGACACGCCGCAGATCGTCAAGGGGTTTGCGCGACCGAACCTCGCGCTGCGTGTGAAGGAGCTGCGGTACGCGAAAGAACGCGAGCCGCATGTCGACGACGCGCTCAAAGAAGCCTTGGGAACGCCCGACGGAGAGCGTCTGGGCACCGCCATCATCTACGCGCCCACACGCAAGGCGACTCAAGAGCAAGCCAGTCGCCTCGAGCGGTTGGGCTGGGCTGCTGCGCCGTACCACGCCGGCATGACAGGCACGAACCGCGAGGAGGTGCAGATGCGCTTCATCGGCGGTGAGCTCGACGTCGTCGTTGCGACCAACGCGTTTGGCATGGGCATCGATCGCGGCGACGTCCGGGTGGTCGTCCACCTCGCGCCACCGAGCTCCATCGAGGCCTACTATCAAGAGGTCGGTCGCGCCGGCCGGGACGGCGATCCGGCGACGGGCTTGCTGATGTACACGCCCTCCGATGTGCAGCTGCGCCGGCGCTTGCTCGAGCGCGGCATGGACGGCGAGCCCACGCCCAAGGCGATCTTCGAGCACAAGTGGAACCTGTTCCTCGAGCTCATGCGGTGGGCCGAGGGCGGCAGCTGCAGGCACGACGCGATCCTCCGCTACTTCAGCGACGAAGCCGAAACACTGGCGGGCTGCGGCATGTGCGACGCCTGTGAGCACATGGGTGAGGAGGCACACGACCCCGAAGAGGTCACGCTCATCGTTCGCAAGGCGCTCTCCGGTATCGCGCGGGTGCATGGCCGCTATGGGCTCACCGCTGCAGCCAAGCTCCTCAAGGGCAACAAGGACCCTCGCATCGAGCGGGCCGGCCTCGAGAACACCCGCACGCATGGCGCGTTGGCGGAGCACTCCGAGGCGTGGATCACCAAGCTGCTTCGCCGCTGTGTCACCGCCGGGTGGGCCGACTTCATGGGCGATCCCCATCCGGTCGTCTACCTGACCGACGATGGCAAAGATGTGATGGCGGGGCGCCGGCCAGCGCGGCTGGTGTTGCCGCGCGCGGTCGAGGTTGCGAAGTCATCCTCGCCTCGCAGCCGCGGGGCCAAGCGCGGGTCGGTCGACGCCCCCGAGCTCGATGAGGTGGCGTTGGTCGTGTTCGAGGCGCTGCGCAAGTATCGACGCGAGCGCGCGAAAGACGATGGCGTGCCCCCGTACGTGGTCGCCAGCGACCGGACGCTGCGGGATGTCGCGTTGCTACGCCCGCGTACGGCGGACGAGTTGATGCTGGCGCACGGGATTGGGCCATCGAAGCTCGAGAAGTACGGCGAGGGATTGCTCGGTTGCGTCGCGCAAGCGCACTCGGGCTGAGGGCTCTCCGGGTTCAGCTCGATCCCTTGGCGGCTCGCACGGTCACGAGCGAGCGCGCCATCTTCCGAATCGTCGGCGCGGCGGTACCCGGTGGCATGCTCTGCGGAGCGGCCGTCGCCAGGGCGTACGCCCCCTCGATTGCGGCCAGAATTGCGGCAGCAGCAGCCGCGGCTCCGTGGGCGCTGCCCAGCCCTTCGCGCAGACACTCGCCGCATAGGCTGCCGAGCGTCGCGAGTCGTTCGCCGACGATCGCAGCGCAGGCGGAACGGCGCTGCGGTGACGGAGCTCGAGGGGGCACGGCTGGAACTGCAGCGCACCCAGAGGATGCCCGCGACGGTCCGGGCGCTTGCGGTCGACACCCAGCACGGCGTGGCGGTCGGCCTTCACGATGGCCGCATTCTGCGAGTGACCGACGACGCCGCGCACGATGTCGGGCGCCACGCGGGTGCGGCTCGATCGGTTGCGTGGCTGCGCGGGGGCCTGATCGCCTCCGGTGGCGAGGACAACCACGTGCGCATCTGGGACCACGGCGGCGAGGTGCAGTCGTGGACAGCTCGAAGGTCTGAGACGGCGCGGTTCACTTCTTCTTGGAGTTGAAGAACCCACGTAGCGACACCCCGCCGATGACTGCGTTCACCACCTGGCCGTCGGGGCGGACACGAACGTCCCAGTCCACTGCAAACGAAACCGTGAAGCGCTTCATCGGCCGGAACTCGTAACCGGCGCCCACGAATCCGCCCATTCCCGGTCGCTTCTCCAGCGTGGGCACGGGAGCATGCGAGGAAACACCGAGTCCGGCCTCCCCAAACATGCCCCACAGCGGATATACGCGCGCGACCAGGTCGAACACGCCCGCCGCACCACTGGGGATCCCCTGGTGACCCGTCAGACCACCCGAAATACCGAGGGTGAGCCGGTCCGTGAGGCCGCCGCCGATCTCCATGCGGTAGCCCAACGATGGCGTGAAGCCGGTGGACGACAGCGAAGTACCGACGACTGCGCCCGTACCCATGTACATGCCCTTGCGACGCGGCTCCACCTGAAAGTCCTCCAGGTCAGGGCGGCGGTCCTTGAGCGCTTGGTTCCGGTCATCGCGGCGCTTTTCTCGTGCCTCACGCCGACCTCGGGCACCGCCATCGCCGGCGATCGCAAGCTCCGCTGCGGTGGCCTTCGTGGGAGTCAGCAAGAAGGCTGACGTGAGTACCGCTGTCAGCAAGGTCAGGGGCACAGTGAGGCGCGTCATCACCACGCGAACGCCGGACGAACGGGTCTGCTTACGGGTGTCCCCACAGCGACAGCCCTGGGCCATCATGGAGCCGTGCCCGAGCCTTGGAGGCGGTGATCACCCGCGGAGCGATTCAGCGCGTTTGCGTCGGTTGCGCGCTGCGGCTGCCGCTGTGCAAAGAAATCGAAGAAAAGATCGGCGTGGGTTAATGGCGATGGCGAGGTCGCGAGACTCAGAGTATCGAAGCCGGCTGATGACGTCGGAGACCTACGATGATGAACTTGAAGAATTTGGCCTATCTCTCCCTGATCACCGCTGCCTGCGGTGCCTGCGACGTCAAACAAGACCTTGGCGACACCGCGACGACCGGCGAGTCGTCCAGCGGAAGCACCGCGGGAGGCTCGGGCGGGACCACCGGCGGTGCCGACACGGGCGTGTTGGACACGGGGCCTTGGGATGACACCGGCAAGACCACCGAAGACGGCACCTCGACCGGCTCTGCCGATGCGGGCGACTCGGGCGTGCTGGACACCGGGCCTTGGGATGACACCGGCGATGAGACCGGGGAGCCCGAGACCTGCGGCACCAGCGAGGTCTCGGTTCAGTGGGACTCCTCGACACTCTCCCCGCAAGCACTTGGGTTTGGCGGGACGTTCGTGGGCATCGGCATGTGCAGCCCCGACGTTCAGCCTGGAGCCGGCTCGGCAGTGACGATTGCGCTCGCATGCACGCTCAGCGGCACCCGAGATGGCACCGACTTTGTCGACGAAGAGATCGCGATCGACCTCGACTTCACGATCGAGGGCGCGGGCGCAGACATCCTTCCGTCCTTCTGGGATCCCATCTCGGCGCAGATCGTCGTCGCGACCGAAGGATTTGAGGAGGCAGGAGCACGGTATGTCGTGCTCGAGCAGCCCATGTTGCCCACCGACGGTGACGCGCCTGCGCTCATCGCCGTGCACGCCCCCGCGTTGCAGCCGATACCAGCGGTCTACTCGCAATGGTACGACGGCGACTGGTACGTCGGTCCGTCGTTCACGGTCGCCGATGCCACGTGCGAGAGCGGCGACGCACCCTCGTGCGGGTACGACGTGGCGGTCGAGGCCGGTTGGCTCGATCGTTCCCCGGTCCTCGTGCACGGTGGTGAGTCCGAGTCCTTCGGAGCGCCGACCGAGGGCGGCACGTATGACCTCTTCGTCGAGACCGCGTGGGAGGCTCCCGAGGCCTTCAAGTGCGGCGAGGACTTCCCCGGGGCTGCCTTCGACTTTGTCGCGCTGGGTGCCACGGCCTCGTAGCAGGAGGTGATGGGTGCACGGTATGGTTGAGCATGCTCATCGGTCTGCTGGCGATGGCTCTCCAGGCCACGCCAGGACAATCCTCCGTCGAGGTGCGCTGGGTGGGTCCGGCGCAGTGCGTGGACTCTGTCGAGCTCGAGGCACAGGTCGTGGAGTTGGCCGGGGTGCCGCCATCACCCATCGTGCTGTCGGTCTCCGGCACCGCCGCGACGCAGTGGCGGGTGGAGGTCGGCTACGAAGAGACGCAGCGCGTCATCGAGTCGAACGACTGTGCACTCCTCACCGAGGCCGTTGCGCTGATCGTCGCGGTGCGCATCGACCCGCTCCAGACAGCGGTGCAGGTGCAGCCGAAGCCCGAACCCGAACCCGAACCCGAACCCGAACCCGAACCCGAACCGGAACCCGAACTGGAGCCCGAACCCGAGCCGGTGGTCGTGCCTCCGGAGCGCGAGCGTCCGCGGCCCAAACCGGTGTCGCTCATTCCGACCGCCGTCGTTGGTGCGGCGGGAAGCTTGGGAACGTTGCCTCACGGAGGTGTGGCGCTGCGAGCCGACGTTGGGTTTCGTCGCAACGCCCTCGAAGCCGACATCGGTGCCCTCGCCACGCTGGGGCCCGAGTCTCGTGCGCAGCAGGGCGTCACCTCGACATTTCGCCTGTTTGGGGGCCTCGCGCAGGCGTGCTGGGTTCTCGAATCCGGCGCCGTGCAAGCGCCGTTGTGTGGACGCGCCGAGGTCGGAATCCTACAGGGGCGAGCACGGGGTTTGGAGAGTCCCAACGACGTCAACGCCCTTTGGGTGGCCCCGGCGCTGAGAGCCGGGCTTGCTCCCGCGCGCGGTCGTTTTGCGCCCGAGGGGTTTGTCGAGGTCGCGGCTCCCCTGCTTCAGCATCGCTTCGAGGTCACGGGTGTGGGTCGCCTTCACCGTCTGCCACCGGTCGCGTTGCGGTTGGGGCTGGCACTGCGTTGGCGAGGCCGGGGCTGACATGAACGCGCCGCTGCAGCCGGCGACGCCCGGTCCGATCGGCGAGCTGTTCTCGGAGCACGGCGACTTCGTGTTCCGGACGCTGCAGTACCTCGGCGTGCCCGGCTCTTCGCTCGACGACGGTCTGCAGGACGTGTTTGTCACGGCGCACCGCAAGTGGGGCACGTTCGAGGGGCGGTCGACCCCACGAACGTGGCTGTATGGCATCGCGCGCCGCGTGGCGTTTCGGTACCGCCGAAAAGACGAAAACCATCGCCGCCGCTTCGTGCTGACCGAACGCGTCGTCGAGGGCGTGGATGTTCCGTTCGAGCAGGCCAATGCTCGTCGCTCCGTGCAAGCACTGCTCGAAGGGCTCGATGAGGACAAACGGGCGGCCTTCGTCTTGGTGGAAGTCGAAGGGTTCACGGCCGCGGAGGCCGCCGAACTCCTCGAGATCCCACTGGGGACGGTCTACTCGAGAGTTCGGGCCGCGTGGGGCCGCCTGCGCGAGGCAGCCCATGAAGATGTGCAGGTGGCTTCGATGCAGGTGGAGATGCAGTCCGAGCGCCGCGTCGGCCTGCAACGTGCGGTCATGGCCGCGTGCATTCCATCGGCGAGTGGGGGCGCCGTGGCGACAGCAACCACGGGGCTTGGCGCGATGGGCTGGGTGTGGGGCGTTGCTGCGGCAGGCGTGCTCGCTGTCGGAATCGGTGTCGCAACCCGCGTACGCACGTCATTGTCGGAGCCTGCGGCGGACTCGCCTGAGCCGGCAACGCAAGCCCGAGGTGAGGAGCCGGCACCGTCTGCGGCGGCTCCCGCTGCCGTGCCGCCCTCGCCAAGCCCGGCGGTCGAGGCCCCCGACGCGGTCGAGCCCAAAGTCGAAGTCGAAGCGGAAACGCCGGCCCGGGTTCGGCCCGCCAAGTCAAAGCCAACGGCTGAGAGCTCGGAGACGAAACGCCCTCCCAGCCGGTTGGTTGAAGAACTCGCGCTCATCCGCAAAGCGAAGGAACTCGTCCGCGATGGCAAGCCCGACGAGGCTCGGGCAGTGCTCGACGAGCACGCACGGACGTTCGCCGATGGGCAGCTCTCCGATGAGCGTCGCGAGGTTCGTCGCTCGTTGGTGTCGGGCGAGGACAACGCGGCGAAGTAGGCTGGCCCCTCGCGAGCGGTCTACGGGGGCACTCGAAGCACGTCGTCGTCCCCTTGGCCGAGCGGCGGGGGGGACAATGTGGGACCTGCGGCTGTCCGCGCGCCAGGATGCCGTGGAGTCCGAACGCCGAGAATCGGTGCGCCGGGCCGCTTCTCCGAATCGCTGGATGGTAATCTGCGTCCGGGGTGGGAGGAGCGAGGCGATGGCGAGGGCTTCTCCTCGCGGCTGCAGCACCGGTTCTGGGTTGTGGCGCGAGTGCGTTCTCGTGCACCGACAGTACGCAGTGCGGTGAGGGCATCTGCGAAGAGACCGGGCTGTGCTCGTTTGCAGACGAGGGTTGTGAGAGTGGGCGTCGCTACGGAGAGTATGCCGGAGCACTCTCGGGCCTCTGCGTGACGACCAATGCCGATGGGTCCTCCGGTGTGGCGACCGAGTCGGAGACATCGGACCCCGCGGTGCTCACCAGCGATGAGGTGTTCACCTCATCCACGGATGACAGCAGCACCGCAGACCCGACCCCGGTGAGCGAGGCAACGGGCGAGCCGGATCCCGACCCCGTCTGCGGAGACGGGACGCTCGACCAAGGGGAAGCCTGCGACGACGGGAATGACGAAGACGGCGACGGTTGCAGCACCGAGTGCGCCGTGTCGGGCTCCGTCATGTGGTCCTACGTCCGGAACAGCGATGCGGTGGAACTCGAGCAATTCGCCGGTCTCGCGTTGCTCGGCGAAGACGCTGTCGTCGCGGGGCTCGGTTTCGCGGAGGCCGGGTCGCAGGACGTTCTCGTGCAGCGGCTCAGCCCCGATGGCGACAGCGTCTGGGATGTCGTGCACGACGTCGCCGGTGATGTCGATCGCGGCGCCGGGCTGATCGTCGCTGCGGATACGTTGACGGTCTTCGGCAGCGCCACGGTCACACGGCCCGATCGTTCCATGGCTGTCGAGCGCTGGGTGGGATTGTTCTCGCCCGACGACGGTTCGCTGGTGCAGGAGTCCACGCTGGGTGAGGGCACGCTGTTCGGCGGGGCGGCCTCGGTCGGCGGTGTTGTGCTGGTCGGGACCGAAGGCGCCGGCAATACGACGGAGCGGGCGTGGGCGGGCAGTATTACCGCGGGGCTGGCGTTGGAGTACGCGGTGCTCGATACCGGCACCGAGGCGAGTCAGTACAACGATGTTGTGGTGCTCCCCAGCGGAGAGACCTTTGTGGCGGGGATGCGCGGAGCGAACACCGACAACGTCGCCGACTTCATCGTCGATGGGCTGACCTCGACTTCGGCTTGGGAGATTCAGCGGATCGCAGCCGAGTTCAACCTTCGCCAGGCTCAGGGACTCGCAGCGGCGGCGGGTGGCGACCTGTTCGTCGGTGGGCTCGCGTTCGAGGAGCTTGGTGGGCGTGCGCTCCACTTGGAGCGGTTCTCGGAAGCCGAGGGAGTGCTGTGGTCGGTCACCGAGTCGAGTGCCGACACCGAGTCCGATGAAGTTGAAGCCGTGGCCGTCGCTCCCAACGGCGACGTGCTGGTGACCGGGCTGTACTGGGGCGGGGCCAGCCGAGACACCGACGTGTTGCTGAGGCGGTACGACGCGAACGGGGAGCCTCGGTGGTCCGCTGAGCTGGACTTTGCCGGGAGTCGCGACCTCGGCCGTGCGATCGCGGTTACCGCATCGGGGGCCGTCTACGTCGCAGGCCGCGTGACGACGGGTGCAGGGGACGTCCGGGCATACGTTGCTCGTGTCGTCCCGTAGCCGGCAGGAGCGGTTGCACTCGGGCTCATCCTTTGTGCATTGGGGGGCCTGAAGCCCGAGCGTGGGCTACCGCCCCCTGCAACAAACCGTCGTGACCGCAGCACCGACCGCCGGGTATCGTGTCCGCATGGTGGGGCGAGGGTGGATGCTGGTGGGAGTGTCTCTGGTGGTGGGCGCGTGCGCGTCTGCTGGATCCGACGAGGAGGATGAGGGCGCGAGCGCGGCCGAGGTGTCGTCGGGTGGTGATGTCGAGCCCACGGGGTCGGGGAGCGATGACGGCTCATCCAGCGGTGGACCCGACGCTCCGGACACTCGGCGCTGCATCCCGCCGACGGACGTCTCGGCCTCACCCCGCACGATCGACGAGGCGGTGACGCTGCTCAACGCATTGCCAGCGCCGGTCGACATCGCGTGTTTTCTCGAGAGCCTCGATCGGCCGCTGAAGATCCTCGCCACTTCCAGCACCTTCAGTGCCCAGCCGGCGTTCGGGGCCGAAAACCCTCGGATCTTCCTCTTCGCCGGCGAGCTCGTGATGTCCGTCGTCCCCGCGGGAGAGGGCGTCAAGCTGCTCGAGTTCGGCGAGTTCGTCGACGAGTTTCAGACGATCAAGGGGGAGGTGGAGTTGCCGCTCGAAGGCGAGTTGGCGCCTTCGGACCCGTACAGTCGAGTCCTGTTCGAAGCGGGGACTGGGTGCGGGTTGTGCCACCGCAACGAGCACGAGGTCGGGACCTTGGACGGGGTCACGCAGTACGCGTCGCTTGCGTACCAGCCGGCGTTGCACCACGCACTCGCCGAGGAGGACGTACGCGCTGCCCACGAAGCCTGCACCGATACCGACACAGAACGTTGCGCGATCCTCTCCGCGCTGTTCGGTCACGGACCGGTGTTGTTCACGGTCTTCGACGAGAACCTGCCAACGTTTGGCGGCTAGTCCGTCAGTTCTGAAGTTCGTTCCGGGTTTCCGAGGAGTTCGGAGCAAGAGAGTGAAGCGTCCCGGAGGGACGCCCCCTAGTCTCGGTTCTCGGGCCAGGTGAGGTGGAGTGCACCTCCGGGGGTTGTGACCTCGATCCTGTGGCGGGCTGCGAGACCCCGCAGTGCTTCCATCCGCTTGCTGTCCCCCGAGGGTGCAGGGCGTGAGGGCGTGGTGGCGATGCGGAGAACCAAGTTGGGCTCTCGACCGAGCCAGACCTCAATGAGACCGCCTTCGAGTTCGACCCGGTCGACCGCCTCATCCACGCCGAGTTGCACGAGGCTCTCGAACACACTCCGCGGAAGAATCTCAGTCCCAACTCCCGCTCCGTTTCGCACTCGGAGAGACACTCGATTCGGCGTCCACTGCTCAACGTCCCGGACGATCCCGCGTGTCACGGCGACGACCTCGGTTTCGGTGGCGGGCTCGCTCCCATCCAGGGTTGCGACCTTGAGCCGATTCGCCAACCCGACACACCGCCATGCCGCGCGCTCGAGCTCGGCGCCTTCCCCTGGCGACGACATGAGTGTCGCTTGGCCCAACAGGCCGGCGAGTGCCTGGTCGAGGTCGGAGCCGACCGCCAGCGCGACATCACGACTGCTTGGTCCGGCCTGAACTTCGCGGTGGATGCCAAGCGCCCGCTGCGGTCGGCCCTGTTTGTCGCGGGCCACGATGCGACCGCAGTCCACAACGCGTGTCCATCCGCCTTCTTTGCGACGCATCCGAACCTCCACTCGGTAGTGATCGGTCCGGCCCTCGAGGTAGTCGTCGAGGGCTTGGCGAGCTCGCGAGAGGTCGTCCTTGTGAACCAGGGTTCCCCACTGGGACAAGGTCGAGGTGATCTCGCCGGCGTCGTAGCCGAGCATCGTGGCGCAGGCGGCGTCGTAGAGGAGGCGTCCTGTCCGGAGATCGTAGTCCCAAACGCCGTCTCCGGTCTCTCCGATGAGCTCTGCGACCGCCTGTCGGGGCAGGGCATCGCTGGATTCTTCGGCCGAATCCCGCACGCGAGTGGCGAAACCTGCCGCCGCAGCCGTGAGGAGCGAGGACCCGACCAGCACCATGCTGGACCACCCCGCCGTGTCAGGGCCCGCGAACAACCCCGCAGCGGCGAGTCCGAGAGCACAGGCACCAAGACCGACGACAGCGGTGTGCCGTTGGGGCAGAACGACTCGACTCAGACTCCGTTCCATCGCCGGCCAACCTATCAGCTAGGTGCAATGCATATGCCGCTCTTCCGCACTTGTTCCTGATTGGAACCATCCGTGCTCACGATTCGACGCAGGCGACTTCACCGTATGCGCGGTAACGTTCATTTGGGACAGGTGCCGACGTCGCGGCGTAGGTCGAAGACCGACCTCCAGCGAAGAGGCTCACGGGCCGTCTACGATCGAGTGGCAAGCGGCGCAGGTGATGATGATCCGGCTGTAGGTCTCGGCCCGGTCCTTTGCGGCAAGCTCGACCGAACTCGTCGCGAGCGCGTGGGTCTCCGCCGCGAGGCTCTTGACCAGATCGGGCGCAGCGTCGCCGTGTAGTGGGGCATCTCGCATCAGTGTCGCTCCTTCGATCCAGGCGTCGTCGATGGGTCCGACCAATCCGTCCCACATGCGCTCCGCCGCGTAGGCGTGCCGATCCATCTGCGCGAACTTCGTTTGGTCTTTCAACGGGACGGGACGCTCGGGGGCCTTGATCGCAACGCCGATGTCCGCGTGGCAATCTCCACAGGCGTTCGCCAGTTTTCCGGCGGCGACGGCCGCGTCGACCAACTCCTCGGCCTCCGCGACCTTCTTCGCGTTGCGGCGAACCTTGGGCACGTGGTCGCGCCATCGCACCGGCATGTCCTCCGCAGTCACGTTCTCGAGCAGCCAGTTCGCCGGCGCTCGTGCCTCCTGCATCCTGCCCGCGATGATCGCGTCGCGGATCTGTTCGGCTTGCACGAAGTGCTCACCCATCGGGATTGCCTTCGGAGGGGATTCGGGGTCCTCGGGTTGGTCGATGGGGGCTGCGGACGAAGCGTCGGTCTTGCAGCCGGCGCCCATCAGGAGAGCCAGAATCACGGAATGGTGGATGAGCTTCGGCAGCATGACGTTCCCGGGTATGGGTTGATTGTCACTGGCCGTTGCGATGTCCCGCGCAGCAAGATCTGCCGGAGGCGTTGCTCCCTCGCGTGAGTTTTTCGCGGGCGTCCGCGCCTCGATGAGGCATGTCGGCGGTGGGGTCGTGGGCTCCTGCTGAAGGTCTCGCAGGGGGGTGGTCGCAATGGGTCAGGACCGCCGTCGGTGTCTCCCTCCGTCTCGCGACCGGTCGTGCCGTCGCTCCCTTCTTCGCTGCCGACTGTGGTGTCCGCGGTTCCCGTGGACCGCTAGCCTCGCCGGCCGGAGACGCCGGGCCGGTTGAACCAGCCCCGCTGGATGTTGCACCGGTTCCGGTCTCGGCTTCACCGGCAGGATCCGCATCCGTGCTACCGCAGGCGCTCGAGGTCATCGCAAGGACGCACAGGAGGGAGAGGCGGTGCACGACGTCCCGAACGGACCCCCTTGGCGGGTGCGAGGAAGACTCTGCGCCCCGGTTCTCCAGAGCTCGCGTTCCAACTCGTCTCGTTCGCAGACGCACTGATTGACGTCTCTGCACCACAAACCAAAGTCCTACGAGGCTTGGGTGCGCGAGCACGGCGGGTAGGGCGGCCCTCGAGCGGACCCCGCGGAAGTATCCGCGTTGCTCAGCGGCCCCCCCTGAGGGCCGTTGTTCCGGGTCGCAAAGAAATCTGCGGACGTTTTGCGCTGTTCGGCCACTACAGGGCGTGCACGTTCGTCGCGACTCCTCGTCTCGGTACTGGACTCGGTCACTGCTCCTTCTGGGGATCTGCGCGCCGATGGGATGCTCGGGCGCCGCGGACGACGCTCCAGCCGCGAGCGAGAGCTCAGGGGGGCCTGGGCAGGCGACCGATGGCCCCTCGAGCACCGCGACATCAGGTACGCACGGAGACGGTCCTACGAGCGAGCCGACTACGACACTGCCGGAAACCACGGGGTCGGGCGGGGCGACCGGGCCCGATGGCTCGACCTCGACAACGAGCGGCGCCGTCGATGACGACCCGTTCTCGTTCGTGGTTTTCGGTGACCTCAACGGTGGGGGGTGTCAGAAGAACGATCGCTTTCATCGGCTGGTGCCCAGGATGCTGGCGGCTGAGCCCGCCTTCGTGATCAACACGGGGGACATCATCGAGGGCTACGGCCAGGACAGTTGCTTTGCGAGTCAGCCCGAAGGCACAAGCTGCAACGATGACAACGAGAGCGGCAACATGGCCCAGCAGCTCGCGCCGTTGCTCGAGGCACCCCACGACCCGGAACTTCGGGCTTCGTTTTTTCCCGTGATCGGCAACCACGACGGCAACTGGGGAAGCGGCTGGTACCCCGACCCGTGTGGTGGCGGCATCTGTGGCCTGCTGGGGCTCGACTCGGCTGGCATCGCTCAGACGTACGTGGATCACGGCGACACGCTGGATGTGCCCGGGTTTGCTCCGCATGTGCTCAACCACGGGGACATCTGTGGGCTGGAGCAGGGAGACTCCGGGCACCCCGAGGACTTCTATTACAGCTTCGGTTTCCGAAACGCCTACTTCATCGCGTTGCACCTGGACGAAGACTTCTCGGGGATGCTCGATTGCAATGGGGGCGGCGGCGGGTTCGACCGCTGCGCCGAGTATTGCTCTGCCCCGGAGCTGCGCCTCGATCCCTCGCGGAACAGTGACTGCTACAGCGTGCATCAGTACGACTGGCTCACCAGCGAGCTCATGAGGGCTTCGGAGCAATACGAGCACGTGTTTGTCTTTGCCCACGCTCCGCTTCTGGGAAGCGGTGAGAACCACCTGCCGAACTCGGACGCGCCCGCCTACCGAGCGCTGTTCGACGAGTACGGCGTCGATGCGTACTTCAACGGGCACAACCACGCGTACGAGCGCACCGTGCCCGTGCGTGGCGGTGTCGAGGATGCGGATGGCACTCACTACGTTACCGTGGGCACCGGGGGCGCCTTCACGGATACGATCAGCGGCAACGAGTTCACCGCGCACAGCTATCGCGACTGGACCGACTATGGGGACTACGAGCAGATGACGAGCTATCTGCAGGTCCGTGTGGACGGGGAGGACGTCACCGCGAGCGTGGTTACGCTCGCGGGTGAGACGGTCGACGAGTTCCAGATCGAGTGAGTTCCCCGGGGCCGTCGCGGCTCCGGCTCGTTGATCGGACCCCGCGCTCCCAGGAAGCTCCCGGACGTCGCCGTGGACCACACCCCGCGTTCCTAGGTCGCTGTCCCCGAACCGGGTACCCCGTCTAGCAGCGCTCGACGTACCGCTGCCTCCACGACGGGGGCATGATCGGCGTCGAGAGCGTAGATGCTCACCTCGATAGTCTCTCGGAACAGCACGAGCATCCGATCAGAGAAACGATGGCCCCGCCGCCATGCCGCTGCGCGGGCGGTCGGAGTCAGCGTGGGACATGGCCGGGATGATGGACAGCTACGCGGCGTGGTTGCGCGATACGGAGATCCCCAAGCTCATCCTCGCGGCGAAGCCGGGGTTGATTGCGAGTCCGTCGGCGGTGCGGCAGGCGAAGAAGACGTTTCGGGATCTAGAAGTCGTGGGGCTCGGGAAGGGCGTGCACTTCCTGCCGGAGGATCATCCCGAGGCGATCGCGGAGGCGATGGCCGCGTTTGTGGGTGGATCAAACCGATGAGCGAGGCCTCGGGCCCGCGTCTGCGCGGTCCGAGGCCCCCCCGTCGTCGTGTCCCTCGCTCGGGGGCTCTACTCGTCGTGGTCGGGCTCGTCGTGGTGATCGTCGTCGTCGTCGTCGTCGTCCTCGAGCTCCTCGTCGTCTTCCCACTCCTCTTCGTCTTCGAGTTCGACCTCGAGCACGGTGCCATCACTGCTCAGCTCGACCTCCCAGATCCCTTCGTCGGTGAGGACCTCGATTTCAAATCGGTCATCTCCACCTTCGGTCTGGGCCTCGAACGCGACGCCACCGACCTCCGCTTCCGCCGCGGCGATCAGCGCGGCCCACCCCACACTGTTGCTGGCGGCCACCTCGGACTCGCTGGGCTCGTCCTCGGGCCCTTCCTCGGACTCGGCGTCGAGCACCTCTCCTGTGTCGGGATCGAGCTCGAGTTCTTGCGCGACGCTGTCGACGTACAGCTCGACTTCGTAGTGACTCTGGCCCTCGTCCTCCAACTCGACTTCAGCCGCCACGACGACGGCCCCCGGTCTCGCAGCCTCTGCAGCCTCGATGGCGTGCAGGAGACTGAGGTCGGAGTTCTCGAGCGCCGCGGCTGTGAGTGACCGCAGCGATGCCGTGTCTTCCCCGGAATCGCAGGCGCCGAGGGTAAGGAACGGCAGGATGAGCAGGCAGCGTTTCGCGACGGTCGTGGCAAGGTTCATGGTGGCTCCAAACAAGACGTCCCCGTTCCGTTGACTCCGTTACAGCTTGTTCCTCAAACGGCTCGTACATGGAGCCCGTCCGACCCACATGTGGAGTGGGAGGCCGCATGACTACGAGCCGCAAATGTGGGGCGACGGAGGGAAGCATTCACGATCGATCATGCCGCTGACTTCGAACGTAGACCCGTGAACCTCTAGGACTACCGAGACTTCGGCCATGCCCAAGCTCTCCTCCGAGTCTCCGCAGATCGCGGGGAGGTCATCAAACACCGCCGAGAACAAGAGAGCCTTGCGGGACCCAGCATCGACGTAGCTCCCAGACTCTTCGGGAATCCCCCCGGGGTCCTCGTCGAGCTCGACAAGGGTGAGGGTGTCTTGCACATCGACCGAGCGAAGAAAGATCTGCTCGATGTTGGTCTCCGGCGGAGCGGTGAGCGCGACATTCACGTAGACGAGTCCTTGATCCGGGCAGTGGGTGTAGCCGACGTACTCCCCGCCCTCAATCGCGAGCTCGAGGTCTGCGTCTTCGGGGAGCATCTCCTGTCCATCGGCCCCATCCGCGGTGTTGCCGGGTTCGTCGTCCGTGTCGTCGACTCCGACTGTCTCGCCCGGGTCATCCTGGCAGCCCGGGCTCAGACAGAGCGCGAGCATGAGCGTGAGCGATCGGAGGCGCATCGTGGCCAGCTCTGCATGGACCGTGCCGCCGCGCCTCCCTCACTCGGCCAGGCGATCGGGCAGCCGACGAGCGGGCCGGCGCGGCAGTTCTGTCGCTGGTGCGACATCGAAGTCGTTGGAGCGATGCAGCTCCAATCTCGAAGAGTGGAGATTGGAGCTGCGCTGCAACGCTCGCGGCACCGAAGAGGGGCAACCCGAGGCTGCCAAGGTTCCGAGCGATGTGGGGCAAGAACCTCGGCAAGACCGTGTTGTGTTCGGGCAACTCCGGCACCTCAGCGCCGGAGCGTGACAACGGCTCAGTCTCCGGCACGCTCAGGCACCGAATCTGTCACCAGCTCCCCGGTTTCGAGGTGGAAGCTCGGCAGCCACCAGCCTGCGAAGCCTGGGATCAGCCGCAAGCTTGCACACCTTCGGCCGTGTCGCCTGGTTCCAGGCCCGCGTCTCCGCGGCCGCGGCTCGATACACGCCTCGTCCGTCGTTCCGAGCGAGCTCGCGATAGATTGTCGAGCGAGCTCGGCCGAGCCGAGCAGCGAGCGCCGTGACCGATAGTCCTTGCGCCGGCCCCCTGGAGATCTCCTCCCGCTCTTCGAGGGATAGGTGTCCGGGGCGTCGTCGTCGCTCATGCGGCCGGATGCCGCCCCATCGCCCGAAGAACTTCCGTACGCTCTGCGTCCGTCTCTCCAGCCCTCGGGCGATCACTGGCAGCGCTTCTCCGGCGTGCCATCGTCGCCACAGCTCCTGCCGCTCTGTTCTTGTCCATGCTCTCGGTTTCGGTCCTCGCTTGCCCATTTGTCTCCTACGTCTTCAGGGGGCCAGGCCGAATCGTGACGTGCTTGAGCATGGCGACCTTGAGCCCCTCGGCCTCCGGGGTCCCAGCGGCGAAGGGACCCCGGAGGCCGAGGGGCTCAGCCCGTCGATGATCCCCCTAGCTGCTACCTTCACACCGTGAACCATCTTGTCCTCGAATGGATGACGACGACGGTCACCCTCGATGGCTGTTCCGAGGTCGAGACCCTCGAGTTTGTGGTTGACCAACAACGTCTCGTCGACTGGGTGAAGTGGACGGCCGGCGAAGAGTTCCTCGGATACTGCCAAGGGCGAGTCTCCCCGATCGGACGCTGCTTCCCGTCCAAGATCGTCCGTCGTACGTACCGCCAGTTACTCGCCGAAGAACGCTCAGATCTGCCTGAACAACGGGTGCCGCTGTATCTGTGCCCATGTGGGGACCCCTGTTGCGGGGGGTTGATGGCTCAGGTGTTACGGACCGAGCGAGGCTTCGAGTGGTCGAACTGGGGGTGCATGGACACGGACTTTCCGGGGTTGCCCACGCTGTTTTTTGATGCGGAGCAGTACAAGACAGCCTTGGTTGTCGCGCGTGGATTCTTCTAGCCCTGCCGTTGACCGCGAGACCAAGCTCCCACGCTGGCCCCAAGCCCAACCCAACTCACTCTCGAAGAGAGGTGGGCGCAAGGGCCGACCGTTCGTACCGACCTCGGCGTGACCCTGGGTACCGCAAACCGTCCGAGCGACGTCATGGCGCAACCCCTGGTGGTCCGAACGACCGACCCGCCACGAACGAGAATGTCTTGGGCAAGGCCCTCACCGATGTATATTGAAACGGCGTGAGGAGCCCTGAGTTGAGGCTACACAGCCTGGCACCTGCCCGTGCGCTCGCGCCGTGGGTTTGCGGGTACTGGTTCGTGGAGGACTGGGCCGGGGTTCATGCGGGCAAGCCGATTCTGACGGCGCCGATTCCTTCAGCGGTACTTACGGTCAACTTCGGACGCCCCAACAGGATGGTCGGCGGCCCGGTGGTGCCCCAGGTGTCGTGGCTGGGGATCCAACGCACGGTGCGCCAGTGGCGTTCGTCGGAGGACACAGCGTTCGTCATGGTGATGCTCAGCGTCGAGGGGATGGTGCGCCTCTTTCCCCACCTCGGCGGCGTCAGTGTTGATGCGTTCGAAGACCTGGGCTCGTTGCTGGGGGACTCGGCTGTTCGCCCGCTGCGCGAGCTCGCCGCGAATCGCGAACCGATGTTGGAGTACTCGCGGCTGGCTCGTGCCCTCGACCGATGGTTGCTCTCGCGTATCGGCACCGTGGCAGAGGCGTCAGAGCGTGGCGCGATGGCAGCGGCTTGTCGCGTACTTGCCTCGGGCGCCAGCGTGACGGAAGCTGCGGCCACCGCGCAGGTTTCACGGCGCCAGCTCCTTCGCTGGTGTGACGACCACGTCGGGGTCGGCCCGAAGGCGCTGTCGAGCCTCTACCGGTTGGAGAAGAGTGTTCGAGCGGTACACAGCGGCGTGCAGAACGCGGGAGTTGGCTTCGCAGACCAAGCCCACGAGATCCGAAGCTGGCGCCGGCACTTGGCGTCGACGCCAGGGAAGCACCGACGCTCGCCGCCTTCGGCCTTGGCCCAAGCCTTCGGCGATACCGCGGACGGCCCCGCGTTCTACCTCTGAGTGTCCCAAATGTTCAATACGCCCCTGGCGGCGGCGGCTACACCTCGGTGGTGACGACGTCAGTCCGAATCGACACGTTCGCGTACGAAGCCGGGGGCATCACTTGCGAGGCATTCGTTGCCGAACCCGAGGCTCGCTCCTCAACGCCGCGGCCGTGTGTCCTCGTGGGTCATGACTGGAGCGGCATCAACGATGGCATCAAACAGGTCGTGGGGTCGGTGGCTGAGCTCGGCTTCGTCGCCATCGCGCTGGACGTGTACGGTCGTGGGGTCCGCGGCGACGAGGACGGGGACAACTCGCATCTCATGGGCCCGCTGCTCGAAGACCGACGGGAGCTGCAGCGGCGCCTGCTCGACGGCTTCGAGGTGGCCAAAGGTCGACCCGGGGTAGACCCACAGCGCATGGCCGTCCTCGGATACTGTTTCGGGGGCCTTTGTGCCCTCGATCTCGCACGGCAAACGCCGCAGGGATTGCTCGGGGCGATCAGTGTGCACGGCGGTCTGACCCGGCCTCCTTGGCCAACCACGGCAAAGCTCGATCTGAGCATCCTGTTGTTGCATGGGTGGAGCGATCCGATCGTGCCCGATCAGGACGTACTCGACATCGCCGAGGAGCTCACCCACGCCGGCGCCGACTGGCAGTTGCACGTGTACGGGCACGCCCAACACGCGTTCACATTTCGGGGCGCGAAGTTCCCCGAGCGAGGCATCGAATATCACCCCCGAGCGGCCCAACGGGCCTGGCGAGCGATCTGCTCCTTCCTGCAGGATACGCTCGGCGACCCCTCGGAATTGTAAGGACTGGCAGCTCGGGTGAACGGATCGGCCTCAGCTCGGGTGAACTGATCCGGTCATTCGGACGTGGGAAACCGACGACCTCCGTCTGAGCGCAACGACCTCCCGCTCGACTGAACTGAACTGATCTACGGAAGCGCGCAGGAGAATCAGCGGGTGGCTTTCCTCTTCGGAGGCTACAACACACACCCCACCGACCCGCGTCCCGAGTTGCTCGCAGAGGGGCCGACCGAGAGGACAGCTCGAGGACACCGCCTCTTCGTCCACCTGCATGCGGTGGGCCACCGATGGCTGCTTCGAGACCTCCGATGAGGGGGAGACACGCTTTCGGCCCGTCGAAGGACTGTGTGAGGGGCACCTGGTCCGCACGCTGCAGCGGCTGCATGCCGACATCGCCACGGACTGCGACCATGACGAGGGGGACGACGGTTCCGTCGACGAGGCGATGGCCGCGTGCGTCCAGCTCGCACTTCCTCTTCGCGCTCCGGCTTCGACTCCGCCCTGCGAGTCGCCACCCGCCTCGCCATGGGCCTATCGAGCTTCCCGCCATCACCACGATGCTCCAGGCCCAGCTTCGCGCCGCCGCCCCGCGTCGGCTCTCCTGGATGAAGCTCCTCGCTCGCGTCTTCCTCATCGACATCTCCGTCTGTAATCGCTGCAACGGGCCCGTGCGTGTCACTCGCACCGTCACCACCCCCGAGCAGATTGCCGCCGAGCTCCATGGCGCTCGCCCTCCTCAGGGTAGGAACCATATCCGTGTAAACACCGCTCACAGCGCAACCTACGTTGTACGCCTACGGCAATGGCGGCCAAGAAGCGAACAGCGGTCTACCTGCGGGTCAGCACGGAAGAGCAGACGCCCTCCGCGGCCCGCCTCGGGCCCGCTTATCGCCCCCGTTGCTTTCCCTCTCCCACGCTCTGCCCCAATCCACAGCCCGCCGCTGGCCCGCTCCGACACCACCGCCCTCGCCCACGGGAAGCTGTACTCCTCCACACCGGCTCTTTCCCAATTCATTTCGCCTAGAGGCAGAACGGCAATGGACCTCTCGTCGAAGATCTTGCAACCCTAGGATGCCTGGTGGTCGCACTCTGCTCAGCGTGCGACTCCGGGTCTGACTCCGACGCTTGTCCGGACGGTTCGGAGACCTGTCCATGCACGGTGGACTACAAGTGCCTCAACGGCCTCACGTGCTTGTCGGATCGCTGTGTGGACGTGTCCTGGACCCCGCCGAAGACACACCTGACACGACAAACGGCAACAACTCCAGCGGTGGCTTCGACAACGTCGCCGCCTGCGAAGCTTGGGCCGATTCTCTGGGGTCTTTGCAGTGCGGCCTCGAGGGTGCACAAACTGGCGTCGACTGTGCTGCGTGTAGGGGACCACGATCATCACGTGGGATTGGAGCCCGACACGTCACGCTCGTTGCGGGAGTTCGGGCTCCGCATGAGAAGTCTCTCCGCGAGTAGCGTGGCGCAGCCTTCCGCCTGGCTCGGC
>Ga0316204_10002388_pt1 | contig 42859 bp, 33 predicted proteins | sample 6monrhotite_MG_2_FD_205661 | JGI IMG/M metagenome (GOLD analysis project Ga0316204, IMG submission 205661) | Microbial mat bacterial communities from mineral coupon in-situ incubated in ocean water Damariscotta River, Maine, United States -... | ecosystem: Environmental > Aquatic > Marine >... | reverse complement strand
TACTGGTCTGAGCGGCCTCTTGTTGGACGTGGGTTGATTTTTTGAGGGCTTTTACAATGACTTTTTTACCGTCAGCATTGTAGTCGTTCATGACGCGGGCATTGGCATCATGCAGGCGCTCTACTTTGTCGTTGATCTCTCGATCATTCCAGGTGCGTTGGAGCAACCCCGACCATAAGCTTTTGGCGAAGTGGGAGGTAATATCCTCCTCGGCATCCGGGTCCCACACGTATTGATCTTCGGGTTTAGTACCAGGCCGCTCCAAGCGGGAGCCAAAAATACCGGGCACATAAATCACGGGAATCACCCGTTTCTTAACGGGTTTGTCGTGCAAGTACACCACGGGCAGGGCGTGGTGACGGCTGTGTTTTAGCCGGTCTATCCCCGCGCCCGGCGGCAGGGCGCTGGCGATGGGGCCGACGTTGTTGGTTGAGAGATTGCTTGACTGAAAGCCCGCCCCATAACCGGATAAGTCCACGGCTTGCAACCATTGTTGGCACAGGTCGTTATCCCGGGCGATGGCGTGTAGGGTGCGTTTGTGGTTATCGAAAAAACGATCATCGCTGGGGGCGATGCCGCCTAGCCGACCCAGGGTTTCCCAGGTGAAGGGTAAACGAGAATAGGCGATCTCGATGCGTTGTGGCTGGCCGTTAATTAGGTGGGGGACCAGTACGTGGTCGAGGTAACCCCCTCGGGCGCGGCGTTGGTCACCCACGCCATCGTTAGCCCCCAGGTCCACATCGCGCATGACGCCGTTATCGTTAATGACCTGCAATTCACGAAATAAGTAGCCATTGATAAACACGTAAACCCAGCCGCCGTTGAGTAGGCGGGCGTTGTCTCGGGGATTATCGCGAGTGTTGTCCTGGGCGTTTTCCACCGCATTTTCCCGGGCATGGCGCGGTGGATCACTGAGCCGCAGCAGTTGCAAGGGCACTAACACGGTAGGCCAGCGCGCCGTTTGTGTGCTGTGTTCCACGGGCGCAAGTTGTTCGCACAGGCGCAGGTGCATGGGGGTGCTGCCTTGCATGGCGATGCTGTACCACAGCTGGTGCGGAACGTTGTCGACCTTCTCGAGATGCCACTCGATGCGGTGTTTGTCGTGGCTGTGGTTGGTGGTGGGCATGGCGCAGCGCTTATTGGGGGTGCTGGCTTGGCTAATGGCGAGCTGGCCCGAGAGGTTGAGGCGGGGAGGTTGCCCGGCGATTTCGAGCTGAATTTTGTAGCGCAGGGCTTGTTGCGGTGTGTCGGTTTGGGGCCTAGCTTGGGCGGTGGGCGCGGGTGTTATGCGGGCGATGGCGGGGGTGGCGGCGGGCGCGGCCAATAGGCCACCGCCGGTGACGGGGCTGCACTGGAGGGTTTGCTTATAGAGGGCGGCGGCCAGGGTGGTGGCGTCGCAGCCGTGGGGGCCGCCATAAACATTGACATAGGCGTGTTGCAGGGATTCGCGGTTGCCGGGGTCGTCCATGAGGGGCTGCACAAAGGCCAGGGCCTCGGCTTCAGTGTCAAAACTGATGGGCGGGTTGTTCATGGGCAGATGACTGATCCAGTAGTCACCGTTGGTGGTGCGCAGCATGGCCTGTGCTTTTGCCATGTGAGGTCTCCCTTGGGTTGGTTTTAGTTTTGGCGTTGGTTATGGCGCGTTAATCGCCGGTTAATACCGACGTTGGCCTATTTTTTATAGGCTAAATGTGTATATGGCATTATCTTGTTATCAGCTTACTTAAGGTGCTGCCTTGTTTTTTACACCGGCGCTATTCTACGGACGTTGGCCGGTGTTTAAAGGGTAATAAGTCACCTTTATACCGGTATTTTTGCTCAATGCATCGGTTACTGTCCCTTAGTGCAGGGGTTATCGCCGCGCGGTCACTCAAACAGTGACGATGGATATTCGTCGATGTTGAATGCACTCAGGGGGTTAGCGCAGTGATGCGCGGTCAACGGCGGAATGTAGAATGATTGGCGTGGTTTTTTTGGGGAGAGCAGTCGTGGGTAAAAAAAGTGCTGTTGTTAGCGGGGCTGAGTATTATTTGTCCAGCTTGAGCGACTGGGAGGAAAAGCGGTGGTTGTTGCGGCGGCCGGGTTGGCTGCTTATGCCCGAATAATGTGCTGGGCCAAGCCTGGGGCTGTTTGTCATTTGATCGAATTTGATCACTATTTGGCGGTATAGCCGCCCTGTTGGCTTGGAACCCTTCCCGGTTATGGTGGGGCCATTCCCTGTTATGTCGGGACCGTTCCCTGTTACGTCGGGATCCTTCCCTGTTACGCCGGGACCGTTCCCTGTTACGCCGGGACCGTTCCCTGTTACGCCGGGACCGTTCCCTGTTACGTCGGGACCCTTCCCTGTTACGTCGGGACCGTTCCCTGTTACGTCGGGACCCTTCCCTGTTACGCCGGGACCCGCCCTGTTACGTCGGGAGCCTCCCTGTTACGGTAAAACCCGCCCTGTTAGGTGTGCAGCGTCAAATATCGAAAAAGACGGTATTACCATTAACGCGGTGGGAAAAGCCCGCACAAGCCTGGGTGCGAGCGGTGGTGTTTTACACAAAATGCGTCAACGTCGAGGAGGTACACGATCATTCCTCCGCGATTAAATGGGTCGTTTCACCGGGATTTATCAGTTGGTCGCTTAAACGTTACGTAAAAAATTGAAGTCACTCTGCGAACAACACAATGCCGTTATTGCTGGTACTGCAGCGGACATTGTGTTGTTGGCGAGGGTGTTTTAGTGACTAACGACTGATTTCATAAGTGTTGCTGTTTGTGCCGGCGCTGGTGCTGCGTTCGGGCATGTTAAGGATGTTAGTTTCACCGGCATCATGGCGAAACGCGATGTCGATGTTCTGGTTGACGTGCCAGGTGATACGTTTGTCATTGAGGTTAGGGGTATAATTTGGAAATGAATCCACGTTGGAGATGTCGTCGTTATGTTGGGTCAGCTCTGGGGTGGTGACTTGTTTGGTGAGGGTGATTGAGTCGCCCGCGGGGATTCGATACCAGCCATCAATGGCGGTGATGAGGGTTTCGGTGTTGTTGTTAAGCACGGTGATGTTGCTACTGCTAAAGCGGGGGGTGTCTTGCACTATTATTTCAGATAACGTTGTCTTGGGATAATCCGCTAGCGATTCGTAAGCGGTTACTTGCCGTTGTTGGAAAAAACGTTTTGGTGGGCAATTGACGATGGGTGGGTTTGCGCTGTTGTTTTCACGTTTCCAGTTAAAAACATAAGCCGCAGATGGAGTGAAAGCAGCTGGGTTTTCAATGTAATCAAATTCGTAGCTTAAAGTTTCAGGGCCGGTTTTATGGGAGCTTCCAGTGAACTCTAGGTCGAAGTGCGGAACATCAATCCAAGCAGTGGCAGGAGCGGGGCTTGGCAGAGTGTCATTGTTGTGAGGTTCTTGTTCGCCAAGGCTGGGTAAGGGGACTCGTTCCAATTGCCAGGCACTGCCGTTCCAATTGTAAATGCTGGTTTTGGCTTTCCATTCAACAAAATCGGGGCATTGGTTGGTTGGCACCATTAAACCCACCTGCCACTCCGTACTGGTTTTTAACTGAATCAGATGCTCCCGCACCAGTTGTTCAACCCGCTGTTCAACGGTGTGTTGCGAGTTGTCGGTTGGGTTGATATAAAACGCTTTTCCGGTGGTGTTGGTGAAGGTGTAGGTGTTGCTGGCGAATTGGAGATTGTTTAGCGCAGCGCGGTCTTCAAAATTGGTATTGTTAATGTCATTGTTTGTTAGGTCCCTAACGTCGATGTTGGGGTTGTTAACAAATGCAGTTGGTACGTAAATGTCGGTGCGAAAGTCGAAGCTTGTTTGGCTTAGGTTGCCAACGGAGTCGCTGACTTCGATGTTAATTTGGTGGGTGTCCAAGGGGGCGGATTGCTGCCAGTTTGCGGCAAGCACTTCTGATACTAGCGGGACTAAGTATTCGTTATCCACCGCGGGCAGTTCCCGGTAGTCGGTAAGCACGTTACCATTTCTTTGGTATTGCAGGCGCACGGTGATGTCGGCGGGTGGGGTGGCGGTGTCTGGTCCCATGAGGTCGGCAACGCTAAAGGCGAAAAAGGGGATGGCATTGTCGTTCAGGGCTTGACGCGTCATGGGGGTGCCATCCAGGTCAAGCTGGTTTGATTCTAGAAATAAGGCGGTGGCGTTGCTGTTTTGCAACGGTAGTTCGAAAAAATCGCCGTCGTTGGTGGAGAAGCGAGCGTTGCTGTGTTTGCCCGTGGTGTCGATGCTGGGCGGAAGGTCGTCGAGATAAATGATTGTTTCGGTGTCATAGCGATTGCCGGCAAGGTCATAGACGCTAACGGGAACGGTGTTTTTGCCTTGGCCAATTTGAATGTCGGCGCGCCAGGTGCCATCGTCTGATAAGGTGGCCTGTTGCTCCATGGCTACAACTGATTGCACGCCGGCGATATTGTCGCTATAGGTGCCGCTGATGGTGGTTGCCGTTTGGCTGCTGGCGGGTGCGGAGGTCACGTTGACCACGGGGGCGGTATTGTCAAAGCGCGCCGAAAAATTAATGAAGGCGGTGTTGTCCAGGATGTCAACGGCCGTTAGGTTTATTTGGTGCTCGCCATCGGGATAAGGGGTGGTGTCAATGACCAGTGGGTTGGTGGGTTGTTGGATGGTACCCACGGTGACGTTGTTAATTTTTACATCTATGCGCTCAGCCCCCAGAAGCCCGCCGATATCTACGTTGAGGTTTAATAAGCCACTATAGTAGCCATCCAAGTCTTGGGACAGAATTAGGGTGGGCGATTGTTTTAGGTCGAAGGGTATGGATGTTCCAAGCAGGGCGCTGGTGCGAGACGCAATTTCGTTAGCGGATGGTCGTAAGTCACTTACTTGTAAACCGGTTTTGTTGTTAGCACCATTGGCGATGGCCAGCATGTGTAGTGAAAATGCGGCGCGATAGGCGTCGGCATCCAATGGTACTACGCCAACGGCGAGTTGCATTTGTGCGCTGCCTTCTTTGTTGCTGCCAGTGCCATTGAGCAGGCCGTCGAAACGGATGTCATTGTAGGCTATTTGGGCCAACCCGATGGAGGTGTAGACTGAGTGTGGGGCTACTTGGTTTTTGGTGTTGGCCCAGGCGGTCCAGTTTGAAAGGCCTGCGAGGTAAAAGCCGTAGAGGGCTTCATCGTTTAGGTTGGTGAGTACGTTGTTTTGGTCGGTGATGTCGAGGGGTTTGGTGTTTTGGGTGTCGATGTTAAAAAACTGGTTGACCTCGTTGTTGGCGTTGTCAATGGCTTGGTTAAGGGTGATGCCGTTGCTAATGTGGTGTTCTGCCAGGCCCGTTGCCAGGTGGGTGAGTGGTGTGATGATGACGTTGAGCGGTTGTTGCGATTGATAAAGCGCGACGGCACGTAGGTGCTGTCCTTCGGTGAGTGTTACTTCGGTGTCGCTTGCATGTTCTTGGTAACGGCCGCCACTGACTTCGATGAGAATGGGGCGGCTGCGTGATTGTATGTTAATGCTATAGGCGCCGGTTTCGTCGGTTACCGCACCACCGAGCCTGACCCGGCGAGGGTCACCGAAGGTGTATACGGTAACTTGTGCGCCGCTGACCACACCATCGATGACGTTGCCGGTAATGGTGCCTGTTGGGTGTTCGGGCGGTAGATTGCTGGAGTCACAGCCCCAAAGAAAAGCTGCAATTGATAGTAAGACGACTGTTTTGTACGTCATTACTTTTTTATAGGTTATTTGTTTATACATAATTATGTTTGTCCTTAATTCGACTTTAGTTAAACCTTTAGTTAAGCCTCATGGCTGGGTGGTGCCGGCGACATGTATGGCATTCCCTGGCGGTTAATGCTGGCGGCTAATATCGATAGAGTATTGCTACTGAGGTTAAAAATTCTGAAATGTCGCCGGTTGCGGGGACGGATTGTTCCAGCTTTAAGCCAACGCTCCAGTCCCGTGCCACGGACCATTCGCTGAGCGCACTAAAGACGAGGGCGGCGGTTGTTTCACTCCGGTCGGGGAATGTTTCCAGTAAAAAACCGTCTTCATCGACGGTATGCCGTACGGAGTAGTTGGCTTTGGAGATATCAATGCCGATCCCGAACCAGGGTGCCCAGGAGCGGGTTAGCCGTATGCTTTTTTCGAGCGAGAGGCGCAATCCGTAACGCTCTGCATCCTGGCCTGCGGTGCCATTGCTGGCGTCAAGGTTGGCTTTTAGGTAATAGAGGGATGTCCAATAACGTATATCGGTTACCAGCCAATCGGTGTAGATGAGGTTAAGGGGTTGTCCGGCCCATTCGCCTGCTTTGTCGGTTTGCGGGTCATCCACGGATACATATGCGGCGCCGATGGCGTACCCTATTTTTGCTGTGCTTTTTGGTAGGCCAAGCGGTGCTGCATGGGTGGCACTGAGCATGATAAAGGGTGAGCAGACAGTGAGTAGTAGGCTTTTTCGTAATAGTGATCGTGACACTCGGAATAGTTCCTTGGTTTGTTGCACGTTGAACTCCTGCGTGTATAGGCACGCCTGTTAGTTGTTGTAGTGATAATTAAGTCGCGTGATGAGGACATTGCCCTCGCTTTTTTCAACATCTATGCTGATATTGCCTGCGTAGGTTGTGGCATTGGCGGCGCCTTTTTCGCGCACTAAAAGCTTGAATTTCCCCTCACCATGGCGTTGTTTATGGATTTCTGACCACTGTATGGGGCTAATTTGCATTTTTCGCATGTCGGTAATGTTAAAGAGTTTGCGGTAATCCTCTTCAATATTTTTGCGGCCTGAGGCGTCGTTGCTATGGAGGTTTTCGGAAAAGACGCTGACCAGGCGCGCTAAATCCCCGGTATTGTAGGCGTGCATTAGTTGGGATAACAAGGTTTTTAATTCTGCGGCAGTCACCACGGCGTTGGCGGGTGGTGCGTTATGGGTTTTGTTTGTGCCGCGTTGTTTTGGTTTTTTTGGGGTGCGCGCCGCCGTTTTGGTGTTTGTTTTCTTTGTTTTTGTTCTTGTTTTTGTTCGAGTATTCTTTTTCGAGGTGGCTGCGGACTTTTGCTTTGCACCGGTTCTGTTCTTTTTATTGCTGAGGCCGGTGCTTACGTTATTGCCGGTAGCAATACCGGTTATCGCCGCGGCTATTGCCATTTCTTCTGCCGATAATGGGGTTTGATGGTGGTTTGAATTAACCACGGATGGCAGTGCTCGTTCAAATACCCGGTCATATATGTCATCGAGAGAAGCGTTATCTTGGGTGGTGTCACCCAGCGAGCTATCATTGGGTGCTGTCTTGTTATTTGTTGCTTGGGGTGTTGTTTGTATTGTTGCTTGCATCGCAGTTTTCGTTGTTATTTCCTCAACAGGTGTGGCGCGCGTGGTTGCTGGCTTGGAGGACCGGACTGGAGGCTGAATTGTTGGTAAATTGGTTTCTTCGGCGAACAGGGGGGCTGTCTTTGAGGTATCCGTCTCTGAAGTATCGGTGGTATCGGCGTTTAGCGGGTTGATGCTAAGGTCTTGTTGGTCACTGAATGAAATGTCCAAGACGAGTGTCAGTGCGACAAACGCGGTGATGCCCGTTATTATGATCACTAATTTTTTCCAACCGGTATTGTTGTGGTTGGCGTCAGTTGGTTTGTTCATTGAGTGATGATGTTGGGCGGTTGACATTATCCATTTACATTAATCCACTTACGTTAACCCACTTACATTAGCCATTAACGAGTGTTGGCGCTGTGTAAACCCAGCGTTTGCTACATCTGAAACGGCTAGCCTGGTTGGTGTCAGTTTGTTGATTAATGCGTAAGGATAACGTACTCGATAAGATAACACTAAAATTTAGCCGTTAGTTTATATAATCTGTGGGGAATATGCTAGTTATGCGCTGGTGTTCCCTTTTATTCTGCTTAATTGACTCGTGCCAGGTTGCAAATCATTTTGCGTGCTATGAAATGTCTATTATTTTGAGAAAACCACAACGGTAGGTTATCCCAATTGAACGTAAATGACATTTGGCGATGCTGGTTGATCACTATCGGTGATATAAAAAACAGACTTGCTGTGTTTGGTGGGGCGTCGAGGTTACGCGTTGGTGGGCTTTATTTTAAGGGTACTGGTGTGGGTGGGTGTGTGGATATGCAATACCGGGAAATAGAGTGCGAGGTAATGTGGCTTGGGGCTGGGTGGCGTTGGCCACCCAGCCGGTTTATCGTGTCGTCAGTGGAGATTACAGTGACGGCACGCTAGTGCAGTTCCACATCAAGTTGTAGTTCTTTATCGTTGCCTAGCCAGTTTTTGCGCCGGACTTTTAGCTGGACTTTATCGCCGGGTTTTTTGTCGAGCAGGGGGTATTTTACATCCACCAGGCTGGCAACGGTTTGCCCGTTGAGGTCTATGAGCTGATCGTCGGCTTTAACACCGGCTCGTTTGGCCGGGCTATCGGGGCCAAAATCTGCAATTTTTACAATACCTTCTTTGCTGGTGTCGAGGATGACGCCCATTAATCCTGCCTTGGGTAGTTGAATGGCTTTGTTTAGCAGTATGTAATCACCCAGATCGGGGGTCAGTTCCAGGCCCATACCGTTAATCACGATGGCGGTATTCTCATTCATCCGGCGTTGCAGGCGATCAGGTATGCCGTGCCCATAGGCAATGTGCCCACTACCTGCTAATACCACCATACGGTGTTCTGGGTGTTTTTGCAGAAATTTTACGGCATTTTCAGCCATTGTTTCGTCTCTTACCAGCTGCACGTCCATAAAGCGTTCGAACGCTTGGTTACTCATATTGGGATGTTGTGAAAATATGGCTTGTAGCATATCGCGGTATTCGGTATTGGTGCGTACCACTTCTGAGGGTAAATGTTTTTTTGCTTCTTCGTCGAGGTTTTCGATACCTTCCTTGCCAACCCGGTGTCCGATCTCTTCAAGTATATCGAGGGCAACCAGTGGGATGGCGTGCTCTTTGGCAAATAAGATAATGGGTCGATAGTGCCGGTAATCAATGCGCCAGCGCTTATAATATTCTGATTTTTCCAGAAACTCTTTTTCGTTGATCTCACCGGCAATAAAGGCGTCGAGGTGGCGTTGGAAGGGTTGCTGAAAAAATTCCATTCCGATGGCCAGTTTCGGATTGTCGTTGTAGAGACGACGGATGATTTCGAGCTGGCTAAGATGATGTTCATATCGGTCATGCGTTTCACCGACGAACACCACCCGTTTTTTCAGTAGTGTTGAGGTAATTTGATCCAGGTCAGAAACTGCGCTCAGGTCCAGTGCGATGGGTAGTGGGTATTCGTCATTATCATCGTTTTTCCAATGCTGCATGTTCATTTTGTGGGACGTGCCTGCGTGCATTGCGCCATGAGGGGTGACGGTCGACTGGCAGGCGCTTAGCGTTATTAAGGCTGAAAGCAGTGGGACAACATAGCGCGTTGTTTTTTTCATCGCATTCCTTCTCGGTCATTAAACATCGTTCATTAAAAATCGTTCATTAAAAATGGAATCAATTATGCCATTTTGTGCATTTTTCTGTTGTAACTGTTGTTGTAATTCTTGTTGTAACACTTGTTGTAACTCTTGCTGTAACGTAATGTTGTAACGATGTTGTTGCTATTTTATCGATCTTGGTGGTTATCGCTTCTGGCGCGTTACTGAGTTGATTTTTACAGATTTAATTGAATATCTGCTGTTTCAGTGGATCTCATCATACTATAACCACCGTCTAACTTGGATAGCTGATCACGTCGAATTGTTCAACACGTTTGTTTTGCTGGTCTTACCATCGATCCACTACCCGTTGCAGGCTGTTAATGACCTCTCGTAAATTTTCATCGACTTTCATGCCAGCGTCCTGCAGCGTTAATGCTTTGCCGACAGCGGATTGGGTGGTTTGGACCAGATGGTTTTCTTGTTCTTCGCTTAGGGCCAGATGCGCGAATGAGTCTTCGACGTTTTTGGATAGCTCATCCATGATTTGAACACTTTCTACTTTGTGTTTCTTTTGGATCGTTTCGATGTTGAGCAGCGTCTCTTGCGCGTGTGCCATGGCGATGCTTAGCGCATTTTTTTGTTCTTTTATGATGTTTTCGGCTTCAATAGCTTTGACGCGCGCTTCTGCACCTTCAATGATGAGTGCGCCGTTATCTTTAATTCGGCCGTACTTATCGGCTGATTCCATCGGCATATTTTTGATCAGGATGGATACCCGTTCGAAATTAATGATGGTGCGTGTGCCGAAGTCGACAATCCTTCCTTTTGTTGCCAGGCGCTCCAGCAGTGCCATTTCCAGAGGATTATTGGTACCGCTGGCATTTTTGTTGGCGACGCCGATGTTGCTGCGAATTTGCACACTGCAATTTAACCCATAGTGATTAAAGCTATCAAGTATGTTGCTTGCCAGATCATCGAGGTTATCACAGGCAAAACTTTCTCTCAGAAAATTAACCACCACGCCCAGCTCGCCAGAGCTGGTCATAGCGACCATGGCGGTGCTTATGGCAGAGTTCATGTCTTGTTGGAGCAGCTGTTTTTGTTGTACGCTTTTTACCGCTATTTGGACTTTATTACGTAACTCCTCGGTGGAAAACGGTTTTACAACGTAGTCGTCGCCACCGACCTGATAACCCGCCAAACGTTCATCAAGGCTGTCATAGCCGGATACGAAGGTAACGGGGATTTGCTGTGTTTCAGGGTTGTTTTTTAAACGGCGACAAGTTTCGTATCCGTCCATGCCGGGCATGTCAATATCTAATAACACAATATCCGGTTTTTGTTTATGTATCATTTCAAAGCACTCTTCGCCCGAGGAGGCAAAATACAGTTCGTATTCTTGCTCGAGCGCGGGTTTGATCAGTTCAAAATTAAACGGATCGTCGTCTATGAGCATTACACTAAATTGTTTAGACATGTTATCTCCTGATAAATTTGGGGTACTGGCATTGGTGGTGCTCAGTTACAGTTTTTCAATATAGGTTTTGACTGAGCCCATTGTCTCGTCAAGTTGTGGTCGCAATGTGTTGAGTTCTTCCCATGCATTGCTGCTTCCGGCCTGTTCCAGTGACAGGCAAAGATCCGCGAGTTTATCTGCACCCACGGCACGCGCAGCGGATTTTAGTTTGTGTGCCAGATGCTTTATGGTATCGAGGGACTGATCGTCATAGGCGACATGAAAATCGTTAATCGTCGACTCAGCGGATATCAGGAATTTTTTTAGCAACGAATGATGCGTTTGTTGGTTATCGCCAACCAGTTTGGTTAATGCATTGGGGTCTATCGGGCTTGCATCCGTGGGGTCGGCGGTTGTTAGTTTGTCGGTATCGGGTTGAGCCGTGGTGGTGTTGGTGGTAACAGGTATGTTGGTTAAGGGGAGCCATTTATTGAGTATTTCGTTCAGTTCCTTTAATCGCACTGGTTTTGAAATATAATCATCCATGCCAGCGTTGATGCAGCGTTCTGCGTAACCGGTCATTGCGTTTGCAGTAATAGCCAGTATGGGGATATGTTTTTCACTCTGTTGTTCACTCTGTTGTTCACTCAGTTGTTCTTCGGTGCGAATCGTTTCTGTCAGTTGAAAACCATCCATGCCGGGCATATGGCAATCGGTTAGCAGTAGCGCGTATTGCTTATGCTGCATGAACTCCAGGGCCTGCTCGCCACCACTTGCTACATCCGCAGCGTAACCAAGCATGTTGAGTTGCCGAAGTATAATATCCTGGTTTATTACATTGTCCTCTACTAGTAGGACGAGACTACCGGTGGTTTCCGCTTCATTCACCGAGGGCGCGATGGGGCTGCTGGGGGTGGTTGCGCCGGGCTTGTTATCATTGGGATTACTGTCATGTAGGCTTGAGCTTTTTGCTGGATTAGGTGTTGGTATTGTGATGGCTTTTAACAGAGCACTGGGGTAGATAGGGTTGGACTGGATTACATGGTATTTTATATGAGTCAAATCTGGGTCAATGCCGTTTTTGTGTTTTAGCAGTAGTGCCCGGCATGATAATTTATCAGTCGAGGTGCTGTTTTGTGACACGACAAGCTCCAGATCGTTAACATGGTCGAGTACTATGATGTCGTAGGCTTGTTTGCTGCTGATTATGTTGTCTGCAGTCAAGACAATGTTGAGGTCTGCCCCCCAGTGGCGCAGGTATTGCGTTATGATCTCCCGGTTATCCTTGTTGTGAACAAGTATTGCAATACGTGATTTTTTCAATCGATCAATATCATGGTTGTCTCCATGATTTGTGTGTTTATAATCGTCGTTTTTATCAGCATTGTTCTTATAGGTATGGTTTTTATCAGCATTGTTTTTTTGCGTTTGTTGGGGAATGCTAAAGGGTAGGGTAACGGTAAAGGTTGAGCCTTCATTTTCTTGGCTTTGCACCGAAATAGTCCCGCTTAACAAATGGGTTAAGCGGGAGCTAATGGATAAGCCCAGGCCAGTACCGCCGTAACGACGGGTTGTTGAGTTTTCCGCTTGGGTAAATGGCTCAAACAGGTTGGTAACAGTCGTGCTGGACATGCCAATGCCGTTGTCTTTGATGACAAAGGAGAGATATGCGATGTCATTGTGTTGGTTTTTTAAGTGCGCTCGAATGTTGATTTCGCCCTGTTTGTCGTGAACATTTTGCGTGAATTTAATGGCATTGCTGCCCAGGTTTAAAATTATTTGCCGTAGCTTTACGGGGTCGCTAATCAGGCAGGGGGGGATGTTTGGGTCAATAAATATACGAAACAAGAGTTTACTTTTGGCCGCATTACAGGCCAGTATAGTTGAGACATTCTCAATTATATCGCAAACGGATGTGGGGATTTTTTCGACATTCATTTTGCCCGCTTCAATTTTTGAAAAATCAAGAATGTCATTGATAATGGTTAATAAACTGATGCTTGAGTCCCGCATTGTTGTGAGCAGGTGCTCCTGGTCCGCGGTGAGGGAGCTTTGTTGCAGTATGTCAATCAATCCGATAACACCATTCATGGGGGTGCGGATTTCATGGCTCATATTGGCTAAGAAAATTGATTTAGTCTGATTTGCCTGGTCGGCTGCATTTTTTGCTGCGACCAGTTCTTCCGTACGATTTTTTACCCGTTGTTCTAATTCTTCGTTTAACGTGCGAATTTGATGTTCACTATTTTTGCGTTCTGTGATGTCACGAATCGCGATTGAAATAACGACCCCGTCTATGGTAACCAGAGGGCTTATGCTTATTTCAATGGGAAAGCTTTGCTTGTCTTCGTGCAGCCCTAATAATTCCATTGTTACTTTCTGTGTTTGCCATTGCAGATTTGTGAAGAGGTTTTCAAGTTGGTCTGCATGTTGAAATCCCGGTTGTTGAGGGATTAATTTGTCAAGCGGTTGGCCTATTAGCTGTTGCCGTTGATAACCAAAGGTTTTTTCTGTTTGTTGGTTAATCAGCACGATGTTGCCAATTTTATCAATAATAACCATGGCATCGGGTGCCGTTTCTAGCAGGCCACAAAATCGTTGTTGGTTTTTTATTCCGTTTTCAATCTCGCGTTCAAGTTCCTGGGTTTTGTGCTGTAGTTGTTGGTGGGCGCTTTCCAAGTCGTTTGTGATTTGTTGGTTTTTGTCGCGTAATGCAATGAGTTCGAATATAGATTTAATGGTGTGATGCCATTCGTTAGCATTCACCGGGTGGATGAGGCGGCGGTAGATGAAGGTTGCTTCAACGGGGTCAATCTGCGTTTCGGCGTCAACCGGTGAATCCACCATTATGTTGAATGCATCTGGGTGTTTCACGCAGGTTTTTTCGAGAAATCTCATGACACGGGTGTTGGGCCGTTGCTGATGGGCTATGATCACTTGAATATCAATACTGGCTAATTTTTGCAACGCCTCGTCGGTGGAGTGTGCATGGTAAACGGTGTAATGAGGGCCGATTGATTTCTGAAAGGTTAATAAATTTTTTTGGCTATTGTCGACATACAGTATATTGGCGCGATCTGCTTTCATGTGCTGTTTTTGTACCGGTAAATGAAATAAAGATAAGTGCCGATTGTTCTGCATTGTTTGTACCATTTACTGCTGTTTTTACGAGGCCGATTGGGGTTATTTCGGGATTTGCGTTTTGCCTGGCAGGGGGCGAGGATCGCTCAGGCAGGGGGGATGGATTGATGCTGTTAACCAGCCCGTTATGGTTGACAGTGATGGACAGAATTAAGCGAGGGAAAAGGCAGAAAAAATGGATAAAAACAATAGCTAAAGGAAGGTTAAATAAAGGCTAAACAAAGGTTAAAACAACTAATTGAGCGATATTTTGCGGTTTTTGCTGGTCGAGAGGGTTCGTCGCCGTATGGCTGATGAGCGCAATGGTAATATTATCAGCTAATTACGCTTGCGCATTTTTTAAGAATGGGTTCCTTGTGCCGTGCGTCATACTAAATGTTCTTTATGCCGTGAGATTTCACACCGTGCTGCCTGAAACTCAAACAGCAGCACGGTGTGAATCAGTTCGTCATTATGTCAGTGTATTCGTAGGACAATGCTATGAATATCGTTGGCCGTTATGTTCTATCCAGCCCCCCGTCATTTTTTTGTTGGGGTCGTGATGGGTCCAGTGCAGGACACCCCCTTTTTTATTCCATTCATAGCGGCCACGTAATTGCAGCGAGTCACCCTTTTGCAATGGCACGCGTTTAGCCAGATCGATATTGTGAGCAACCAACAACGTGAGTGATTGGGCATTTTTTGGGGTATCCAATGCAATCAAAAAACGCTGATGCCGGGAGCCGTCGTTATCATCTGGCAGGGTTTTTATAACCGTGGCCGGGAATTGCAGCCAGACACCGGATTGTTGTTTTTCATAGGCTGATATGACCCGTGGGGTATCATTTGCCTGTAAGGAGGAAGAGGAGCTGGTGAGTTCTGCATTGTTTTCCCCCACGCCGAGCCAGCTACCGACGGCGATTAGCACTACGACGATAATGGAACTGATGTATTGTTTCGAGCGTTTCATGGCATGACCCTGTGTGGTTTAGTGGTTTTTCAGCGTTTCATTAGCGAGCCGAGGATACCGCGCACCAATTGCCGTCCAAGTCCACTGCCTACACTGCGTGCGACGCTCTTAACCATGGCTTCCAGTACACCCTGACGTTGACGGCCACCGCGGCGCGATGTGCTGGCTGTTTCAGGTTTGTCCGGTTTACCGGAGGGTGTTTCCGTGCGTTGTTGTTCGGCGCGTTTTTTCAGTAATTCGTGCGCAGATTCACGGTCAATGCTTTGTTCATAGCGGCCCTGTATGGGACTTGCGGCTATTACCCGACGTCTTTCTTCGGTTGTGGCGGGGCCGAGCCTGGAACTTGGGGGGCGTATCAATGTGCGCTCCACAATGGAGGGGGTGCCTTTTCCTTCCAAGGTGGAAACCAGTGCTTCACCAACCCCCAGTTCTGAAATCACTGTTGCGATATCCAGCTTGGGGTTTGCGCGAAAGGTGTCGGCTGCAGCACGCACTGCCTTTTGATCGCGGGGCGTAAAGGCTCTTAGGGCATGCTGTATCCGGTTTCCCAGTTGACCAAGAATAGCGTCAGGAATATCGGAGGGGTTTTGTGTAATAAAATAAACCCCGACTCCTTTGGAGCGTATTAAACGCACCACCTGTTCCACTTTGTCGAGCAGTGCTTTTGGTGCATCATCAAACAACAAGTGTGCTTCGTCAAAAAACAGCACTAGGCGAGGTTTGTCCGGGTCACCCACTTCGGGTAATTCTTCAAACAATTCGGCCAGTAACCAAAGTAAAAACGTGGCATAAAGTGTGGGACTTAACATGAGTTTATCGGCAGCAAGGATATTAATGTAGCCTTGATTATCCTTGTTGGTACGCATTAAATCCTGGAGCGTTAGTGCCGGTTCGCCAAAAAAATGCTCACCGCCCTGTTGTTCAAGCGTTAGTAGTCGCCGTTGGATGGCGCCTACTGATGCTTTGGATACATTGCCATATTCTAATGTCAACTCACTGGCGTTTTCGCCAACGTAATTGATCATGGCACGCAAATCCTTAAAGTCGAGTAACAACAAGCCCTGGTCATCGGCTAGTCGAAAGGCGATATTGAGCACCCCTTCTTGTGTGTCATTTAGTTCCAGCAGGCGGGCCAATAGCAGTGGTCCCATATCGGATACGGTTGAGCGTACTGGATGGCCTTGTTCGCCAAATAAATCCCAAAACAGGGTTGGGAAGTCGGTCAATGGGTAATTCGCTAAGCCTATGTCAGTAGCACGTTTTGCCAGCTTGGGATTAGCACTACCCATCTGGCTGATGCCACTTAAATCACCTTTGACGTCTGCCATAAACACCGGGACACCCTGGCGTGAAAATCCTTCAGCAAGGATTTGCAAGGTAACTGTTTTACCCGTTCCCGTGGCACCGGCAATGAGTCCGTGTCGGTTTGCCAGTTTTAAGTTTAAATGTACGGGTACATCTCCTTGGCCTACAAAAATACTGTTCTCAGTATCCATTTTTCCTCCACTCTGTAAGGTGTTACGACTTCAGTTAAGTCGGTGTGCATGGTATCGCCTTGTCGCCATTATTTCCAGCGGCTGGCCGATCGCGCAGCGCTATTATTCATTATTTATAAGGGGAGTGCATGTTAAAACGCTGATTAGAATGTTAAATATTGTGAAATGGCGTGTCACGCAGTGTTTTTACCCCTGGGACGCATGGTAATGTTACTCCCCTTGAGAGATGAACCCCATACGTGGATTACAGCGGGTCATTGTTAAAAACTACCACAAACGATCTGGAGAAATATGATGGAAATGATTACTAATTTATTGTCAGGGCAGGGAGCGGAACTAATTTCCAAGCTTGTAGGTAATGGTTTTAGTCAGGAACAGGCGGAAGGTTTTTTGCCGCAAGCCGCTTCAAGTGTTATGTCGGCCATGTCTAATGGTGATGGTGCGGACAGTATTCTTGAGAAGATAGACATTGCATCGTTAGCCGAAAAAGTAAACCTGGATTCATCAATGGTCAGTAACGGTTTACAGGCAATTATTCCTGCATTACTGGAAAAAGTTGGGATAGAACATTTTGATGTTGGCGGTTTGGGTGACATGTTAGGTTCTGTTAAAAAATTCTTTTAAGTATTGGCCATACCGCGATTTGAAATGCAATGAAGAGTCAGTTCTTGCATTTGGGGCTGTTAGTTTAAATGGTATTGATGTAAGGGCTGGCTTCAGGGGCAATCACTTGAAAGCAAAGTGAGTTGAGTGAATATGATCGTTAATGTGTGGTTTAAATGTAAAACATCGTTAAAACCCGGTTTGCCGCGTATCGTTTGGTGATCCGTTTCGTTAAGCTTGGCACTTGGCTGGTCATCCTCATTAATTTAAATTGAAAGAAAAACGTTATGAAAAAAGCTAATTTTAATATAGCTGTTTTAGGTCCATTACGGCCGGTTCATGTGATGCTCATGGGATTGTCACTATTGATAATGTTACAGGCAATGCCCGCTAGTGCGGGGGTGGTGAATATCAATAAGGCTGATTCGAACACCCTGGAGCGTCATCTCGTTGGGGTTGGGCAAAAAGAAGCCAATTTAATTGTGCTTTACCGCCGGCTTTACGGTCCTATTACGGGTATTGCAGATTTGATGCAAATTCCGGGAATAACGTTGAACATTATTGCAGAAAATAGTCATAACATTGGCTTCAGGCATGGTATGGTGACGGGGGCGAGTTATGATGGTAGGGTGAGTTCTGCTTCCACCGCATTCAAGTCTCCATCACTTAAAAAACAAAAAGAGGATGGTTATCAGCCGTTCCAAGAACGGCGATACCGCTGGGTTCGGCAGGTGAACGTTACCAAAAAATAAGTGAATAACAATCACCGATACCGCTGTTAGTGGTCGATGTTGGTTTTTGATATTAGTTATTGATATTAGTTATCGACGTTAGTTATTGACGTTAGTTGTTGAGCTTTATTTAATCAAAGGAGAATAGTATGTCAAATATAGAATCAATTGAAGGTATTGGCCCAAGCTTTGCTGAGAAATTAAGAGAAATCGGTATTAACACTGCCGAACAGTTGTTATCGAAAGGCGCAACGCCCGCCGGTCGTAAAGATATTGCGAGTAAAACCGGTATTTCTTCTACCTATATCCTGAAGTGGGTGAATATGGCCGACTTGTTTCGTATCAATGGTGTTGCCGGGCAGTTTGCCGAAATTCTGGAAGCAGCCGGTGTGGATACTGTAAAAGAATTACGTAATCGCAATGCCGAGAATTTATATAAAAAGATCAATGAAGTTAATGAAGAGAAAAAACTCGTAAGACAAACGCCAAATGAAAAAAAGGTAACCGAATGGGTGCAAGAGGCTAAAACGTTGCCACCGATGGTTGCTTATTGATAGGGTGTTTGCTGACAGCGTTACCGCCGAGCCTAGCGGGAGGAAATACTTCTCGGGATAGGGTTAGCGCAGATTTATATATGTGTTAAAAAAAAGCGGGCCGGGGGTCCGCTTTTTTTATTTGTATTATGGGTCTCTAATGTAAATGCCAACCCTGGTGATGATGGGTGGCGAGGATCTAAAAAGAATACCTTGGTGGAATTGCTTGCAATGAAGCTTCAAGCAGGTTCGGGATATACACGCCGCAATAAAGGACGAGTGTTGTTACGATAAAAAACTGTAGGAAAAGTAAGATTGCAATGTACTTGGTTTTAACGCCAGTGATAACCTCCGTGTTGCGCAACACAATCGTGCCTGGTGGCGGGTATTGGCCCGATGTTAAGGTTTGCCGGCCGATACCAAATCCGGCTACGGAAATGACAACAAAGGGGGTTAGTACAAAAATAATAACTACTTTCAGCCACTTAAGTGCCAATGCTGGGTCGTGTGCTTGTTTCAGATAATCATTGAATACCGGAAACCCCCAAAACAACAACAACGCAACATAGGCGATTACCAGTAGATATAATCCCAGTTTGGTACGTCGGCGTTGGTAATCTACGGTGATGGTGTTATTTTGCATTGCTAGTCCATACCCGTAGCGATTAAGATTTAGGTGTCAATAGCACGTCCTCTTCATCCCATGGCGGTGTTGAAATACCGCGCAATAGTCCGGCTATTACTTGGTATTTCGCCTTGCCATGAAATGAATATGACGCACTCTTAACACCTAAACCTCAAACGCTACGGGTATATTATGGCGCGATGAGTATATGTTCGGCCTAATTGATATTTTCTTGATGACAAAACCGCTATTGTTTTCCTTCATATCCCTTTTTTGACCATTGTGCTAAAATTGCTTGAAAATCAAGCAAGTTTTGCTTGTCAATCGAGCTGATAATTGGGCTGATGGCAGCGAATTTGAGCGCGTTATTTGAGGTTGGGCTTGGTTGCATGGTTTAGAACTTGGTTTAGCACTTGGTTTAACACTTGGCTTAACACTCTGTCACGCTAAGCTGTATGTCATGTTAACGCCATGTAACGTTAACGTTGTGCTAGTGGATATAAATGAAAGCAGAAAAGCAACAAAAATGGCAAACGCGTTGTATACAATAGTATGTTCCCCAGTAGGCTAAAATTTACCAAAACGTGCCAGCGCTGCGCCATGCAGTATGGAGAAGGTCTTTTAGCCTGCCCGCATTGTCTGGCCATGAGCGATGTTGAACTAAATGCGTTTATGCAACGCCGTGCTGATGAGCTGACGGGAATAAAACACCTGGGACGTATGTTCCTTGTGGTTGCTGCTGTGCTGCTGGTATTTTCAGTGATGGCCTTTGTTTATTGAGTCAATTGCCGCTGCGTTCAAGATAGAAATTACAATAGGTGTAAAAATTAAAAGGAAACACTTGATGGAAATATCCAGTATTGTCTCGTTGGTGGTGGTTGCACTTATTGTGCTTTATGTCATATCGATATTTAATAAGTTGGTGGCGCTTAAAAATCGCTTAACGAATGCGTTCGCACAAATTGAAGTTCAGCTAAAACGTCGCTATGACTTGATTCCGAACCTGGTGGAGACAGCGAAAGGTTATTTAAAGCATGAGCGAGAAACGCTGGAGGCGGTAATTGATGCTCGAAATGCGGCATCTCAGGGGCTTGATGCAGCGCATGCTGACCCATCCAATGCCAACGCCATAAAGCAATTATCGCAAGCGGAGGGCGGTTTGGCGAGTGCGCTAGGTCGCTTTAATATGGTGATGGAGGCTTATCCCGATCTTAAAGCCAATCAGAATATGATGCAATTAACGGAAGAGTTGACCGGAACGGAAAACCGAGTCGCGTTTGCACGACAAGCGTTTAATGACCAGGTTATGGAATATAATACGTACAAACAGTCGTTTCCGCAGAATTTTCTGGCCGGTGTTTTTGGGCATCAGCAGGATGCAACGCTGCTTGAATTTGAAGACAGTGCGCAGATACAGGCCGCACCGAAAGTGTCATTTTAGTTGCAATTTTTGGGTGTTAAGGTGCTGGTTTCAATGTTGTGGTTTTAATGTTCAGGCGCCAACATTCGGGCTTCAACGTCCTGACTTCAACATAATGTTGTCGTTGCCGCTAATGTTCCTGGTATTGTAAAACGAAGAGCGATCACACCCGGTGATAAATTTTTTTGAGGCCCAGGCGTCGGCACGTCGCAGTACATTTTTGTTGGTTGCCTTGTTGTGCGTTGCAGTGGTTGTGCTTGTGGTTATCACCAATCTATTGGTGCTGGTGGTCATCGCCTATGTTCAGTCAGCGATTATCGTTACATCAATGGAAGACCTCATGACGGTTTTCGATTGGCCGCTTTTTGTGATGATCTCCATTGCGGTCAGTCTGATTGTGGCGACGGGGAGTTATTATAAAATTAGCCTGTTGTCATCGGGGGGGAGCGCCGTGGCAGAGTCACTGGGCGGACGGATTATTCCCCAGGGCAGTGTTGATCCGATGCATCGAAAAATACTTAATGTGGTGGAGGAAATGGCAATTGCGTCCGGTTCGCCGGTACCCTCTGTCTATTTGCTTGACGAGGGTAGTATTAATGCTTTTGCCGCGGGCTGGTCGCCTGGCAATGCGGTGATAGGGGTGACTCGGGGCGCTGTGTCGTATTTATCCCGTGATGAACTACAGGGGGTGATTGCCCATGAGTTCAGTCATATTTTTAATGGTGATATGCGGCTTAATATTCGCCTCACCGGTCTTTTGCATGGCATATTGTTGTTGGGCACCATTGGGTATTACCTGATGCGCTCGGTCCATTATGTGCGGCCTTCCCGCGGCAAAGAGAGAGATAACGCGGTGGCGGTCGCTTTTGTGTTGGGGCTGGGGTTGATACTGATAGGGTATATTGGTACTTTTTTTGGCCAATGTATTAAGGCGATTGTGAGCCGGCAACGAGAGTATCTTGCGGATGCGTCGGCAGTGCAGTTTACTCGCAATCGGGATGGCATCAGCGGCGCGCTAAAAAAAATTGGTGGTTTACATATCGGTGCACGTTTATTAAGTCCGTCGGCACCTGAGTATAGCCATGCTTATTTTGCACCGGGTGTACGTTCGGCATTAAGCTTTTTATTTGCCACTCACCCACCGTTAAAGCAGCGCATTCGGCGATTGGACCCGGCTTGGCGTGGGGAATACGTAATGCCATTGCCTGATCAATCGCTTGAGTCCCGGGCACCTGCTGTGTCTGCCGCGCAGCAGCAGGCCAAGACAACGGCCACGGCAATGGGGGTGGGCGTGGCGGTTACCGAAGCGTTGCAGGTCATGAATAAAATCGGCCAGCCCGGCCAGCAGGAAATTAACCTGGCCCGAGAGATATTAGCGCAACTGCCGCAGGCGCTGAAGTTGGAAACGCAGGATCCCTATGGCGCCCGTGCGCTGATTTATTGTTTGTTACTTCACAAAGACGCAAGCGACCAGCAGCAACAGTGGCAATTATTACACACGCGTGCCGATCCGGGTGTGTATGAGAAAACACAGCAGTTGAGCGACGTTGTTGCGGAACACCGCACGGTGTACAGGTTGCCACTAATTGAGCTGTGTTTTCCTGCATTGCGGGCGTTGTCGTTACCGCAATATCACTTATTTAAAGATAATCTACTGGCGTTAATGGCGGTGGATAAAAAAATCGATCTTGGTGAGTGGGTTATACAGCGGTTGTTGATTCAGCAATTGGATGAGGCACATGGGCTGCGTAAATTACCCGTGGCGAAATATACTCACATTGGTGCGGTAAAGCGTGAAGCGGAGATGTTTTTCTCACTGGTAGCGTATGCTGAGCATAAAGAGGATGTTGACGCCGCAGCCGCCTTTCGGGCGGGCATTACTGCAATTGGCACCACGGCGCTGAAGATGTTGCCACGACAGGCCATATCGCTGAAGGCGCTTGATGTGGCCTTGGACCGCTTGGCGCAGGTCAAACCCCTGATTAAACCGCGATTGTTAACCGCCGTGGCAGCATGTATTGCCGTTGATGACAAAATAACCCCGGCCGGTGAAGAACTATTGCGGACCCTATCCAGTTGCCTTGACAGCCCTGTACCGCCTATCTTAAAAAACTAATTTGTCTGTTTTGCTGTTTTATAACGGCACCATGACCAACCAGTAATTACTGTTTTGCGTATTGCTAGCCCTGCTGCCAAGTAGTAACAGGCTGTCGTCCGGTGTTGTTTGGGTTTTCGGAAAAGGGGCATATACAAAAAACGAGGGAAATGCCAGGGTTCCCGTTTTGCTATAGGGGGGCGTGGTAATGTCAAACACGTGAACCAGCCCCGTGAGCGGCTCAATCAAGTAGGACTGATGACCTTGTTGGGAAATCTCGACGGTATAGTTGCTTATGCTGCTGTCAAAGGGCATTGAGCCGAGTAATGATAGTGTGCTGTCATATATTTGGCTGCCTGAAACGTTGCCCATAAAAAAGCGTTGGCCGTTACCACTATGGGCAAACCGGTTGGACGATACTGTGGTGATATCCAGGCTGCTGTCAGGCTCAAATGCCTGGGTAGATGCATTGTAAAAGCCGCTAAAGGAGCGCGAGCCAGGTGCCACAAAAACCTTGCGTTTTAATGTATCGGTGGCGCTTACTGGCGACGGTGCTGCATTTTGGGTAATGGTTAATAGTTGATTTGGCAGTTGGAATACGCTGAGCCGCGAATTGGAGATATTGGTGCCGGTGTCATCGGATAGGACTAACATTATGTCACCATTGTTCGTCATATTTTTTAGTGCTACGGAACGGTAGGCACCGTCACCCGATGATATGTTGATGTAAGGTAAGGGGTAGGTGGCACTGGTGGCGAGCGTGCTGGCATCGAGTAGGTAAATAGCGGTTTCGTCAGCATAGGCAATATGTTCGGCGTCGGGTGTTAATGCGATGGCTGAGGCGGCGAGCGATCGTTGTGTTACTACCTCCCAATTACTATTGATGAGTTTAACGCGATACAAGGTGTTTTCCGTGGCGACCACTACGGCGTCGCGTTTAGCATCGAATTTAAAATCCACAACACCGGTTGGAAATTCTACCAGGCCAGCAACGGCTGGTTGTTTTTGTTTAACCAGAATATTGGTTGGTACGGTAAGCGATGCGTTGGTGGTTGCGACATTGATGGTGTATTCCCCAATGCTGTCGATGCCGGTAAATTGCGCGCGGATTTCTGAGTTACTTATTACGTTAAATGAGGCTGCGGGTATTGCGTTGAGTGAAACAGCCTGGATGGTGTCTGATAAAAACCCCACCCCGCGAATAATAAATTCGTTACTTTCATTAACATAAACCATGGGTGGAACAGCATAATGTAATTTGGGGGCGAGTGCTGCGACCTCTAGGGTTACCGGGATTGCTTTTTCTGCGGTGCCGCCATTGTATTCGTAACGGATGAACACATCACCTTGGTAGGTTCCCGCTGGCCTGGAGGCGGTGACGGCTAATAGCAGTTCCTGATTCTCCGAATTCAGCGACAGCCAATTGCTCATCTCGTTGTTGCCATTGCGTAGGCTAGCGTTAACTGTGCCACTGGCCAGTGGCCCGAGGTCCAGTTGGATTGCCTGGCTGGAAGGTAGAGCGGTGGTGATGGTGTCATGGTTAAAGCGGATGGCGCCATCATAGATTGCGGGTGTGGGTTCAATGACAAATTGAATGGGAATATCAATGAGTGCGCCGTCGCTGCCGTCAAGCAAGCCGGTTAACAAACGTAATGAGGTTTCATAACGGCCTGGTCGCATGAATTGGGCATTTGCAGATATCGTCAGGTCAAATGATTTACTGGGGGCATCGATTAATGTGTCCGGGAAACTCAGCCAACTTGGCTGTGCTACATTCGGGGCGAACCCCACGAGTACTCCCTCGCCCTCAAATTCCACCCGTAAGGTTTTTTGTTGGGATTTATTGACGCCATTATTGGACTTAAAGGTTTCGTATGATAAGGCTGCTGGTGCGACGGTAATGAAGACGTTGTCACCACGGCCAGTGGCAGAGCTGTTGTTGTTACCACCACCGCTTGAGCAAGCGGTTAATCCCATAGACGTTAAGCCAATAAAGGTAATAATACCGATAATTTTACAGGCGTTTAATACGACTGTCGTTGGCGCAATGGTGTTTGGCAGGGTGCGACTGTGATTTGGCGTCATTAAAGTACCTAAGGGGAGAAACGATTAAAATTAGTGGCTAGATGTCACTATATCCTACCTTGCTAACGATATATAGCAGGTAACTTACCTTTTCTTATTGTTACTGCGCGACAAAAAGGCGGAGGGTGCCTTTATAAATCAATGGCTTGAGTGATCTTTTGAATGCCAGTTATGTTTTTCCTGGCACCTGAAGCATTCTATTGAATGCACTACACTAGCAGGGGCAGGTGATATTAAAAGTAACCCCCTTGCGGCCGGGGGTTTTTCAAATACCGTTGGCGTTCATCATAGGGAATAATAGAATTGTCGTTTAGTTTGTCATTGATAAGTTTTAGATAAGTGCTCATCTGATGGGCGTAAAGGTCCTCTTCGCTAAATCGTTTATTGATGAAGGTTAAACCTCGCATCATACTTTTAATGCCTTCCAGGGTTGAATAAAACTTACCGGGGAATAGCACGGTTTCTTCGCCCAAGTGCCAGTAAATATCGATTTTTGTCAGGTCAAGGAAATCCACGGGGGGGACCAGTGGCACTACGTCTGTGTCACTAACAATGCGTCGGATATTGAGTTGGTTAAACTTTTTGGCACCCATCATATTGGTGATTTTTGGTTGACCAAATGTCACAACTTCTCCGACCTGGAAGCCCCTGGTGTTTAAGTCCATTGCCAAAATGACGGCGATGGCACCGCCCAGGCTGTGTCCGGTTAACTGAATGGTGTGGTTTTTATGTAAAATGCCATCGAGGGCCCGACTAATGGGTAGGGTGGCTTCGGTGAACCCCCGGTGTAACTTTATGCCCAAGGTATTGTGTGCGACTAATTGCGCGTCAATATCCACGAGCGCATTTTCAATATTCGATGTTCCCCGAATAGCAATTAGTTGGGACTTGGATGATTTATTGGTGGCGACGTAAAAGCGGATAAAGGAATTGTCAATGGTTTTAATGGTCGTAATGACGTAACCGTTATTTTCCATTAATTGGGTGACGGCACTGTCAGGTTCATAGGCAGCGTGGGCAAATTGAGCAAATGTTAATAGACGCTTAAAGTCATTATTGCTCGTAGAGAGCGCGCTGTTGTCCGAGTAGGCGATGGCGCTATAGAATAAAGTGCCGGTGACAGCGACGGCCATAGTTACCATGGCGACCACTCTGTTTTTTAAACGAAAATGTGATTTTATCATGTGATTATCCGGCTTCCGGCGTTGGTGCATTATTGGAGCATTGTTGGTGCATCTAGGGTGGCTTGACTGAGCGTGGCTTGACATCGTTGTGTTGTTTTTAGCGTTAATGGTCAGTTTTCCCTCTGGTGTGACTATTACTGTAACGATTGCTGTAACGATTACGGTTTAAGAACCAATTGCACCGAAATCGTAATCGTTACGGCTATATATGGACTGAATTTTACGCTAATTGTTCCTGGAGAAGATAGCTTATTGTGAAGGTATTGCATTGTGTGTACTGAAAAAGCGGAAATTGTGTGGTCAATGTGCTTAGTCCGGCGTGCGGTGCGGGTGGTGACGCTGATGGTGACTTTGTCAGGCCTGCATTATAGCGCCTTGGCGAAGGGGGATGATGTTGTCGCATCACAAATGTATCCTTTGTTTTATGCTTATCGCACGGCGCTTAATCAGTCGAATTCAATCGAGGGGTTAGCGCATTACTTTTCGGCGGCATTTAACGATTATTACCAAAGCCGGTTAACCACCAAAAACAAAGCGCGTCATTCTGTTTCTCTAAACCAGTATTGGAATAACCTGCGTTGGGGAACTGACATTTTAGTCGTAACCGAATACGCCATCAATCGTCAAGCGGTGGATCGAGTGGAGCTGTTGCTGGTTTATATGAACGATTCGCCGACCAGCAGTGGCCTGGAAAGCACTCAGGTTCAAACGCTGCCGCTTAAACACGTTATCGTTGAGTACATTAAGGAAGCGGGAGACTGGAAAATTCACTCATTTGAATTTAATATGAATCAATCGCCCAAACAAAGGTTTGATCCTGAGAAAACCATCGATAACTTTGTTGAATTGGAATAGCCAGACTAATACACTACGCAGCAACGAAAAAATAGGCGGGATAATATACCCAAAGCGATTGAGATTTGGTTATTTTTGGTTGTTTATTCGTTGTTAATTCGTTGTTAATTCGTTGTTAATTCGTTGTTTATAGCACGCCCTTTTTTGTCCATGGCCGCATTGCTCCTCTTTACAGGGGGGAGGCTGCTCTATTGCGTCGTCGCGCCTACCCATGAACAAAAAATGAGGCACTCTAAAGCCTAAACCCCAAACGCTTTGGGTATATAACGCCGTGTCGAGTAGCAAAAAATGGAATTATTAAAAGATCAGTACTACAGTCCCGTGTTTTACAAGAAACTGGCGAGTCAGCTTAAACGTGTTTATCCGGCGCTGGATACTAAAAAGTTTGTTCGCGATGCCACTAAAGACCTTGACAGCCTGGAACTAAAGCAGCGCATTGTTAGAGCATCGGAAACCTGTCGACGCCATTTCCCCGATAATTTTCGAAAATCACTTAATATTTTATATGCGCTTGCTGAAAACATAGAGGCGAACTTTGCTTATTTGTTTATGCCGGATTTTGTTGCGCGATATGGTGAACAATACCGAGACTTGTCGTTGTTGGCGCTCAAGGATTTTACTCAGTACTCCTCCTCTGAATTGGCAATACGGACATTCTTGGCTCGCGACTTTGATGCCACGTTGAGTACCATGATGCAATGGTCCAGGGATGAAAACTACCACGTGCGCCGACTGGCATCAGAAGGCAGCCGGCCGCGGTTACCCTGGGCGCCCCAGGTGCCTCAATTGCTTGCTGATCCCGAGCATGCCAAACCGATATTAATGACTTTGCGTCAGGATCACGAAAAATATGTGCAAAAATCCGTTGCCAATCATCTTAATGATATTTCGAAAGACCATCCTGACTGGGTGGTGAGTCTTGCCGATAGCTGGGATTGTTCCAATAAACACACTGCCTGGATCGTTAAACACGGGTGTCGCTCATTGATTAAAAAAGGTCATAAGCCGGCGTTAGCATTGTTTGGTGTGGCACCGGCAAAAAAAATTACTCTGAAAAATATCAAATTGAGCGCTAAATCGATAAAAATGGGGGAAGTGCTCTTCTTTTCCTTTGTACTGCAGTCTGCCTATAAGCAGCCCCAGAAACTGGTTGTTGACTATAAACTACATTTTGTAAAAAAGTCCGGCGCACTATCGCCAAAAGTTTTTAAGCTTAAAGAGTGTTTGTTGCAAGGTGGTGAATCCATCGCCTTAAAAAAGCACTACTTGTTTCAGGATTACACCACACGAAAACATTATAAAGGCAGGCATATGCTGGAAATAATGGTAAATGGCGAGAGTGTGGCCACTCAGCATTTTTTGTTTACTGGATAAAATCGTTACTCAATCGAGTGCGTTAACCCCGCACGGTTTAAGTGTCCAAATCGCGTGGACGTATAAGCTGTAAAAGCTCACCGTGCCCCTGCAGGTCATGGTCCCACGGTTGCGATAGTGATACTACGGCAAGATTGGCTGTCGTGAACAATTGGCCATCGTTGGTTAGGGGCAGTGGGGCCGGGCATAAGTATCGTAGTAGGGTTTCCAAGCCTGGATTATGTCCGGCGATGAGCAGGCGAGTGATGGTGGGGGGGCATTGGGAGATTACTTCTAACAGGTGTTGCAGGTCGGCAAGATAGAGTCGTTTGTCGAAAGTGAGTTGATTCGGGGTTAGCGCCAATACCTGGCTGATTGCCTGAACGGTTTGTTTGGCGCGTAATGCGGGCGAACTGATGATGGTCTCTGGTTTAAATTGATTTGTTAGCATCCATTGGCCTATACGAGGGGCGTCAGTCTCACCTCTGTTTGATAGGGGTCTGTTAACATCATCAAGGCTGTTTTCCGCCCAATCAGATTTGGCATGACGAAGTATAAAGAGTTGGCGAGTTTTCATTGGTCTGCATACCCGGTAATTAAAAAATAGTTAATGTCATTGCGGAACCTATTTTGTTTGCCGGGTTCGCGCCGTTAGTATCGTTGCTGCCAATTCAGGTGCATTCAATAATAGCAGTATATACCGGATGGTGTTATTTAATGTTCCAGGTTTTTATCTGGTTTAGGTTGAGGTTTTCCATGTGCACTAGCTTTTTCTTAAAGGCATTGGTCGCTAGCATATCCACGCATTGCGAATAAATATTGATTGTCAGGCGCTCGTTGGGGCGTAAATTGCCCGTGAGGTGTTTATAGTGCGTGTCCTCTGAGCCACAGGGTTTGTACTGAATAGCACTGACGATCTTGTCTGATTCATTGACGATGATAAGTTTGTGTGCCTTGGGGCGCGGATTTTTATCCGTTAAGGTTGGTGTCTCTCCGGAAAGCAGTGCGCAACCGGATAAAAAACCAAGTGACCATAATCCAATAATGGCAATAACATGGGAGTAGCTGGCGGGATAGGGTGGTTTTGTCATTGTTGAGCGATATCGTTGGTTATTTTTAGGCAATATTGACATGATATACTGGCAGCGATCAAGATTTAGGTGTCAATAGCACGTCCTCTTCATCCTATGGCGACGTTGACTATAGCGGCTTTGGCCCTGGCGAGGTTAATACCGCGTAATAATCCTGGCTTACTTGTTATTTCGCCTAGCCATGAAATGAATATGACGCATTCTTAACGCCTAAATATCAAGCGCTACGGGTGTTTTAATGGCGTTTGTCAAATAGTAGGTAATATTTTGTCCGAATGCTAGGGTCGGTTGGCAATTGAGTTTCCTTACTGCCGAAGCCGCTTTTTTCGCTCGACATGGCGTAACGGTGAGCAAGCTCCATTGTCAACCGACCCTAGGGGCACCATTAGAAATGGCCGTTCTGCCGAGTTTGTTTTTTTGTCCCGCCCGGCAGAGCGAGCGACGTGTAGTCGCACTCCATAAGCGAGAGATAACGCCGCTGGACAAAAACACCGACTCGGCCCTTCGGGGTGTGCCTGAAACAACGCCAGGCTGCGTTGTTCGTCGTTCATTTGGAATAATCAAACCTCTCTCCTCACGCCTTAACTGGCATTTTTTTAGATTCAACAGGAGCGCCTTTCTAATGGGCAATATCCCCTAGCGTAAACCATATTTTACACGCTATAAATGGGTTGTTTTTTTGCCAATCGGTTGTTCTACATCGATTGTTCTACATCGGTGGTGTTTATAACGACACTGTTGGCTGCCAAGCTGGGTGCGCCGATGTCGATAGCCCTTGGGTCGCTTGATGGCGCGTATCTCCTCTAGGTGCTCACTACGTAGTAAGTCAGAATCATTACGGTATTTCTGTATTGTTATTCATGTCTGGCATTATGGCTCATATCAAGTGTCGTTATTCATATCGGGTAATGTCCTGTGATGTTCTTGTCGCTAAATGCAGTGAGTCTCTGCGTTCTTGCAGGGTACTCATTCAGCGCAAAGGGGACTTCGGACGCCTCCAGTCGTTATGAGGGCTACCCTTTAGCGGGAGGGTATGTACCACTGCGCCAGAGTGCGTAAGCAAAATAAATGGCATTGTGTCCTCATATTTACGGCGTTTGTGGAAGGGCTTGAGTGGCGCTGCGGGGTATTGTGTAAATTAAAACCAGGAATTGGCCTCTTAGTGATATATGAAAATGAAATATAATTTGTATAATTAACCCGTTATAATCAGGCTTGATAAGCTAATAAGAAAGACATAAGAAGCGTTTTTTTGTATTGATATTTTACGGGTGGAGTAGTAGTTATGCGGCTGGTTAAAAGGATAGCAGGGTTGGTGATGTTGTGTTTTTCGTGTGCAGCAGTTGCCGAGGAAGGGGAAGTTGCTGTGGGAATAGCGGCCATTAATCCGAATGGTTTGACAGCCAAGTATTGGATTTCGGATACTACGGCTTATGATGTATTAGCGGAGTGGTCGTTTGATTCCAACAAAATTGAAATGCATGCTGATTATTTAATGCATGATTTTGGTAAATTGCAGTGGGAAGCCGAGCGAGCGGCGGTGTATTACGGTTATGGTATTAAAGTTAGAATTAAAGACGGGACTGATCCTAAAGTTTCCATCAGAATTCCTTTTGGCGTGAGCTACTTTGTCAATGAGATGCCTTTTGAAGTCTTTGGTGAAGTGGCGCCTCGGGTTAGGGTTGTTCCCAGTACGAATGCCAGTATGGATTTAATGATAGGCATACGGTATCGGTTTTTTTTGTAGGCTGAGTCAGCGCCTTTTAGGGGCGCTGGGCAGTTTTGTATCCCCATCAATCGCGATGGGGTGTCAGCGTTTCTCATAAGCGCAATGAGATGCCATCCGGTATATCAATCGTTGCGTATTGATTGTAAGCATTGGCGCTACTCTCCTCGTAACCTCTGTTTATTCTTCCTGTGTAACCTCCATTAACGGTGTTTCCCTTGCTGACGAACTGATGGCGAATTAATAACGGTTTGCTAATCCTAAATTCCGCAGTGGGCCGCGCAAAAAATCGCTAACGCCGTGAATACAGATAATTTCTACAGCCTGCAGACCACCCAACGGTGGAACTTAGCATATTCGAATGGATAACGAACCGCACAAACTGGGCATACATCGTGCAGTTGCAATTGATGTGGGTGGGGGAGCGGCAGCGACATTCGTTGAACCGCTTGTTTTGCGTGCGTGTCTTGTCTTGGTCATTAGTTGAGTACTCGCTCTAGCTCCGTGTGCTAGGTGCTCTCTGAAAACACGCCTTAATATCGCTAATTGTTCATCGATTGTGTTATGAGTGAATTTTATACAGATCAGCCTATCACCGGGGATGATGCCAGCCCCGATCAGTTAAACCGAAAAGCGTTTGCCAACCGAATCGCTAGCGGTTTATTGCTTAGCGAAGGTTCTCCAGGACTTGTGATCTCATTGGAAGGTGACTGGGGGGCGGGTAAAACGTCGTTTATTAACCTTATTACCAAACATTACCGAAGCCTGCCCGACACAGAGCAACCTATTGTGGTGCATTTTAACCCCTGGATGTTTTGTGGGGCGGAAAATTTGGTTCAGGAATTTCTTGTGCACATGGCGAGTAGCATTGGTTTGCAGACACCACTGCCGGGCGCATCGCGTGTTGCCCAGGCACTGCTGCAGTATTCCATGGTGTTTACGGCACAAAAATATACGTCGGGCTCACAACATCCCTGGGCGTCGATTGTTGATCACATTAGTGCGCAAGAGCCGGACGGTGTTGCAGCAACCGAGCAGTTAGCAGCATTAAATATAAACATTAAACGCAATGAGGTTGCGAGCGCCTTTGTTGCGCTTAACCGACCGCTGGTTGTATTTATTGATGATATTGATCGAATTGCCCCGGACGAAGTGTTTAGTATGTTGCGTTTTGTCAAAGCGGTTGCGGATTTCCCCCGTATTGCTTTTATGTTGGTGTTTGACGCCACTTATGTTGAGCAGGCATTATCCGCCTGTAACATAATGGACCCCCGCGCCTATCTTGAAAAAATTGTTCAGGTGCACTTAAGTTTGCCCATTGTTAGTGCCAGCGATATCGACAAGTTAGTGGATGATGAGCTTAAAAAATTACCGGCAAACCTCAAAGCAGACCAGTTTATTGACAGCACGTTTCGGTTGGCTGAGCTCTATCAATTTGCCATCAAGCATTTGTTGCGATCGCCCCGCGATGTAAAACGGTTGATCAATCGCTTGTACATTAGAGCCATATCAGTTGCCGGTGAGGTTGCCTTTGCTGATTTGGTGGCTTTGGAGGCCATTGCGTTAAAAGCTCCGGGTGTTTATGAGCACATACGCGCATTTCCGGAAATGTACACAGGCTATCACGGTGACTCATCAATCGCACATGACTCGCCGTTAGCGTATGTTCAGCAGACAGCGGCAGAAAGAACCGCTCGGATTAACACGTTGGCTGCTGAATACCGGCGTCCCGTGACGCTGTTAACCGAGCGATTATTCCCGCTAACCGACCAACATGGCGGGCACGCCGACCAGGACTATTACAGCAAGCGAGGCCAGATTGGGGCTATCGACCGGTTAATGATTGCGCTCAGTTATGGCTTGCCCAGCAGTGAAATACCCTTGTCACTGATTAAGGCCTTTTTGAAAAACAAAGATAACCGCAAAAAAATACTGGAATCCATTATCAACACCGGAAAAATTGAACGTTTTTTCGAGCTACTGAGAGTCACTATCGAGGACGTCAAGGTGGATGACCAGCAGGGGTTTATTGAACTACTGGCGGGGCTGGCAGAAAGCAGTGTGGTTACGTCGGTTGAAAAAAGCAATACCAATCTGTTGTCTACGAATTTGGTTAAGCAAATTTGGTGGATTGTTGAGCGTTTGTTACAAAACCGCAATAAGCTTGAACGGGTGGGATACATTAAAAGACTGCTGGCCTATCCTGATCGGCTCACCCTTGCTACCTATGGACTAATACATTGCCTTCGCCAGCATGGGCACTATGATGCAAGCCATGTTGTCGCCGAAAATGAACAATGGTGCAATGCCGATGAGTTATCCGCCTTGAAGAATAGCTGGTTATATAAGGTGGAATCAGTGTTTAGTTCAAAATACTTTTGTTCACTGACCGGTAAAGGCGAAATTATCGCGCTCCTACGAAAAATTGATGAAGACGTTGCCCGCGAGTTAGTCACCGGAATGCTGGCAAATGATAAAGATTTAGACTGTATTGCGGATGCGCTATGTCATTTAGCCAGTGATTCGGTAAAAGGCCGCTACGCTTATGTGGATGCGCAGTTATTATCATCCATCGGCGGGGGAGACACCATTCGGTTTCGGGTGACAAAACGAGTGACGTCCGCCACACCTTTAACCGAGACATTAACCGCCATTTATAAAAGTATTATTACCGGGAAAAAAATATACCTGATTGATGGTAGCGAAGCGCAGCCTGATAGCAAGTAAACAGGGATGGACTTTAACTTAAATTCTGCCGTTGACTGCGCAAACATTAGCTAGAGCCATGAATGCCATTCATTTTTACCGATAACCACGTTCACTGTTTAAGCGCGCACGCTACGATCTGCATAGCTGCTCAGATTGCTCGCCTGACATTGCAAAAACAGGGCTTCTGCGTCGGCGTTATCGGTGTATCCTTGCACATTAACGTATTAAGCTTCGCCAGTCGAACAACCAGAACGACTCGGTCTTTGTTCCAGACATCACTCTAACGACGCCATTCATGGATTCATCTGCGGATCGTCCAAGGGTGGGGTAGGTTTAAGCATCTAATATTGTGGCGGGAAAGGGCAGCATTCGTTATTCGTTGTAATATAGCAGCGATTAAGGTTTAGGTATCAATAGTAGGCCCTTTTCATGCCATAGCTGCATTGTTGTCCGCGCAACAACGATAAAATGCTACGGGTATAGATTAAAATAAAACGTGCTGCCTTTGGATAGTGTTGATTCAGCCCATATTTTACCATTGTGACGGTTAATGATTCGTTGTACGGTTGCCAGCCCGATACCGGAGCCAGGAAACTCATCACTGGAATGAAGGCGATGGAAGGGCTTAAACAGTTTGCTGGCATGTTTTATATCAAAACCAATGCCATTGTCTTTGACGTAAAACGCATGCTGGGGTTTCGAATACCCGAATTCTATAATCGAATTGACATCATTCAGTGAATATTTCCAGGCGTTGTCAAAGAGATTGCCCAAGGCCACTTTTATTAGGCGTTCATCACATACGGCCGTTAAATTATCAGTAAACAAAAATTGTGCTGATCGTGCGGGTTGTATATCTTTTAATGCGGCGGCTGCTTCCATTGCCAGAAGTGATAGGTCGACCGTTTTTGATGTGAGGGGTTGATAGGTGGCATTGGACAATGACGACAGGCCATCGATGAGTTGGCTCATGTCATTGGTTTTCCGGCATACGATATTCAAAAAATCTTTACCGTTAGCGTCGAGTTTACTGCCATAATCGTCCAATAAAATTTCACTAAAACCCTTAATGGCGCACAATGGTGTCCGTAAATCATGCGAGAGAGCATACGCAAAAGCTTCAAATTCCTGGTTGCTTTTTAATAACTCATTGGTTCGATAAGTCATTTGATGGATCAGCTGCGATTGTTGTAGCCTAAGCCCTGTGAGTAACTTATGTTGGTGGGTAATAAGTTCACTTAGATTGTTCGTTGAACTGGTTGGGTTTGCCCCATTGGTATCCTGTTGGTAAGCCGCTTGAAAAGGGGGGGCGAGCCGGTTTTTTTGTGGTGACGTGTGGCCAGTCACTTTATGTATCAGGCCGAGTAATAAGACAAATAATGGTAGTTCTGCCAAAACAGCAAGTATTACTGTAGCCAAACAAATTTGCAACCAATCGCTGGCGGTGACCACCACGGCTGTAGGGTATTTTGCGCCTGTAATAAGAACTATGGTGGATATGACGGTATAACTAAGGAAAATCCCCCAATAGTGTTGCGAAAAATGCGTGGTAATTTGTGTGGTCATTGTTAGCCCGGGCGCTGGGTTTTCCGGTTCTGACGGTTGCAGAAAATCATAGAGGGGGGCGGCATGGCGATTGAAATACCACATTATCACTATCAATGCCAAGAAATGGAACGTGAGTGGTAAGGCGCTGGACAGGCGCTGAGTGATTTGACTTGCCTCGGCCAAGTTGGTTAACAATAACATTGCCAGTAGCATGGCGGGTGGCGTAAACCAGGTCAATGTTATTAATGATAGGTAGCGTATCTTAAACTGTTTTGCAGTCATGACGTCTTGTCGGCTTGCCTACATACCTTCATAGGCTCTTACGAATAGGCTATTGGTCTTAAATGCTAAATTAATGGCCCCCGGTAACTAACGTATAAGCATTTATCCCCCGTGCGCCGTTCAGCATGGGATATAAATGTCTGTTGAACGACGCCGCCGTGAAAAGCGCTCTATTAATGGGGATTGTATTGTGTTGAGGGGCAGCTGTCTAAGGGAATTTGCCACTGAATGCGCATTAAGCGGCGTGTGCACGCTCTTCTTCGTTCAGTTCGGGTCATTGGTTTTACGTTCATCTGCTTAATAATTCATCATTTTTGTCTGACAACCTCAAGCAATCCCTCGGTGTTTATAAACCTGTCCTTAGGGTGGGCTACATCGGTTAGGAGTAGGGGGTGCATCAGTTCAACGTCCCCCTGGCCATTCGTTTGGCGTCAATCTCATCACTCACCGGCAGTGTATTGTGATGGCAATTCGGGCAACGACAGGCGCTTGCCACTGGCGTTGTCAGTTGGTCTATGGCTTGCGCCTTGGGGGTAGGTTCAATCGCTAGCGCTCTGGTTGCGCCCAACCGTGTCGAATCCTATCCAGCGTTTGCTGGCGACACCGATTGGTCAGGAACCCGTAGCACCCGAACTAAATTTTTTGGTGCGCTTTATCACTTGATCTCGTGATAATTTGGGTTGCATTACTCTCGAGTTAGTCGGGTGGTACGATATTTCGATAAGGTAAAAGACAAGACAAGACAAAACAAAAGACAAGACCTGACCCTATGTCTTTCCGTGGTGGATTCAATTATCGGAATATGTTTGGCTGCTTTCTCTTTGGTAACAGACATCTATTTTGCAATAATTTTGATGATTGTCCTGCAAATGTTTGTAGGGTATATTCAAGTGGCGATGATGACTTGGGTACAATGTCAAGCAAGTGAAGAAATACTGGGTAGAGTCATGAGTATTGTTATGTTCACCGTGGTTGGTGTTTTACCTTTAAGTGCTTCCGTTGCGCGCTATATACTCACTTTTGTTTCTATGGAAGTATTATTTCGTATATCAGGTTTTTCTTTGTTCAGGATAGCTATATTGGCACTTCTATTTACGTAAATTCGGGAGATTCAGAGTCCAATAGCATATAAAGCTGATGCTAAATTATGAATTACTCGTTACGTTAAGGATTGGTTTGTAAACGAAATTAAAATTAACTTTTAGAGTACCTTAGGGTTGTATCTTATGAGTGTTTTTAAAGATTTTTCTGATTTTTACAATATCCCAATATTTCATAAGGGAAAACTTCTACAGAAACTAAGAGAAGAGTGGATTAAACCCAAGGAGAAATGGCGCGATTATTCAAGGATTAAACAATTGCTGGCTCTTACCACGGATTCTGGTCAAAAGGGTTTGGTTGATGATAAGACATGGCATGATTTGGGTATGGATGCCGTATTTGAAAGTGTTGATGTTACGCAGAGTGAGATTGGTCAACAGGTACTATATAAAAATATGCACCTGTTAGAAGAGAAGGGGGATAACCTACAAAAAAAATATGAGTTTGCTGCGAGTCTTAGAGATGAGGAAAAATTAAGAGAGTCTCTACAAGTCAGCTTGTATTCGGTATCGTTTGTTTCGGCAGTGCCTTGCGTCAGGTTTTTATTTAAACCGTTTGATCTTGTCAAAATTCCAAAGGTCCCGGCGGTTTTGTGGTTTGTTTTTTCAGTTGGTGTATTCTTGTGTAGTGCACTATTTCGACTTGAAATACTTTATCTTATTGCGTTTTTAGTTTTGGTGGTGAATTTTTATGTCTCCCGCCGTTTTGTGTCTATTGTTGAACCTTATTCAGTTGCGCTAAGCTATATCAAGACAATTGTGTCAGTGTCACATTCTATGTGTTTACAAAAAGGCAGCGACTCAATTGATTTTGTAAAATCGCTAAAAGAAGAAATAAAAGGGATTCGGCGTACAAAATATAGTTTAGGTCTGCTGTTGTTTGGTCAGTCATCGCCTAACCTCATAATTAGTTATCCTCTGTTTCTTGTTAATTTATTCGTTCCAATTGATATGCTTTTTTACTCATTATTAATCAACTCTGTCGAGAGAAATAAATACATAATGCGCTTATGTTTTAATGCTATTGGAGAGATTGATTCCAGTATAGCTTTCGCCTCTTATTTAGAGCGTTATCCTAACCATTGCAATCCTGAGTTTTCTTCAGGGTGGAGTCTTGACTTTAAAAACGTCCGCCACCCATTGGTAGCAAATTGCGTCGGAAACTCCTTCAAATCACAAGGTGAGTCGGCAATGATTACAGGGTCAAACATGGCAGGTAAAACCACATTTATAAGAGTGATTGGGATTAACATGATATTGTCACGTACATTTTGGTTGTGTCATGCCGAAAAGGCCATTGTGCCTCTCTGCAATATTGCATCATCTATTTCGAATTCAGATTTCATCGAGGAAGGGAAAAGTTATTACTTTTCGGAGCTAGAGCACATTAATAGATTCTTACATTTGTCTGGTAGTGGAGAACAGTATCTGTTTTTGATTGATGAAATATTTAGAGGAACAAATACAGTTGAAAGAATTGGTGGTTCAGCAGCAGTTTTACAAAAGTTGGCAAGAGGTGGTGTAGTATTTGTTACTACTCACGACAGGGAACTCGAGGACTATTTGACGCCCTCCTATACAATGTTTCATTTTCTAGAAACTGGAGACAAGGAAAAGCCATTTGATTATAAAATACGCTCAGGAGTTTGCAGGTCAAGAAATGCACTTAAGCTTATGGCCAGTATAGGCTTTCCGGACGAGCTTGTTGAACAAGCTAAAGTAGTAGCGAATCAAATTGAACGGCGATATCCGAGCTTAGCCTATTTAGATGAAAGTGAGCCGGGTGCCGTTGTCACCAGTAATACAAAACTGACTCACCCTTGATACTCTATGCTCTTGCTACTATTGGGGGGCATACCAATCGATGTTGAAAAGGGAAGGGTGTATGCGCATTTCTCTGACCCGCTTTCGCTTCTACAAAGAAGCGCCCGAGCTTCGTGATTGCCTGCCCAAAGCTCATCAAAATCGTCGTGTAAAACGACCCTATCGAACCAAGCCCAATCGCATTAAAAACAGGGTATCGGTGCATAATCGCCCAATCAATGCCAATGACCGAAAATATTTTGGACGCTGGGAAAGTGACTCCATTGTCTCCGGTTGCCGCAAGCTTGGGATCAATGTTTTAATCGAACGAAAAACTCGCTTGGCGCACATCAGCTTGATGCCGGACAAAACGGCAAATACCACTCATAATCTCATTGTAAAACGGTTGAAAATGTATGATTCCCAAACCGTTCACTCCATTACTTACGGCAATGGCAGTGAAAATACAGTGCATGAGCAAACCAATTAAGCGCTCAAGACGAAATCCTATTTTTGTGAGCCATACCACATAGTTGGGAAAAAGGCAGCGTAGAGCAAATCAACGGTTTGATCAGACGCTTCATTCCTAAAGGAACCGAGTTCGGTGAATTGCCGTCCTCTTTCATCAATCAAATCGAAAAGTTGTTGAACAATCGACCTAGAAAATGTTTAAATTATCAAATGCCGTACGAAGTCTTCAGAAAAGAGTGTGGTGCACTATCACGTTGAATGTGGCTAATGCCATTTTCGTATCATTTATATCTAACGCCAAGCATGTGTGGCCGGCACCGGGCAGCGGTGACGGTCAAACACACTGTACTGGTTAGGTGTTGTTTTCATTATTTTCAGGTTTATTTGCAAGTAAAAGTTGGTCAACATTTTCGAAACACCTACCCCCGGGCCACCGTACATCTATTTGAAAAAATTCCATTTCGAATGGAGGTTCTACCACTTGGCCTATACCTTCACCCCGACCCCAAGAATCAAATTCATTTGGCTCCCATGTGTCTGGATTTTTTTTGACATAGACGCCTACCTTAAACTGCACTTTTTCATTCATTTTTATTTATTATAGCTAACGTACAAGTTGAGGGTCGCGCCGCTTTTGGCGCGTCCCGATCGAACGCCATGTTGGTCAATGCCTGCGAAGCTGGTCGCATACGTGATCGGTGCTCCTGGGTTCAAGCGGCATGCTCCAAAGTGATTACGACATTTCCTTTCTTGCGTCCGGTGTCGACGTAGCGATGCGCCTCGACGATCTGCTCGAACGGATAGCACCGATCAATGACCGGTTTGAATTCTCTCGCCTCGGCCAACCCTGCTAGAAAATGCAAGTCTTCAACGCGCACGGTGACTGGCCCAGCGATGACTTTCTTGCTGCTCGTCATCGACACCCATGGCACCTGAAGCATGTCTGGCAGCCCAGCCAAAACCATAAGAAGGCGTCCATCTTTTTTCAACGAAGCTTTGCTGCGGGAGAACGGAGCCGTGCCGACCGTATCGACAATGACATCATAGGTTTCGTCATTCTGCGTGAAATCCTCTTGGGTGTAATCGATGACATAACTGGCGCCCAGAGACCTCACCAGTTCTACGTTCGCGTTACTGCATACCCCAGTGACAATTGCCCCGAAATGTTTGGCAAGCTGCACTGCAGCTGTGCCAACCGATCCGGAAGCGCCATTGATGAGCACCCTTTCCCCGCTCTGAAGATTTCCTCTTCTGAGGAAATCCAACGCCGTTGTTCCACCAAAAGACAGTGCTGCGGCTTCTTCAAAAGTCAGACTGGATGGTTTTGGCACTACAGCTCCGTCTTCAGCCATGCATTTGTACTCCGCATGGCATCCCATGGCGGCATCACTGAACGCAAAAACGGGGTCACCGACTTTGAATTTGCTTACGTCTTTGCCGACCGATTCAATTACACCGGCCAACTCCGACCCTAGTATGGGTTGCTTTGGTCGTGAGACTCCAAAAACCAAACGCATGATGAGCCCGAAGCCGGCAGGCACATTGAGACTTCGCACCCTCCAGTCCCCGGCTGTGACCGTTGTAGCATGTGTTTTTATCAGGACTTCATTGTTCTTGGGCGTGGGCTTTTCGACCTCCTTCAACTGAAGAACTTCGGGCGGCCCATATCTTTCATACACGATTGCTTTCATGCGTTATCGCCCTCGATAGTTGTTTTTACCCGCAGACTTTCGCGTTGTCCAACGTCGCAATTAACCGGATGGTATTACACAAAGCGAAGCGACGTGTAAAATCAGTCCGTGTTGAATTGCCTTGTTGAACAAAGCCGCTATCGCGGCAGTTAACCTCAATCAATATTCCCTGTTATTAAGAAAGGGATAATTCCTTTACTACCCAATCCCGGGTACAACAATAGAGGAGCTATCCCCATGAACAAATCGCAACAAAAACGTTTCGAAGCACTTTATCAACAACACTTAAAAGCACTTAAGCGTCAGGGCAAAGCCGAAGCCACTATTGATGCTTATGCCCGTGCTGTACGGTGTGTCGCCGAGTACTTCGACAATTGCCCCGATAGGTTGACGATCGAGGGCCTGAAAGATTATTTATCAAGCCTCGTACAGTCACATTCCTGGAGCACCGTTAAACTTGACTGGTTGATCAACACCCTTGTTCTTTTTCTTACATCATCATATTTATACAGCTACTTGACCCCTTTGTTCACATCTACGGGTAAAACTTCCCAGCAAGTGCGCACTGTAAGAATAGATATTTGCTTTTCTTCAATTCGATAAATAATGCGATAGTTCCCTATTATTATTTCACGGAAACTTTCTAAATTAATTTCTGGTATGATGCGTCCACTATTAGGAAATTGCTCCAAGCGTTTAACAGAATCAAACACTAATTCTACCCATTTCTCAGCAGCAGGTGGTTTATCTAGTGCGATGTATTCTGCAATTTCAGATGTTCGATCAACCGCTAAAGGTGACCAAACAACTTTCACTTACGAGTTCTCTTTAAAACGCTCTCTTTCGCATTTTCGTGGGAAATACCCTTTCCGGCAGCTATTTGGGCAATTGACGTTTCCAGGTCTTCAAATAATTCAAATTTCTCCTGCATAGCTTCATATTCACCCACATCGAGTAAAACAGCGACACCTTTGCCGTGCTGCGTAATAACTAAAGGTCTTTTAGTATCATGGACTTGCTTAAGAAAGGAGGCCACGCCAGAGCGAAACTCAGACATAGGACGAATATCTTCATTTACTTTCAATCTTCTCATAACTCACCATAGCGTACTGTATTCAGTACAATATAGCGTACATAATACTGGGCGTCAATTTGAGATTTTGAGCTTAAGGCTAAGGTAAGTGGCAAGCCGCTTTTTGCTCGCTCAAGTGTGTGCTGCTTTTTAGCACACACAGCTTCACCGCTTTGTTGCGGTTCGCTGTGCTCACGAAACCTATCCTTATTTGTTATGTTTTATAGCCAATGAGCACCAACCAGTGCTAAAAATTCTTCATTATCTACTGGCATTCCTGATGCAGAACCTACAACCACATTGGAAAGGCCACACTCAGGGCAGTATGCAGTTTGCCCTTCATCTGTCTATTTTCTAATTGTATTTGGTAAGAATGATTTCTTGCAAAAGAAGCAACCGCTTATTTTACTAGATTCAATTTTTTTCGATTTTTTCCAGAATGATCATAGGCTTCATACTGATCATAGCCAAATTCAGCATCTAGATGCTCTTCAATACTTGTATATTTCGTAATTTATTTTGACATAACGTTCCGCATAAACGGCCGAGCGATAGCGAGGTCCGATCCCGCGCATTTTTGCGGGCGATTTGATGCGGTTGTTATGTGCCGTTTTGCAAGCATAAATAAATTAAATAAATATGCTAATTAGTAAATTACTTACCAAACCATACATTGCTAAGAGCGCTAAAGTCATAAATAACCCGCGCATACCGTCTTTACCTGATAGGTAGCAGTATGTAAAACCTAACCGAGCGATGGCAAAACCAATAATCCAAAGTTGTACAGCGATTACTGTTGGAGAAGAAATAGAAAAAATTAATGATAGAGGTACAAAATAAATAACATTTTCTGTAGTGTTGTTGTGTGCGTCATGTCTTCGTTTAAGTTCTTTTACACCTAGTTCTGGTGCGTCCTTTTCGCTTGTACCGCTTACAGCCCATTCTTCTGGTGTTGAGTACATTTTAAATCGAACACGTACAAGCTCTGTTGAAGTCATAAGCCATGTATGATTAATGACTAACAAAGCAACAGCAATAATAAGAGTGAGAATACTTTCATTTGAGGGTAACGAAACTATATAGGGGTTTATACCAAGCACAAAAATATTCAGTAGCAGCCCAACAACTAGAATGGCAAATGGATAGATTAATACTATACCCGTGATGCGACGTTGTTTTTTATCTAACTCATTGTTGCTAGACATCATTTATTTACCAATTTTTAAGCACATAACGTTAAAGTTAAGTTGCCTGTTTATTTTTGGTGCTTTTTGTGCAATTCTGCATAAAAAGCGCCAAAAATAAACAGGTCAACTTAAACGCCTTGTGTACGCCCGACATGGGCATTAACTAATGAGGTGAAAGTCCTCTGTAGGAAAGTCACCGTCTATAAACCTTTGGGTTATTAGACGCTAACTACTAGCGAATGGCAAGGGCCAATCCGTGAG
>Ga0316204_10002387_pt1 | contig 42886 bp, 35 predicted proteins | sample 6monrhotite_MG_2_FD_205661 | JGI IMG/M metagenome (GOLD analysis project Ga0316204, IMG submission 205661) | Microbial mat bacterial communities from mineral coupon in-situ incubated in ocean water Damariscotta River, Maine, United States -... | ecosystem: Environmental > Aquatic > Marine >... | reverse complement strand
CACGGACAACGTCGACCTGCACGCGTACTTAGTTGGATTCTCGGTCGTCTTTGTCTTCGCAGTGGCTACCTTGACCTGGGCCGTGACCGCCTTCAATTCGTTACGCGATTAATCGCGCCGGGCCAAAACTACCGGGCGGCGGGCATGCGTCGCCCGGATGCTAACCTTTGCCTTTTCGCGCCCGCGGATGCGTCTGGTCATAGACCTTGGCCAGGTGTTGATAATCGAGATGAGTGTAGATCTGAGTCGTGCTGATATCCGCATGTCCCAGGAGTTCCTGAACCGCGCGCAGGTCACCGCTCGATTCCAGCAGATGACTGGCGAAGGCGTGCCGAAGCATGTGAGGATGCGCGGTCTGGCCGCGAGCCTGGGCCCAGCGACTGATGCGTTGCTGAATGGCCCGATGCGACAACCGCCTTCCGCCCCGACCGATAAAGAGTGCCGATTGGCTGCGCGACTCCGGTGTGAGGAGCGCTTCCCGATGTTGCAACCATTGCCTGATCGCCTTGATCGCGAATCTGCCCAGCGGCGCCTCACGCGCCCGCCTGCCCTTGCCCATGACCCGAACCCTGGCGGCGCAGAGATCGACATCGGTCAAATCGAGCGCGGCCAGTTCTGCGAGCCGCAACCCCGAAGAATAAAACAGCTCCATGATCGCGAGATCTCTGCGTTCGAGCGGATCGTCGCTGTGAGCCGTCATAAGCAGCCCGAGCTGATCGACGCCCAACACCTCGGGTAACGGGCGGGTGGTCTTAGGCGCCTGGACACCGCGCGCCAGGTTCGCTGTCAGCTCGCCTTCCCGGACCAGATAGTCGAGGAAGGTCCGAATGGCCGACAGTTGACGATGAAGCGTCTGCGCTGACAGGCCGGAACGATGTTGGGCCGCCATGAACTGACGCAAAGTCTGAGCCGAGATCGCTGCGGCCGCTTTTATATCCTGCCCCTGACAAAAGCCGTGCAGGCGCTCGAGGTCTCGCTGATAGGCCTGCCGGGTCAGCGGAGAAAGTCGGCGCTCATTCTCCAGGTGCGCGATAAACCGGGTCAGTGAGGCGCCCAGAGACATTTGGATCAAGCGTTGATCGCGGGAAAAAGACTCCGCGCGAGCAGCGCTCCCAGGTACTCCAAGAAGATTGTACCCTGATCGGCATGAAAATGGGTCTCGTCCGCGCAACCAATGGCCAGCAGAGCCATCCCTCCGTCCACGCGAATAGGGACCAGCGCGGCCGACCCGACCGACCGATCATCAAACAATGATTCGATCAGCTTATCGCTGAACCGTCCGCAAATAGGCTTGCCGTCCAACAACGCCTTAGGGAAATCAGGAAGCCCCTCAAGCCGGCCCTGCCGCAATGAGAGCAGGTCTCCGGAAAACTGCGGTAAGACCTCTTCCGGCCACAACAGACAGGCATAATCCGCAACAAAATCTTCTCGAAGGCTGATCTCCAACAAACTGATCGCCGCCCCGCCATCCCGGGCATCCATAAAGGCGAGACTCAAGGCCCGAAAGCGGCCGCCCAGACGATCGTTATCCTGGGCGATGTTCATGAGTTCGTTGAGTTGGTTTCGATAATAGTGGGATTGGTCCCGCAATACCGCGACCTGACGCTCGATCAACGAGGTTGCCACCCCGCTGTCATGGCTCAAGGCCAACTCGGCCAGCAATGTCGGGCGACCACTCAGGAAATCCGGATGTCGCCGGAGATATCGTTCGGCCGCGTCGGCCGTACATTCATCGTGTGCTTCAGCGTTCTTTGCCCGAGTCATATCGCACTTCCCAATTTCGGTTCATCAGATTCGCCCTATCAGGGCCGTCCCAAAACGTCGATCAACGCAGCGGGGATTTTGCGAAGGGTCCTTTAGGGCGCCCCCTTACCAAATCACTTGTCCGTCGAAGACATGCGCCGCCGGCCCGGTCATCTCGATACAGGCATCCGGGCCCGGCCACGCAACCAGCAGACTGCCACCCGGCAATTCCACCGAGACCCGCTCGCCCAAAAGCCCCTGCCGTCTACCCGAAACCACAGCGGCGCAAGCACCGCTCCCGCAGGCCAAGGTCTCGCCCGACCCTCGCTCAAATACCCGCAGGCGGATCTGATGAGGATTCCGCACCTCCATAAATCCAACATTGACCCGATTCGGAAAGGCCTCGTGAGACTCGATCAAGGGTCCCAGACGCGCGACGTCGGCCTCGCGCACATTATCGACTTGAATGACTGCATGCGGATTACCCATGTCCACGACGCTAATTCGTTGCACCTCACCATCGACTTCGATGGGATAGCTCTCCGATTCCTGTTCGGCAAGAAATGGGATATCTGCAGGCGCCCATTTGGGACAGCCCATATCTACGCTCAGCAGCCCTCCATCGATAAAACGAACGCGCAACAGGCCGGATAGCGTTTCCAGGGTGATCTCGTCTTTGTCCGTCAATCCCTTGTTACGGACAAAGGCCGCGAAACAGCGGGCGCCATTGCCGCACTGCTCGGCCTCACCGCCATCAGCGTTGAAGATGCGATACCGAAAATCGGCATCCGACCGGTCACTGGCTTCCACAATCAGCAGCTGGTCACAACCTACACCATAATGCCGATGCGCAATACAACGGATCCGCTCAGGGTCGAGCGATACCGACTGACCAATGCCATCGATCACAACAAAATCGTTTCCCAAACCATGCAGTTTGCTAAATTCGAGTTGCGGCATTTCAGACCTATTCCCCGTTGCGAATCCTAGCCATTCAAGCGATTATATATGACACTACCGATTTGACCACCAACCGTCCCCGATTTGTCGCCAGCCGCCAGCTCGGCTATACTGCGCGCCGCCACCGGCCTTCATGTGCCGCCGGGACATATCCTTCTTCTACTGCAAACGAGTTTCCCATGCTGTCCACTGCCAACCTTACCATCCAGTTCGGGGCCAAACCCCTTTTTGAAAACATCTCCGTCCGATTCGGAGACGGCAACCGTTACGGCCTGATCGGCGCCAACGGCTCTGGAAAGTCGACGCTCATGAAGATCCTGAGCGGCGAGCTCGAACCCAGTTCGGGCACGGTCATGCGGGACCCCAACGAGCGTGTTGGCATACTGCGACAGGACCAGTTCGCCTACGAGCAGGAGACCGTACTGGATACCGTTATCATGGGGCATATGCGGTTATCGGAGGTCAAGCGCGAGCGCGAACGGATCTACGGACTTGCGGAGATGAGCGAGGAAGACGGCATCAAGGTCGCGGAGCTCGAGGTCGAATTTGCCGAGCTTGATGGCTATACGGCTGAGTCCCGCGCCGGTGAACTGCTGCTCGGCGTCGGCATCCCGTTGGAACAGCACACCGGGCCGATGAGCGCCGTCGCCCCAGGCTGGAAGCTCCGTGTTCTGCTGGCCCAGGCCCTGTTCGCAAACCCCGATATCCTGCTGCTCGACGAGCCGACCAATAACCTTGATATCAACACCATCCGCTGGCTCGAAGATGCGATCAACAGCCGTCGCAGCACGATGATCATCATCTCGCATGACCGTCACTTTCTGAATAGTGTCTGCACTCATATGGCCGATCTCGACTACGGTGATTTGCGCCTCTTCCCAGGTAATTATGACGAATATATGGTCGCAGCGACCCAGGTACGCGAGCGCCTGCTGTCTGACAACGCCAAGAAAAAGGCCCAGATCGCCGAACTTCAGACCTTCGTGAGCCGCTTTTCGGCCAACGCATCCAAGGCCAAGCAAGCCACTTCGCGCGCCCGCCAGATCGAGAAAATCCAACTTGAGGACGTCAAGCCCTCAAGCCGGGTAAGCCCCTATATCCGCTTCGATCAGGGACGCAAACTATTCCGCCAAGCGCTCGAGGTCCATAAGCTCGACAAGGCCTACGACGATCAAGTACTTCTGAAGAACTTCGGCATCATGATCGAGGCAGGCGAACGCGTCGCCATCATCGGCCCCAACGGCATCGGCAAGACCACTTTGCTGTCCTGCCTCATCGATAGCAAGAATGCCGACCGCGGCGTCGTGCGCTGGTCTGAAAACGCCGTCGTCGGTTACTTCGCCCAAGACCACGCCGAGGATTTCGACACCGCTGACACGCTCATGGACTGGATGGGACAATGGGCTCAGCCAGGCGATGACGAACAGGTCCTTCGTGGCACGTTGGGCCGGCTGCTGTTTTCTAAGGACGATATCAACAAAGCCGTTCGGGTCCTCTCTGGAGGTGAGCAAGGTCGGATGCTGTTCGGCCAGCTCATGCTGATGCGGCCCAACATCCTGCTTATGGATGAACCCACCAACCATCTCGATATGGAATCTATCGAGTCATTGAATCTGGCGCTCGAAAACTATCCGGGCACGCTGATCTTTGTCAGTCACGACCGCGAGTTCGTATCCTCGCTGGCGACACGGATTATCGATATGACGCCGGACGGGCCGATTGATTTCAAGGGGGACTACGAGTCCTATCTTCGTCAACAGGGGATCAATTAAAGGCACGCCCAAGGAGTACGGCGCCAAGCTGCTTCTAATATGTAGGGACGCTTGGTCCGATAACATAGGCAACAGTTACTCCCGAAGGGAATACACCTTGCCTGCGCTCACCGGCATCTCGCCAACTGAATCAGACCTTATTATGACCGGGACTCGTCTTTCAGATGGAGGCCCGGAGACCCCGCCCCATGACTGGCGGCAATACGCCTATCTGAATCTCTACCGGCTGTTGTTGGCAACGGCCTTCATCGTTCTTGCCTATAATCCGGTCGCCTTTCTCCACCAAGACATCGAGAACGGTCCCGTCTTTCTGACGCTCAGCGTTTTATACCTAATGTTCGGGTTAGCGAATATCCCGATCATCTATGGGCGAGTCTTCGATCTGATAAAACTGACGCTGCTCTCGGTACTCATCGATATCGTAACGATTACAACCCTCATGCACGCCAGCGGCGGGGTGCGCAGTGGGCTTGGAATGTTGTTGATTATCTCGATTGCGGCCGGTTCCGCCGCCGTCGGCGGACAGATGGCCAAACTCTTCGCCGCCATGGCCACGCTGGCGGTCCTCGCCGAGCAGCTTATTACAGGACTCAACATGCCCATAGAGGCTTCGAGCTACGCCCACGCCGGTCTGCTCGGAGCAAGCTTCTTCGCTACGGCAATCCTCGCCCACCACCTGGCCCGGCGTCAGCGTGAAAGCGAGGTCCTCGCAGCCCAGCGTGGGGTGGATCTGGCCAATATGGCTCAGCTGACCGAATACATCATTCAGCGCATGCAAACCGGGATCATCGTCGTAGACAAGGACTTTTCAGTGCGCCTCATCAATGAATCGGCACACCGCTTGCTCGGCGTACCCATCGAACAAACGGTCCGGTCCACCGACCAGTTACCCGAGCCCTTGAGTCGGCAACTGACCGCCTGGCGCTTCAACGCAGCTGCGGGACAAGCCTTTCACGGTGCCGCCATGTCGCCCGAGGTCCTACCGCGTTTTGCCCGGCTCGGACAGTCGCAGAACTCTGGCGCGCTGATCTTCCTTGAAGATACCGCCTCGACCATGCAACAGGCCCAACAACTCAAGCTCGCATCCCTCGGCAAGCTAACGGCCAGCATCGCTCATGAGATACGCAATCCGCTGGCGGCCATCAATCACGCCAGCCAATTGCTTGACGAATCAGAAGCAATCTCCGGAGCGGACAAACGGCTGCTGGAAATCGTCCAGAATCACGCACAAAGGGTTAACACGATTATCCGTAACATCATGCAGCTCAGCCGACGGGACCCCAGCAACCCACAACACTTTGATCTAAGTTCATGGTTGGCAGGCTATATCAAGGAACTGAAGCAGGTCCACAGCCTCAAGGACGACCAGATATCGATCGATAATCCTAAGGATAAATTCATGATTCGAATCGATCCGGACCAATTCCGCATGATTATGGACAACCTTTGTCAAAACGCGATCCGTCACGGCAGTAGCGGCGGAGACGCATATATCTCCTTGATCGTTGGCATCAGCCCGGAGAGCCAACGCCCATACATCGAGGTCATCGATAGCGGTCCGGGCGTATCGGACGAGGTGGTCGAACACCTCTTCGAACCGTTCTATACCACCGCCCAGCACGGGACCGGTCTGGGTCTCTACTTATCCAAAGAACTCGCCGAATGCAACCAGGCCCACCTCGCCTGTCTGCCGGGCCATCAGGGCGGCCGGTTCTGTCTTACCTTCGCGGACCCCAGGAGGAAACAAATACAATGAGCCTGCCAAGAGCCTTAGTCGTCGACGACGAACCGGATATAAGGGAATTGCTCGAACTGACGCTGTCCCGAATGGACATCTCTTGTCGGTCGACCGCCAATATCGATGAGGCGCGCCGGGTCCTCAATGAGGATCATTTTGACCTCTGCCTGACCGATATGCGCCTACCCGATGGCAACGGCATCGAACTTGTCGAGTATATTCAGCGCTATTTCCCCAACCTGCCGACGGCCGTCATCACGGCCCATGGTAATGTGGAGTCGGCAGTTCGCGCGCTCAAGGCCGGCGCGTTCGACTTCGTCTCCAAACCTGTCGATCTTCACATCCTTAGAGATCTCGCGGCGGCAGCGATCAAATCACATCCAGAAACACTGGAACCGTCGGGGCCCACACTCCTCGGCGATACGGCCATCATGCAGGAGACCCGAGCCACCATCGCCAAGCTGGCCCGCAGCCAGGCGCCGGTCTATATCTGCGGAGAATCCGGGACAGGCAAGGAACTGGCCGCCGCGATGATCCATCACCTCAGCCCCCGTGCCGAGGGTCCATTCATTCCAGTCAACTGCGGCGCTATTCCGGAATCCCTCATGGAAAGCGAGTTCTTCGGTCATCGCAAAGGCAGTTTTACGGGCGCCACCACAAACAAGACCGGACTCTTCGAGGCCGCTCGCGGCGGCACCCTGTTTCTCGACGAAGTCGCCGATCTGCCCCAACACATGCAAGTCAAACTACTCAGGGCCATTCAGGAAAAGGCCATCCGCCCTATCGGTGAACATCGGGAACACCCGATAGATGTCCGTATCCTAAGCGCGACCCACAAGGACCTCGAGACCATGGTCGAGGCCAGCCAGTTCCGCCAGGATCTGTTCTATCGCATCAATGTCATTACCTTGAAGCTACCCGCATTACGTGACCGCGTGGACGACATCCCCTTGCTGGCCACACACTTCCTGAGGCGGCTTGCGGAAACCATCGGCGTGTCACCGGCGGGCCTGTCCGACGCGGCCATCGCCAGACTGCGTGGCTACGCCTTCCCCGGCAACGTCCGGGAGCTCGAGAACATCCTAGAGCGGGCAACCGCGCTTTGCGAGCACGCCCAGATAGAACCCAACGACCTCCAGCTCAAGGAGACGCACGCCCCTGACCCCACTTCAATCACCAACCTGGACTTGCCGCTGGACCCCATGCTGGGCCATATGGAGCGCGACACCATAGAAAAGGCCCTAGAACAGACCCGTTATAACAAGACCGCCGCAGCCCGACTTCTCGGTATATCATTCAGTGCGCTGCGCTACCGACTCAAGAAACTGGGACTCGACTGAAGGCCGGCTACATACATCACCGGAAAAGGGATTGAATCCACATCAGAAACTGTTGAGAATCAACAGGTCCTGTTCAGACTCAACAGCGGAGAACCATGCACATCTAACTCGACCGCCAACCACGCCTAATGCCACGGAAAATATAATCTATTGTATTTACAAAAGAAATATAGAATTTCTGCCCACCCAACAAGAAATCGATTAAAGCTGGCACGCTTGCTGCAGATAACCTGAGTAAGGCAAGGCGATGCATCCGGAGAGGAGAACAGCAGTGCCGGTTAACCTAAAGAATTGATACAACCCACAGGAGTTACCCCATGAAAAAGACGCAACAAGGTTTTACGCTTATCGAACTCATGATCGTCGTGGCCATCATTGGCATCCTGGCCGCCGTCGCCATCCCTGCCTATCAGGACTACACGACCCGCGCCAAGGTCTCCGAGATCATGGTCATCGCCTCCAAGGACAAGAGCTCGGTCTCCGAGTTTTACATTAGCCAGGGCACTATGCCTGCCTTGCCAACCAATGCGGGTGTCAGCACTGACGCAACTCAGAGCACTTATATCTCGGCAATCGGTTATGCAGGGCTCGCTAACGTCGGGACCCTAACGTATACAGTCACCAACCTGGGCGCGGCCTCCGGCGATGTCATCTTCGTGGGCACCGGTGGTACTAACGGAGTACAGTGGACTTGTAATACAAGCTCAGTCGCCTCCAAGTATCTGCCGGCCAACTGCCGTTAACGGTGTAGACCCCGATAATACTAAAGGCCTTGCGCCGATGAGCCCCTCCCTTCTGGAGGGGCTTTTTTTCGCGACCATTGTGCTCAAAATAATGAACGAAGCACTAACGTGAACGGCAACAGCGCCGATAATATCGACATGAGCACACCAGCCAATCAACTATCAAATACTGTCCTAAGCGGCCTCGCTCGCAAGATCGTTGACCTGGGTATCCTTGACGAGGACACCGTTGCCAAGGCCAGTCAGTCGGCCGGTGAACAGGAACGCACATTCGTAGAGGAACTCGTTGCCGGCGAGACACTCGATTGCCTGACGATCGCGACCATCTCTTCGCACGAATTCGGTATTCCCCTGTTTGACCTCGCCGCCATGGACCTAACGCTCTGCCCGGTGGCGCTGGTCGACGAAAAACTGATCCGCCGACACAAGGCCCTGCCGCTGTACAAACGCGGCAGCACCCTCTATGCGGCGCTCTCGGATCCCTCCAATCTGCAAGGGCTCGACGAGATCAAGTTTCATGTCGGGGCAAATGTCGAGCCCATCCTTGTCGAACACGACAAGCTGACCAAGGCCATCACCGACCTCCTTGAGGCCGAGGAGACCCGCCACGAAGGCCTGGACGATACCGACCTTGATGACATCGACTTTCACGATCAGAACGAAGACCTCCACGGAGGGGGCGACGAAGATGGATCGGAGGTAGACGAAACCCCAATCGTGCGCTTCGTCAACAAGGTCATACTGGATGCGGTCAACAAGGGGGCCTCGGACCTCCATTTTGAGCCCTATGAACATACCTTCAGGGTGCGCTTTCGCGTCGATGGCATCTTGAAGGAAATTGCCTCGCCACCGAGCACGCTTGCCAAAAAAATCGCCGCACGCATCAAGGTCATGTCGCGCCTGGACATCTCGGAACGGCGCGTCCCTCAGGACGGCCGCATGAAGATGAAGCTGTCCCGTAACCGGGCCATCGACTTCCGCGTCAGTACCTGCCCTACGCTGTTCGGCGAGAAGGTCGTCATGCGTATCCTCGATCCGACCAGCGCGCAGCTCGGCATCGATGCCCTGGGATATGAGCCGGAACAAAAGGCGCTCTTCCTTGAGGCCATCCATCGCCCCTATGGCATGGTCCTTGTGACCGGCCCGACAGGTAGCGGTAAGACGGTCTCGCTCTATACGGCCCTGAATATCCTGAATACCCAGGACCGCAATATATCGACGGCCGAGGACCCGGCGGAAATCAACCTGCCCGGCATCAATCAGGTCAACGTCCACCCCAAGGCGGGACTGACTTTCCCTAGCGCCTTGAAATCATTCCTGCGCCAGGATCCCGACATCATCATGATCGGTGAGATTCGTGACATCGAGACCGGCGAGATCGCGGTCAAAGCCGCCCAAACCGGTCACCTGGTGCTATCGACTCTGCATACCAATGATGCACCCAAGACGCTGACCCGGCTGGTCAACATGGGCGTGGCCCCATTCAACATCGCCTCGGCGGTCAACCTCATCATCGCCCAGCGCCTGGGACGCCGACTCTGCAAACACTGCAAAGAACAGGCGGATATCCCGAGCCAGGCATTGATCGAGGAGGGCTTCAAACCCGGGGAGGTCGATGATCTCGTCCTCTACAAGGCCGTCGGTTGCGACCAATGCACCGATGGCTACAAAGGCCGTGTCGGCATCTACCAGGTCATGCCGATCTCCGATGCTATGAGTAAGATCATCATGGAAGGCGGCAATTCCATACAACTCGCCGAACAGGCGAAGAGCGAAGGGATTCCCGATCTATATCAATCGGGACTTGAAAAGGTCAGGCAGGGTGTCCTCAGCCTGGAAGAATTACACAGGGTTATTGTAGAGTAGCGCTATGGCTGAAATCGCGAAAAAATTACAGATCTTTGCATGGGAGGCCCTCGACAAACGAGGCGCCAAGGTCAAGGGCGAAACGCGCAGCTCAAGCCTCGCGCTGGCCCGTGCCGACCTCCGTAAACAGGGCATCAACCCCACCAAGATCCGAAAGAAGTCTCAAGGACTCTTCGGCGGAGGGCACGCCAAGAAAAAGAAGGTTACGGCCAACGACGTCGCAGTCTTCAGTCGCCAGATGGCCACCATGATGCAGTCGGGCGTCCCCCTTGTTCAGTCCTTCGACATCATCGGCAAGGGCCATGAAAACGCCGGCATGCAGGACATGATCATGAGCATTAAGGCAGAGATCGAATCAGGTAACCCGTTGGCGGACGCCCTGGGGAAGTTTCCTCGACACTTCGATAGCCTATACTGCAGCCTGGTCAATGCCGGCGAACAAGCAGGTATCCTCGATTCACTGCTCGACAAGATTGCGACCTACAAGGAAAAGACCGAGGCTATCAAGAGCAAGATCAAAAAGGCCCTCTTTTACCCCATAGCCGTCATCGTGGTCTCCTTCATCGTGACGGCAATTCTGCTGATTTTCGTAATTCCTCAATTCCAGGAGATGTTCAGCAGTTTCGGCGCCGACCTGCCCGCCATGACGCTGTTTGTCATAGGACTATCCAAGCTCTTCCAGGCATGGTGGTGGGCGATATTCGGCGGAATCGGAATCGCGCTCTATCTCTTTTTCGAGGCCAAGCATCGTTCGGAATCATTCCGCAACAATCTCGACAAGCTGATCTTGAAGTTGCCGGTCTTCGGCAGTCTGATCAGAAAGGCGACGATCGCGCGTTTCGCGAGGACGCTGTCTACGATGTTCGCGGCTGGCGTGCCGCTGGTTGAGGCCATGGGAACGGTGGCCGGCGCGGCGGGTAACTACGTCTATTCTTCAGCCATCCTGCGGATGCGCGACGAGATCTCCACGGGATCACAGCTGAATCTGGCGATGCGGAACGCCAACCTGTTCCCCAATATGGTCGTCCAAATGGTCGCGATTGGTGAAGAGGCAGGGTCTATCGACAGCATGCTGGCCAAGGTTGCCGACTTCTACGAGCAAGAGGTCGATGATGCCGTAGACGGCCTGAGTAGCCTGCTTGAGCCGATAATCATGGCCTTCCTGGGTGTCGTCATCGGTGGTCTGGTTATCGCCATGTATCTACCTATCTTCAAGATGGGGGAAGTCGTCTAAAACCTATATCAAAACTGCTGCGCTTGGCGATACGGCGTTAAAAATGAGCTCAAAATGCTCGTGTACGATAGGTACGCTGCGCTTTTCCCGTCATTTTTGCCTTGGCTCGCCACATTTTGAGGTAGGATCAAACATGTGGTGTTGACAGGAAAATACCGATGTATTCCGTACATAGTGTGTTTACGCCTGTTTCCGCCTTGCGCTACGCCCCTTGGGCGCGTTTTTCAGATGCTTGTTCGCATGTATCCAACAATATGCCAAACCAAATGAAAAATCCTTCATGACGACGATCGAGCTGCTTCAAGAACAACCGACAATTTACCTTGGTCTGGCAGCGGCCCTCGGCGTCATTGTCGGCAGTTTTCTTAACGTCGTCATTCTGCGCCTTCCGGTCATGATGGAACGTCAATGGCGTCGGCAATGCGCGGAGTTCGCGGGACAGCCTTCATCGAATGCCACCTCGGAAGACGACGCAGAACATTTCGACCTTAGCCGTCCGGCCTCGCATTGCCCGGGATGCGGACACAAGATCCGTTTCTGGGAAAATATTCCGATATTGAGCTATCTGTTTCTGCTCGGACGTTGCTCGGCATGTAGCATGCGAATCCCGATGCGTTACCCCCTCATCGAGGCCATGACGGCATTGCTGACCGTATTCGTGGCCTGGCATTACGGGCCGGGAATACAGGCCTTGGCCGCGATCATCCTAACCTGGGCGCTGATCACGCTATCCGTGATCGATGCCGACCACCAGCTTCTCCCCGACAGCATCACGCTACCCATGCTTTGGGTGGGTCTGGGCCTAAGTCTGTTTGGCGTCTTTTCCAACAGTTACGATGCAATCATCGGTGCGATCGCCGGCTATTTGAGCCTGTGGCTCGTCTTTCAAAGCTTCCGTTTGCTCACCGGCAAGGAAGGCATGGGCTATGGCGACTTCAAGCTCCTGGCGATGCTCGGTGCCTGGATTGGCTGGCAGGGGCTGTTCTCGATCGTCCTGACCTCATCCCTGCTCGGCGCGTTACTCGGTGTGAGCGTGATCGCCATCATGGGCCGGGATCGCCAGATACCCATCCCATTCGGCCCTTATCTGGCCCTGGCAGGCTGGATCACGTTGATCTGGGGGCAGCAAATGCGGGATGCCTACCTCAACTGGGCTGGCTTGGGCGGTTAAAGGCACGCCTTCTCAGGAATCGGGAGAAAATCCGGGATAGTTGACCATCGCTGGTAAAAAAACGACTATGCGGGCATGAACTCACTCAGGGTAACTTCATGCTCATTGTTGGCCTGACCGGCGGTATCGGCAGCGGGAAATCGACGGTCTCCCGCATGTTCGAAACGCAAGGGACTGTCGTGATCGATGCCGATGTGATCAGTCATGAACTCACCCGGGCGAGCAGCCCTGTGCTGGGCAAGATTCAGTCGATCTTCGGGGACACCGTGATCACGCCGGAGGGGGAGCTGAATCGTGCCGCGCTCAGGGAAAGTGCCTTTGCCCGCCCCGAGCTCAGAAACCGGTTGGAAGGAATCATCCACCCCCTCGTCCGCAGGGAGATGCTGCGCAGAGCGTCAGCGCTCAAATCACCCTACTGTATTTTTTCCATCCCTCTGCTAATCGAATCCAATATGGCCGATCTGGTCGATCGAATCTTGGTCGTTGACGCGGACGAATCGCTGCGAATTCGACGTATCGAGGAACGCAGCGGCCTGGACGAGACAACTATTCGACGCATCATATCCGCCCAGGTCAGCGACGAAGACCGACGGTCACAGGCGGATGACATCATCCTGAACGATAATGACCTCGATCAGGTCGAGGCACAGGTGGCAAAGCTGCATCGACTGTATCTGACCCTCTCCCATTCTTGACCGCGGACTCCCGTCAGCGCTCGCTTAACGGGCAGAAAAACGTGCCCAAGGGATGTAGCGCTAGGCGGACACGGGCGAAAAAACGCAGTGTACGTTAGCGTATACCGCTTCACAGTCCCGCATTTTCAGTGCTTTTAACGACCGCGTAGAAACATCTTATCCAGCGCCGGCATATCCAACTGCACCCAGGTCGGCCGGCCATGGTTGCATTGCCCCCCTCGCTCGGTACGCTCGAGATCCCTGAGCAGCGCGTCCATCTCAGTCAGGCTCAATTGTCGATTGGCCCGCACGGAACCATGACAGGCCATGCGCGATAACACGGCGTTCTGGCCCGTTGTTACTCGATCGCTCGCGCCCAAACTACGAAGATCGGCGATCACATCGCGAAACAGGGCCTCGACATCGCCCTCGGCGAGCAAAGCGGGAACCTCATTGAGCACGACGGTATCGGGTCCCAAGCGCCGCGCCACGAGGCCGAGCGTGAGAAGCAACTCCGCCTCGGCCGCGACCAGGTCCGCCTCTTGGGAGGTTAGCGATATCGTCACCGGCAACAACAAGGGCTGACGGCGAATGCCGGTTTCGGCAAGGCTACGCTTCATGTGCTCATAGGTAATGCGTTCATGGGCCGCATGCATATCAACAAGAATCATGCCGGCGACACTCTCGGCGATGATGTATATCCCGTGGATCTGTGCAACGGCACGGCCAAGCGGTTGCGGGTTTCGATCGGCCGCCTCACGGACGTCGGCGATCGTTGTCGGCTCATCTGCAACCGGTACCGGCCCCAGATCGCCCGGGTTGGGTCGGTACAGATCCTGGTAGGACTTGATGTCCGCCTCTCTGACCCGCAATGGCAAACTGTCCGTGCGACCGCGTGAGGTAGCCGTATCACTACCACTGGCCACATATTGCCGGGGACGCAACCGCTCGGCTGGCTCAGGCATCTCCTCCTGGGTCTCGGGCCGGATATCGGCGATCGCCTCCGCCACGCGGCGAGCGACAAAGTCGTGAATTAAGCGGGACTCACGAAAACGCACCTCCTGCTTGCCCGGATGCACGTTAACATCGACCTCCTCGGGAGGCATCACTAGATAGAGCACATAGATCGGATGCCGGCCATGGTAGAGGACATCCTGATAGGCCTGACGCAGAGCATGACTGATGAGCCGATCACGGACCATGCGCCCGTTGACATAAAAATACTGCATGTCGGCCTGACTGCGTGAACAGGTCGGAAGCCCGATCCAGCCGCTCAAAGACAGGGTCTGGGACTCCGCCGTGATGCCGACCATCTGCTTCGCAAAGGACTGCCCGAACAACTGCCCCAGTCGCGCAGTCGAAGACCAGACGTCGTCGCAGGCAGGGACCTCAAGTACCGTCCGTCCGTTGTGCGTTAAGGACCAGGCGACCTCATCGCGGCTCAGCGCCATACGCCGGACGGTCTCCTCGATATGCTTAAATTCGGTTCGTTCATTGCGCAGAAATTTCCGCCGCGCCGGGACATTGAAAAACAGGTCGCGTACATCGACGGTCGTACCGGCGGGATGGGGGGCGGGCCTTGGCTCCTCTCCGGGGACATCGCCCTCACAGCTCAGGGACCAACCATGATCACGACCTTGACGGCAAGAGGTCAGCGTCAAGGCCGCCACGGAGGCGATACTTGGTAGGGCCTCTCCACGAAAACCGAGCGTGGCGATGGCCGTGAGGTCTTCAGCGGACTCGATCTTGCTGGTGGCGTGTCGGCTTAACGCTAGCTTGAGATCGTCACGTTCGATGCCGCCACCATCATCCCGAATCTGGAGGCGCTTCAAGCCCCCCTGCTCCACCTCGATTCGAATCAGTCGTGCGCCGGCATCCAGACTGTTTTCAATCAACTCCTTGACCACGGAGGCTGGACGCTCCACGACCTCGCCGGCTGCGATCTGATTCGACAGTTGTGGTGACAGCAGGTGAATGCGCATGAAATAAGGACATAGAAGATCGAAAGATCACTCTATAAGAGAACCATGCAAAGAGTAAAGCGGGAAGAAAAAAAGGGCCGGCTTCTTGGGGGGGGGCCGGGCCTAATGGGGGAAGAATATTGGGAATTTCTGAGATCAGAGCCCCCCTAATCTTCAATCTCGAGCTTATTCAGGCGGTAATGCAACTGCCGGGTACTGAGCCCGAGATATTTGGCGGCCTGGGTCTTGTTACCCTGGGCCTTCTTCATGGCGTCGATGATGGCATCCCGGTCGTCATGGCGCACCCGACGATAGGGACGATAATTGTCGTCGCGATCCACCACGGGCCCCATCTCGTCGTCATTGGCCGATTTCAAGCCTTCGATTGTGATTGGGGTCTCCATGAGCATCATGGCGTCGATCCCGTCAGGCGTGATGAGCTCTTCATCCGACATGATGACGAGACGCTCGATGAAGTTCTCGAGCTGACGGACATTGCCCGGCCACTCGTACCCGTCGAGGCGTTTCAGGGACGCCGGGGAGAAGGTCACGTTGCGACGCTGCTTCTGGTTGTAACGGGCCAGAAAATACAATGCCAGGAGTTCGATATCCCCCTTCCGTTCACGCAAGGGGGGAAGCAGGATCGGCAGAACATTCAGGCGATAGTAGAGATCAAGACGAAAATCGCCACGCTTGATAGCCTCTTCCATCTGGCGATTGGTCGCACAGATGATACGGACATCAACCGGTATCTCCTGGCTGCTACCAATCCGCTGTACGGTCCGCTCCTGCAACACACGCAGCAGCTTGGCCTGCAAATCGACGGGCATGTCACCGATCTCATCAAGGAACAACGTCCCACCGGCGGCAAGCTCAAAGGTCCCCTTGCGCATCGCGGTAGCCCCCGTAAAACTACCCTTCTCGTAGCCGAATAACTCGGACTCAAGCAGATTGTTCGGGATAGCGGCGCAATTGATACAGACAAATGGGGCATCGCGTCGTTCACTGGCAAGGTGAATCATGCGAGAGAATCGCTCCTTACCGCAGCCCGACTCGCCGATCAACATGACCGTGGCGTTCGAGGTCGCGGCCTTCGAGGCATCTTCCAGGGCGCGGCGCAAGGCCGGACTGTGACCGACGATGCCATGAACCCCGCCGTCGATCTCATGATCCATGCGTCGCAGGCGTTCGTTTTCGCGTCGCAGTTGACGAATCTGCGCCGCGACCATGCGATGGATACACAGGACCTGACCGATCATCGCAGCCATGACCTGCATAACATAGTGGTTGCTGGAGAGCTCCGAGGCGGATTTAGGCGGTGACTGCGCGGCAAGTACACCGACCACTCCATCGTTCCATACGATTGGCACGGCGATGTAAGCGATATCCCCGCCAACCTTCCTGGCTGAGGTCTTGGCGTCGAAATCCACTGTTTGTCCCGACTCGGAAACAATAACGCTACGTCCGGTCTGGAAGATACGTCCGGTCAACCCTTCGCCGACGGCATAGACCGCCTGCTCGATCTCATGCCGACTCAGTCCATGGGCATAGCTGACATGTAACCGCCCATCAGTGAAGTCCTTCTGCAACACTCGGCCCTTGGTCAGAGATAGCCGTTCAGCGAGCAGGCGCAATATCCCGCCGACCGTCATCTCGATGTCGGGAGACGTTGCCGCCAGCTGAACCGCCTCGAGTATGACCTCGGCGACCGCTGACGGAAGCGGTTTTTCTAGGGTGGGTATCATCGGACTCTCGGCAGCCATCTTAATCTTCGTCATCAAATTTGAACTCTCGGGTGTCTCTGAAACGGTGCTGCGGGAGCTTGCTGATAAGACGGGCGCGGAATATGACTCCATCTCGTCCAAAACAGCCGTTCACAAATAGCCCAAAGACCTCCAAAGGTTAATCGTTAGCCATGAACCCGTCATGACATAAGTTACATCTGTAAGTCAGCAAAAAGTGGGCCAGCGACCACAGATCTACTGCGGTCGGCTAAAAAATCGCTTAAAAACCGTGACCCCGTTGGCGCTTCTTACTAAGGTATAGACGTCAGGATTGATTAAAAGACACTTAAGGAGCGCAAGATTTCCGATAATATAGTGCGCCATATGACCTTCGCGGGACGAAAACGGACAAAAAAGGTCCTGCTACTCCTCAATCATGGGGGCGGATGGGCGCCGGAACAAGCCCAGCAGGTCTTCCAAAATCAAATAGCCAACCGGCACCAGAAGCAAGGTCAGCAGGGTCGCGTAGATGATTCCAAACCCCAGGGAGACAGCCATTGGGATCAAAAACTGGGCCTGCGTACTCTTCTCCAGAAGCAATGGCGTCAGCCCGGCAAAGGTCGTCAGCGAGGTCAATAGGATCGGCCGAAAACGAGATACCCCGGCGCTCCTCAGGGCATCCATCAAGACCATGCCCTCACGCCGACGTCGATTGACCCAATCCACGAGCACCAGGCTGTCGTTGACCACGACGCCAGCCAACGCCAGGATGCCCATCAGGCTCATCAGGCTCAGATTCATTCCCATGATCATATGACCCAACAGGGCGCCCACGATACTGAACGGGATCACGAGCATGACAATAATGGGCTGTGAGTACGACCGGAACGGGATCGCAAGCAGTGTATAGATCCCGAACAAGGCAAACCCGGTGCCCAGCATCAGGCTGTGGAATGACTCCCGCTGCTCACGTTGTTCGCCCTCCATACTGTATCTCACGCCGGGATACTGCCGTAGCAGAACATTGAGGTATTGAGTCAGGTCCGCGACAACCTGCCGGGCATCGGTATGTTCCTTGTCGAGATCGGCCGTGACATTGACGACGCGTTGCCGATCGACCCGTCGGATCGTAGAAAATCCATGCCCCATCTCGACCTCCGCTACATTGCCGAACGGGACCTCGATACCGTCACTGGTGCGAATCCGCATGGTGTCGAGACTACTGATTGAGCGGCGCTCCGCCTCCGGGTAGCGCACCATGACGCGCACGTCATCACGGCCACGCTGAATGCGTTGCGCCTCGGCGCCGAAAAAAGCTTGGCGCACTTGGCTTCCCAGATCGGTGGCCGACAGCCCCAGCAGCTCTGCCTCGGGTCGCATGGCCAACTTGATTTCAGGCTTGCCTTCATCAAAGCTATCCTGAATATCGAAGACACCGGGATACTCCGTCAGACGCTTGCGCACGGCAGCCGACACTTCGGCCAGGACCGAGAAATCCTGACCGGACAGCTGAACATCGATCGGGTCGCCGCCTCGGCCGATCTCGGCCCGAAAATTCAATTCCTTGGCACCGGGAATGGAGCCGATCCCCCGCCTCCAAGCAGACACGATAGCGGATGTGGTCACCTCAATCCGACGTTCCTCGGGCGGCATGAGCTCGAGACTGACCCGACCGAGCTCCGAGCTGCCCCCGCTACTCGGTTGCCCAAACCTGCCACCCGCCGACCCCATGTCCACCGTGATGTTTCGGATCAACGACTGGCCCTGGTCATCGAGATATTCTTGCTGCAGAGACTTGGCGACGTCCTCGACGCGCTTGAGATGGCGCTCCGTCACCTCCTCTGCCGTTCCAGTCTGCATGACCAATGTGGCCCTGGCGGTCTCGCTCTGCACACGTGGAAAAAACGTGAATCCGTAGCGCCCGCTGAGCACGAAACTAATGATCACAAACGATACGGCGACAAACACGGCCAACGTCAGGTAGCGATGCCGGAGCAGCCGTTCCAGAAACGGCTGATAGACCCTTGCGATCCAGTTCTCCAGACCGTCGGACACCTTGCGTTGCAGACGCGCGTAAGCGGGCTCGGCACTGGGATCAGGATTGACGCGAACGTGCCGCATATGCGCCGGGAGGATCAACTTTGACTCCACCCAGGAAAACAACAGCACCGGGATCACCACCATCGGGATCTGCGCGAAAATGGGGCCACGCTGGCCCGCCATAAAGATCAGGGGAAAAAAGGCCGCAACCGTGGTCAGCACCCCGAAAGTAACCGGGACTGCTACCTCCTGGGTACCGACTACGGCCGCGCCAACCGGATTTTCGGCGCGCTTGAGGTGACTGTAGATGTTTTCGCCCGTCACAATGGCGTCATCGACGACGATTCCGAGCACAAGGATAAAGGCGAACAGGCTGATGATGTTGATCGTAATGCCCAAGGACGGCATCAGGGCCAGGGCGCCCATGAAACTGATAGGGATCCCCACGCAGACCCAAAGCGCGACCGATATGCGCAGAAACAGCGCCAGGATCAGAAACACTAGCAGACCACCCTGCCAGGCACTGGTCGTCAAGGTATTCAGGCGCAATTTAACGATGCGTGATCGATCATGCGCATAGTCAATCGACACGCCAGACGGCATGCGGGCCGCGGCATCGGCAACAAACGCCTTGACGGCTCGTCCGATATCCAACGCACTTTGATCTCCCGTGCGATAGACCTGAATCTCCATGGCCCGGCGGCCATTGTACGTCGTAAATATGGGGTCATCCTCGAATCCGTCACGCACGGTGGCGACCTCGCCGACCGTCAACCGTGTCCCGTCCGAGCGGGTGCGTATCGCGATTCTGGCGAAGTCCGCGCCGACATAGGCCTGCGCCTTGGTGCGCAACAGGATTTCCCCTCCCGTGGTACGGATCGAACCCGCAGGCAGATCGACAGATGAACGACGAACGGCATTGATCACCGCATCGAAAGTCAGTCCGTAGCGGGCAAGAGCGTTTTCGCTGATCTCGATCGAGATCTCCGGCGCCCGGGTCGTACTCATCTCGGCCAAACTGACGTCCGGCAAGGCTGCCAGATCGTCACGAACCTGCTGGGTCAGTTTGCGCAATTCGGCCTCGGGCAGATCGCCGGAAACGATGACATTGATAACGCCGTGGCGAAACAGGACAACGCTATAGGTAGGACGTTCGGTATCGTCAGGAAAGGTCGAGATAGCATCCACGCGTGTCTTGATGTCGTCCAACAGCGCACGGGGATCACGACCCTTTTCGAGCTGGACACGGATACGGGCGACGCCCTCATTGGCGTTGGATATGATCTCCTTGACGCCATCCAGATCGGCAATGGCCTCCTCGACCCGAATGACCAACGACTCCTCGACCTCAGCCGGAGTCGCCCCGCGATAGGTCATCGATATTGTCACAACATCGCGTTCGAACTCAGGAAAGACCTCAAGCGGTATCCGGTCGAGCAACGACCAGGCGCCAATCGCGATAATAATGACCATCAACAGATTGGCGGCCACCTCGTTGCGCGCGAACCAGGCGATCATGCCGTGCATGCCGGCTAGCCTCCCTTCGCCGAACGGGCCTGGTGCCCTTCTGGCGACACTGCCTCGCCTTGAATAGCAACCACCGACCCCTCGGCCGCGAAGGCCATGGGCGTCAAAGAGACACGTTCACCGGCCGTTAGACCACTACCGACCACGATGTTTTCGCCATCACGCCAACGGACCTCGACCTCGCGCCTTTGCAGACGATGAGCATCATCAATCACTAAAACCCGATCACCGGGTTCAAGGGTTGAACGCGGCAGGACGAAGACGTCGTGTAGCGTGCGCCCCTCGATCTCCGCCTCAACAAACTGACCGACCTTGAGCGGCGGCGTCGCACCGTGACGTGCGTAGGGATCATCAACCTGAGCCACCACGAACAACTGTCGATTTTCGGTATCGATCGCGCCATCAGTCCTGACCAGGCGACCGTGCCAGTTGTAGCGGCTCTGACCGACCCGGGCCGTCAATGTGACCACAGCGCCCTCACCGGCGGGAATGTTCGCAAGCCCGTCCCTATACTGCTCGGGCAGGTCCACGAAACCCACCTGATTGTCGGTTAAGGGCAGACGAATTTCGACATAGTCCACGGCATAGACCATGGCCAATACCGTGCCCGGCGCAACGTATTGCCCGACATCGACTTGTTTCTGCAGGACCCTTCCCGCATAAGGGGCCAGAATGCGGGTGCGCGTCAACCGGACCTCAGCCTGGGCCAGCCGGGCCTCAGCCGCTGCGACCATAGCGCGGGCGCTATCCACTTGAGGGCGCCGCAATACCAGCGCGGAAGGGACTTCCTTAGGGGATAGCCGCTCCCAGTCCCGGCGGGCCTGATCGGCCTGGGCCTCCTCTTGGGCCAGCGTCAGGCGCGCGCCCGCCAAGTCGGCCCGCGCAATCACGACGGCGCTGTCATAGTCGGTAGTATCTATACGCAGCAGTTCATCGCCTTTCTCGAAGAAACCACCGCTACGCAATGCCGACGAGACCTTCACAACACGCCCCGAGACTTCAGGGATCAAGGTTGTTTGGGTGCGCGGCGAAACCGTGCCCCGGCTCCTGATCGTGATCGGATACTCCTGGGCGCTCACGGTCAGGACTTCCACCATGGGCACAGCTGGCGGCGGACGCTGACGTTCGGTCTTGGGCCCCGTCGCCATCAGCGTCATGCCTGCGGCAAGTCCCGCGCCGACGACGGCCACGGGCATTATAATTCGCACCCACTTATTCACGGTTTCTCCTTGGACTCCTTCATGGGCGCATCAAACGGGCCACCCAACGCCAGATAGAGCGCTACGCGATTATCCAGTCTCTGACGGATCGTACGCAACCGGTTGCTCTGCGCCGTAAATGCCCGACGCTGCGTCTCCAGCAGCGTGACGATATCGATCAGCCCCTGGCCATATTGTTCAAAGGCCAGTTCCACAGCCGCTTTGGCCTCGTTTGAGGCAATATCCAGCGCGGACCTCTGATCCCGATACCACTGCTCGGCCGCCAGGGCCGTCTCGACCTCGCGAAAGGCTGTCAACACCGCCTGAGCGTAGGCCGCCCAAAGCTCTCGATGATCGGCGTTGGCGAGGGCCCGCTCGGCCGAGAGCAGCCCGCCGTTGAACAGGGGCTGGGTCACGCTGCCAAGCAGACTCCACACCAACTGGTTCCAATCCAGCAGATTGTGCAAAGCGGAGCTTGCGGTGCCGGCTGATGCCGTCAACCGAATGGACGGCAGCAGGTTCTTGCGGGCGGCAGTCAACCTATAGCTTGCCGCACGCAGACGCATCTCACCCGCCAGCAAATCGGGGCGGCGAGTCAACAGACTGGAAGGCAAACCGGACGGGATGGGACGTCGCACTTCAGGCAGGGCAGCACTTGACGTTAAGGCAGCCGACGGATATCGCCCCAACAGCGTCTCGAGTATGCGCACCGCGCCGTCACGATCGCGCCGCCACTGCGCCAGCGCACTCTCGGCCGTCGCCACATTTTCACGAGCGAGATGCAGGTCCAAGGCGGATGCCAGGCCGCTACGGTAACGCTCTTCGATCGTACCGCTGGCACGGCGAAAGCTCTCTACCTTATGCTCGGACAGCAAGGTTTGAGCCGAGGCCTCAGCCAAGGCGAACCAGGCACGGGTCACCGAAGCGACAAGGCTCAGGCGGGCGCTGGCGTAATCGACCTCACTGGCCTGAGCTGTAAGGCCCGCGGCCTTGCTCTGGTCATCAAGGCGCGACCAAAGGTCGGCCTCCCATGAGATGTTCGCATCGAGTCCGAACCGCGTCACCGCCGGGGAAAAGCCCACGGCGAGGCCCGATGGCGTTCGCTGGCTGCGTTGCGCGGAAAACGATAGATCCATATCGGGCCAAAGGGCCGCACTCGAGATCTTGGCCTGAGCCCTGGCCGCATCGACCCGCGCCGCAGCAGACTGGAGGTCCCGGTTGGCGTTCAAGGCCTCGGTAACGACCGCATTAAGCCTCGGGGCGTCGAAATCACTGAGCCAGCCCCGCACAAAGACCTCATCATCGGCCGACAAGACTGATGACCACTGGTCAGGAATGTCTCCGGATAGGACATCGGACGACTGAGAAATAGGGGGTTGAGTCGCGCAGGATACGCAAAGAAAAGCAGCCGCAATCGCCACGCTCGCGCGCCTGCGCCAGGCAAGAGGTTTACCGAATATCATTGGCAAGCGGTAGCGATCCATTCAGGTGTGAAATCTGAAAGCGGTGTACGAGGCCTTCGACATCCAGCCGAAACAGCCGGTGGAACTCACGGCAAATGATATCAGGAATTCAGGGCCTTCGCCTTCACGGGACAAGCTGACAATAGGGCCGTAAGAAACATGCCCAAAGGGAAAACCCCTAACTGCGCTCGTCTATCCAGGCCATCTGTATGGCCTCAAGGATCCGCTCACCGCAATGCGCAGGATCATCATCGAATCCGTTCAGATCGATTACCCAGTCGCGAAGATCAGTAAATACGACTGTCAACGGGTCGACATCCGGGTGTTCATCCTCCAAGGCGATGGCAATATCCAATGAATCGGTCCATTTCATGCTCATGCAGTCAGTTCCCCTCGGAAACCATATTGATCGTATAACGCGGAATCTCCACGGTCAGATCCTCCTCACCGACGATCACCTGACAGCTCAGGCGTGAATCGGGTTCAACGCCCCAGGCCTTATCAAGCATGTCTTCTTCGTCATCGCTGGCAGGGTCAAGCGAGGCAATGCCTTCTCGAATATAGACATGACACGTCGTACAGGCGCAGGATTTCTCACAGGCGTGCTCGATATCGATATGGTTCTTTAACGCGGCATCGCAGATACTGATACCGGACTCCACCTCAAGGATCTCGCCCTCAGGACACAGTTCCTCATGTGGTAGAAAGATTAATTTAGGCATGACCCTCTCCGGAAAATTCAGCGACGCCATGTCCGGCCAAAGCGCTACGGACGGCATCATCCATGCGTCGTTGGGCGAACACGGTAGAAACCTGTTCAAGCGCCTCCGTAGCCGCCCGGATTGCGGCCTCATCAGAGCCCAGATTGATTTCTTGTAATCGCGTCAGCGAGGCGTCAATTTCCGCGCGCTCATCACTATTCAGTAAACGACTACCATCTTTGCTCAAGGCCGCTGCCAACGCCTCGATAGCCTGCTCGGCCTCCAATTTAAGCTCACGCAAGCGGCGCTGCCCCATGTCCTCACCGGCGTGATCCATAGCGGCGGTCAACATAGCCTCGATCTCTGTATCACCGAGTCCATAGGATGGTTTGACCTCGATACGGCTTTCGATACCCTGGGTCTGTTCGCGCGCCGAGACACTCAGCAGGCCATCGGCATCAACCTGGAAGGTCACTCGAATACGGGCGGCGCCCGCCACCATGGGCGGGATTCCCTTGAGTTCGAATCGCGCCAGAGAACGATTATCGCGCACGAGTTCACGCTCACCCTGCAACACATGCAGGCTCAAACCCGTCTGGCCATCCTTATAGGTCGTGAAATCCTGGGCGCGCACGGCCGGAATCGTGGTATTTCTCGGCATAATTTTCTCGGTAAGCCCACCCATGGTCTCTATCCCCAGGGATAGCGGAATGACGTCCAGCAGCAGCATATCGCTGTCCGGTTTGTTGCCGATCAGGATATCGGCCTGAATAGCGGCACCGAGCGCCACGACCCGATCAGGATCGATCTCGACATGCGGCGGCCGCCCAAAAAATTGCTCGACGGCCTCACGCACCAATGGCATACGCGTTGATCCCCCGACCAAAATGACCTCGGTGAGTTCATCCATGCCGATACCGGCATCATTGACCGCCTGTTGGCATGGGGACAACGTCCTCTCGACGAGGTCGCTAATGAGCGCGTCGAACTGCCCGCGCGTGATCCGGCCCAGCCATCGCCCCTGAGGCGCCTGTTCCAGTTCGATATCCATCTCCGCGTGTTCGCTCAAACCCTCCTTCACCGACCTAGCCAACGACAGGAGATGTCTTTGCAGACCGCGCTCCAGATCGTCGCCAAGGCCGGCCTGAGCCTTTATCCAATCCGCCAGGCGGGCATCGATGTCGTCGCCACCCAGCGCGGAATCCCCTGCCGTGGCGAGCACTTCGAAGACCCCTTTACTAAATCGCAATATCGATACATCAAAGGTACCCCCGCCCAGGTCATAGACGGCATGGACACCCTCGCCGCCACGATCCAACCCGTAGGCGACGGCCGCTGCCGTGGGCTCGTTCAAGAGACGCAGGACATTCAGCCCCGCAATCCGGGCGGCATCCGCAGTCGCTTGGCGTTGGGCATCGTCGAAATAGGCGGGCACGGTGATCACGACACCCTCAGGATCCCCACCCAAGGACTCATTCGCCCTGCGCGCGAGCGCGCCCAAGATCTCGGCGGAGGCCTGAACCGGGCTGATCGGGCCGGCAACCGTAGCGAATCTGGGCATAGCCGAGTCGGCGTCCACAAACTCGTAGTGTGAACGATTGGCGAAGTCCGGGAGCTCATCAATGGAACGGCCGATAAGACGCTTGACAGAGGCCAGGGTGTTCAGCGGATCCTCGGATTGGGCAGCTCGCGCCGAATCGCCGACAATGGCGGCCGTATCAGGGCGGTAACGAACGACCGAGGGTAGAAGGACACGGCCCTCGGCGTCGGCAATGGTCCCCGGCTGGCCATCGATCATCGTGGCCACGAGCGAGTGGGTCGTGCCGAGGTCGATTCCCACCGCACGTCGTGACTGATGCGGCTCCGGACTCTGGCCGGGTTCACTAATCTGTAAGAGGGTCATGCTGTCTTGTATTTTCCGAATGCTGAAGCTGGCAATCTTCAAGTTGCCGATGATAGAACTGCATGCGATAGAAGACCTGAAGGGCGGGATCGAGACCGCCAGCGGAGGCATTAGCCGTTAACTGCAAAAACTCAGTCTCCTCCGCCTCGACGCGCCGTTTGATGTCGCGCTGAAACGCCGCCATCACGGCCTGATCCCTCATCCGCCTGATGTCCTCCCACTCCTCTCGCAACAGGATCTGCTCCTGAAGAAACTCAATATCCAGGTCCTTGGGGTTGCTCTGGGGCGGCAGCCCCAGGCACTCGAGCAGATAGCGTGCTCGAGACAGGGAGTGACTTAAAATACTGTAGGCCTCGTTGAGCTGGGCGGCCATCTGCACCGAGAGCCTGCGTTCCTGAGCGCTGGCGCCGACAAAACGATCTGGGTGGAGCGTTCTTTGCAAATCACGGTAGCGTCGATAGAGATCGCTGGTATCGAGATCAAACCCGGGGGTCAACCCAAAGAGGGCAAAGTGATCCTGTCGCAGTACCGTATTCATCGCCGTGACGTCTCAGCAGATCAGACGCCGAAACTCTCCCCGCATCCACAAGAGTTCTTCTCGTTGGGGTTGTTGAACTTAAAACCCTCGTTGAGTCCTTCGCGAGTGTAATCGAGTTCGGTCCCATCGAGATAGACCAGGCTCTTGCGGTCAATCGCGACCTTAACGCCGTCGACGTCAAAGACCTCGTCGTTCTTATCGACTTCATCAAAGACCTCCAGCACATAGGCCAGACCCGAACAGCCAGAGGTCTTGACCCCAAGCCGCAGTCCACCACCCTTGCCGCGTCCTTCAAGAAAGCCCCTGACATGCCGAATGGCCTCAGGACTCATAGTAATCGCCACCCTGTTGCGCCTCCCTCGTCAGGACTGATTTGCGGGCGTCGAATGCTTGCCCATATAATCATCAATTGCGGCCTTGATGGCATCTTCGGCCAACACAGAACAATGGATCTTGACGGGCGGCAGGGCCAACTCCTCGGCGATCTGCGTGTTTTTAATCTCCGTAGCCTGATCCAGGGTCTTACCCTTGACCCACTCGGTCAACAGGGAACTCGACGCGATGGCCGAACCACAACCATAGGTCTTGAATCGGGCATCCTCGATGACACCCTCGTCGTTGACCTTGATCTGCAAACGCATGACATCGCCACAAGCAGGCGCGCCCACCATCCCGGTGCCCACACTGAGATCTCCCTTGTCGAACGAACCCACGTTGCGGGGATGCTCATAGTGTTCCAGAACCTTTTCACTGTATGCCATGTCAGTTTTCTCCTAACACACAAATAAGAATGTAACCAAGATGTGCAATCGGGCTCAATGCGCGGCCCACTGCACTGTATTCAGATCGATGCCCTCGCGGTACATCTCCCACAAAGGCGAGAGGTCACGCAGTCGTTCCACGCTGGCACGAACCAGCTCTACGGCGTAGTCGATCTCCTCGACAGTTGTAAAACGTCCGATCGAGAAACGCAGAGAACTATGCGCAAGCTCATCATTGCGTCCGAGGGCGCGCAATACATAGGAGGGTTCCAAACTGGCCGAGGTACACGCCGAACCGGAGGATACAGCGATGTCCTTGAGGGCCATGATTAGTGACTCCCCTTCCACGAAATTAAAACTGACGTTGAGGTTTCCGGCGACGCGGCGATCCAGGTCGCCGTTCAAATAGACCTCTTCGACGTCCTTAAAACCATCCCAAAGCCGTTGCCGCAAAGACAGAACACGCTCATTCTCAGCGGCCATTTCTTCAGCGGCGATCCGAAAGGCCTCACCCATGCCGACGATCTGATGGGTTGCCAAGGTCCCGGAGCGCATGCCTCGTTCATGGCCACCCCCGTGCATCTGGGCTTCAATTCGCACCCTTGGTTTGCGGCGGACATAGAGCGCGCCGACACCCTTGGGGCCATAAATCTTGTGTGCCGACAGCGACATCATGTCGACCTTCATCGCGGTGAGATCGATGGGGACCTTGCCCGCACTCTGAGCCGCATCGCAATGAAGCAGCACGCCACGGTCGCGGGCCAATTCTCCGATCGCGGCGATATCCTGAATAACCCCGATTTCGTTATTGACGTGCATAATCGAGATCAGGATGGTATCTGGGCGTATTGCTGCGGCTAGTTTATCGAGATCAACCAAACCGCTGGGTTCGGGGTCGAGATAAGTGACCTCAAAACCCTCCCGCTCCAACTGACGGCATGTATCGAGTACGGCCTTGTGTTCCGTACGCATCGTGATGATGTGGTTACCCTTCTGACGGTAGAAGTGCGCCGCCCCTTTGATCGCCAAATTGTCCGATTCGGTCGCGCCCGAGGTGAAGACGATCTCTCTAGGGTCCGCACCGATCAAGGCAGCGATCTGCTCCCGCGACTCCGAGACCGCAGCCTCGGCTCGCCATCCGAAGACATGCGAACGCGAGGCGGGGTTGCCGAAGTTTCCGGCTGGCGTCAGGCAGGCCATCATCTTTTCGGCGACACGAGGGTCAACCGGTGTGGTGGCGGAATAGTCCAGGTAAATAGGTAAGGCAATCGTCATTCTGGATTCTCACTCAGTATATTCAGATATTCAGGATACTGTGGCGACTGTAGGTGTCGCCTGATGCGCCGCGAACCGGTCAACAACCCCGCCCACAGCGGCCACGAAGGCATCGACATCGTCACGGGTGTTGTCAACCCCAAGGCTGACACGAACCGCGCATGCGGCAAGTTCGGCCGGGACGCCCATCGCCATGAGGACATGGCTCGGGGTGCGCCCACCACTATCGCAGGCAGAACCGCTTGAGACCGCAAAACCCGCTTGATCGAGCTGCATGACCAGGGTCTCGCCGTCAATGCCCGGAACGGAAAAGCAGACCGTGTTGGGCAAGCGGTCCGCATGGGCGGAATAGGTCACAATCGGCAAGGGCGCGACCTGACGTTCCAGATGGTCCCGCAACGCCATAAGGTGGCGTCCCGTCGCATCAAGGCGTCCCCGAACGAGTTCCGCCGCGGCACCGAAACCAACAATGGAGGCCAGGTTCTCGGTCCCCGCACGGCGTCCGGATTCATGTCCGCCGCCCAGCGCCTGGGGCACCAATTCAACAGCCTTGTCAGCGACCAGCGCGCCGACCCCCTTCGGGCCATACATCTTGTGCGCCGACAGGGTCATCATATGCACACCGGCGTCGGCCCAGCGAATGCGGATTCGACCCGCCGCCTGAGCGGCGTCGCAGTGCACCAGATAGCCATGCCGGCGCGCAAGCGCTGAAAGCGTAGGGATATCCTGGATCACGCCGGTCTCGTTATTCGCCATCATGACGGACAGCAATCCTTGCCTTGACGGCATGCCCGGTATCTCAGCATCGCGAAGAGATGCCTCAAGCGATGATTGTTCAATGCGCCCCTGAGTATCCACATCCACGACGGAGAGCCTGCAACCACCGGACTCAAGGAAGCGGGCTGGCATGGTGACCGAGGCATGCTCAATGGCGCTAATGACAAGATGATCGATAGATGCGCCACGCAGGGCCAGATTATTCGATTCCGTGCCACCGCTCGTAAAAACGACCTGTGCAGGATGCGCGCCTACAAGCTCCGCCACCTGCTCTCGAGCCTGTTCCAAGGCCTGCCGGGACTGCCGACCCAGCCGGTGCAGGCTCGACGGATTGCCATACCGGCCATGCAGATATGGCAGCATAGCCTCAACGACGCTTTCATCCAAGCACGTCGTCGCATTGTGGTCGAGGTAAGCGGCCATGTCCTGCGTGCGTCAAATTCAGCCGAGCACGGCCTGGCTAATGGGCTCGCCCTTCTGAAGGCCGTCCTGTCTGCTACGGATAACCTGAACGGCCTTTTTGTGGACAAGATCCCCGAGACTGATGCCAGCAAGAAAACTGTGAATCTGGTCGCTTAGGTCCATCCACAGCTCATGCGTCAGACAGGGCTGATTTTCCTGACAGTTCCCCAAGCCGCCGCAGCGGGTGGCATCTACATTCTCGTTGATGGCATTGATGATCTCGACAACGGCGATCTCATCCGGATTCCGGCTCAAGCGGTATCCACCGCCCGGGCCGCGCGCGCTCTGCACCAGAGACTGCCTGCGCAACTTCGCGAACAGTTGTTCCAAATAAGACAACGAAATCCCCTGACGTTGCGAAATATCAGCAAGCGGAACTGGCGCCTCCGTAGCATGGAGGGCCAAGTCAAGCATGGCCGTAACAGCATAGCGCCCTTTGGTTGTAAGTTTCATATGACGGGACTCCTGTTTGGATATAATCATCCAGTAGTGCAACATTTTACATACTTGACTCTTTTAGTCAAGTATTACCCACTGACTGCCTCTCCTCGGAAACAGTCTCATCGAGCTCGCAAAGCTCAGGCTCTCTGATACCCTCACCGGGAACCTCCAGTCCATGCCTCTTCATCGTCGAACGCATCATCTCGATCTTCAGGTCCAGCGCATGCACGTGATCGAGCAGGCTATGTACCGACCTCGCGACCGGGTCATCGAGATCTTGTGAGGCCCCATAGGCCTCAAATCCGATCTTGCGGGCATACTCGCGGCGACGCTGTTCATCATTCGTCTGGGCGCGCTTGGCGACATGCCCCGGCACGCCGACTACAGTTGCCCCTGGGGGGACATCCTTGTTCACGACGGCATTGGAACCGATTCGACCACCCTCACCGATCGTGATCGGCCCCAGGACCTTTGCTCCGGCGCCGATGATGACATTGTTACAGAGTTGCGGATGGCGCTTACCCTTCTCCCAACTGGTCCCGCCCAAGGTGACCCCGTGATAAAGCGTGCAATCGTCACCGATCTCGGCGGTCTCGCCGATGACGACGCCCATACCGTGATCGATAAAGAAACGCCTGCCGATTCGTGCGGCAGGGTGTATCTCAATGCCCGTCAGGAACCGCGAAAACGTCGCCAGGAACGAGGCGGGCCACCTCAAACCCAAGCACCACAACCGGTGACTCACACGATGCAGAATCAGCGCATGCACGCCGGCATAAGTGGTTAGGACACTGAAGATGCCCCGCGCCGCCGGGTCGCGCTCGAAGACGCAAGCGACGTCCTCTTTCAGGTGATTGAACATTGAAACCGTAATTCCATAGCGGATATTTCAGGCATTATATACTCATTTGTAGGGTTTTTGTCCCCCAACAGGGAAGGGGCGAGGTTAGCGCAGCTTAACGCCCGGATAACACGCCCTGAACGGCCGTCAGTATCCCGCGCAGGATATTGACCTCGTTGCAGTCCGGCCGCGCCCGCTGAAACAATCGGCGCAGCCGCCGCATCAACTTTCGGGGATTATTGCGATTCAAAAAACCAATATCCTGAAGGACGGTCTCCAAGTGGTCATAAAACCGCGCCATTTCTAGGGATGAGGCAATCTCCTCGGAAAAAAGTTCCCGACTACTATCCTCGGTTTTACCGTCTTCAAGTGCGTTCTTACGCAGCTCATAGGCAACCACCTGGACCGCAGCAGCCAGATTCAAGGACGGGAAGTCGTCGGATACCGGGATCCAGAGGCGCAGGTGACACAAATCGAGCTCCGCGTTCGATAAACCGGAGTGCTCACGACCAAAGACGAAAGCCACGGGATGCCGGCCGGATTCGGCTATCGCCTGACGCGCCGCGACCCAGGGCGGCTCCTCAACAAGATCCAGGGCACGCTGCCGGGCGCTTGCACCGATCACCAAACCACAGTCGGCCACAGCCTCACCCAGGGTGTCCACCACGCGGGCAGTTGCGAGCAAATCATCGGCGCCGGACGCCCGGGCCGTGGCCTCGGCACAGGGAAACACCTTGGGTGAGACCAAGCAAAGCTCACCAAGCCCCATGTTCTTCATAGCACGCGCCACCGCCCCGATATTGCCGGGGTGGGTCGTGTGGACAAGCACGATTCGGATCTGAGCAAACATCGGCCGACCCTACATGATGACAGGCATTTTGAAAAGTGACCCCTAGTAGGAATCAAAAGCACGGCAACGCAACAAAGAACAATCCACATCAAAACGTCGCAAACGTAATAGTATCGAGCTAGATTGTCGGCTCGCTTGTCGAATCACAGGTCAATCGAGTACCCTTGCCTGACGTTCGACTTCCAGATTCTAAACCATGCACCCAGCACTCAACATTGCCATCAAGGCCGCTCGTCAGGCCGGAAACGTCATCACCCGGGCGTTTGGCCGGATCGAAGACATCAAGGTCACCACTAAGGGGAACAACGACTTCGTCAGCGAGATCGACCAACGCGCGGAGGCAGCGATCATCCAGGTCATCCGTCAGTCCTACCCTCAGCACGCCATCCTCGCGGAAGAGGGCGGTGCAATCGATGGCAACGACTACTGCTGGATCATCGACCCCCTGGATGGCACGACCAATTTTCTGCACGGGTTCCCGCAGTTCGCGGTATCCATCGCGCTCCGCCATCAAGAGCGGATCGAACAGGCCGTCGTTTACGACCCGATCAGCCAGGAGCTCTTTACGGCAAGCCGCGGCGGCGGGGCCTACTGCAATCAGCGCCGAATGCGCGTTAGCAGCGCCAAGAGCCTGACGGGCACGCTGCTCGGAACGGGTTTCCCGTTCCGAGACTACGCCTATCTGGATGAATACCTCGCCTGTTTCAAGGCGCTCCTCCTGAAGACCTCGGGGATACGCCGACCCGGTGCCGCAGCCCTGGACCTGGCCTACGTGGCCGCGGGGCGTCTCGACGGTTTTTGGGAGATCGGACTCAAGCCCTGGGACATGGCGGCCGGAACACTCCTCATTCAGGAGGCCGGCGGCATGGTCAGCGACTTTTCCGGTGGAGAGGCCCATCTGGAACGGGGTCAGATCGTGGCTGGCACCCCACGGGTTTTCCAAGAGATCCTGCAGGAGATCCGTCCGCTGCTGCCCGACTCGCTGCTAAACCCCAAGTCACCCGCAAACTCCCTGTGAGGCCATCCATCCTGGCATAACCTATACGAGAGAGAGTCCCCCGTGAATCAGTCCAGATACCCCTTATTGATCGATGGTGAAGCCCTCCAGTCCGCGATCGACGACCCTGACATCCTAGTCGTCGATCTATCACGCGCCCCAGTGTATTTGCAGCAACACATCCCCGGGGCCGTCAACCTGGAGATCGGCATGCTCATGGCCGGCCAACCACCGATCATGGGGCTACTGCCGGAGACGAGCTACCTGGAGCGGCTCCTGGGCGCGCTTGGCGCCAATGCCAACACCCATATTGTTGCCTATGATGAAGAGGCCAACGCAAAGGCCTGCCGGCTGCTCTGGACGCTGGATTGCTTAGGTCACCGCAACGCATCACTCCTGGACGGGGGACTTCAGGCCTGGGTCGCCGACGACCGCCCTATCAGCGCCGAGGCCCCGACCATCACGGCGACCGATTATCGCGCCCACCCGGTATCGGAGGTCATGGCAGACAAGGCGTTTATCCAAGCCGAGCTTGGCGGCATCCAAATCGTCGATGCCCGCACCCCGGCCGAATATGAGGGCGTCGACAAACGCGCCCAGCGCCCCGGACATATCCCTGGGGCCATTAATGTCGAGTGGACACAAGCCATCGACCGTAGCAGGCAAATGCGGCTCCGCCCGTTCGACGAGTTACGCCAACTCTATCAGGATGCCGGACTCGACCCCAGCCGCGAGACCGTCGTGCACTGCCAGACCCACCAGCGCTCGTCACACAGCTATTTTGTGCTCAAACTGCTTGGATTCACTCATCTGAGGGGGTATCCGGGATCCTGGTCAGACTGGGGCAACGACCCCGATACGCCGATTGAGACCGGCCCCGCAAACAGGACATCCTGACCTAAATATGCACCTGGATCCATGAAGGACGCGATCCGGATGCCCGCCCGTGAGGACCGAGGGCGGGCCAAACACCGGCATGCCACATGAGTAAGGACGCCCAGAACAACCAGCATACACCCATGATGCAGCAGTATTTGCGCATCAAAGCGGAGCACCCGGACATCCTCGTGTTTTACCGCATGGGTGATTTTTACGAGCTCTTTTATGAGGACGCCCGCAAGGCGTCGCGATTGCTCGAGATCACGCTGACCCAGCGCGGACAATCGGCCGGTAAGCCCATTCCAATGGCCGGCATACCCTATCATGCCGCCGACGGCTATCTGGCCCGTCTGGTCGCGGCGGGTGAGTCCGTGGCCATCTGCGAACAGATTGGCGATCCCGCGCAAAGCAAGGGGCCGGTCGAACGCCAAGTGATGCGTATTGTGACCCCGGGGACCGTAACCGACGAGGCCCTTCTGGACACCCGCAAGGAGACCTTGCTTGCCGCCATACACATTGATGATCGCAAGGGTTGCGGGATCGCGGTCCTCGAAATGGGCAGCGGGCGTTTCAGCCTCATTGAAGTCGAACAGGGCTCGGCCCTGGCCGACGAAATAGCACGCCTCGACCCTGCCGAAGTCCTCCATGCCGAGGACACGGCGCCAGCCCTACCCCAGTCAACGACGGGGTTACGCACGCTCCCACCCTGGCATTTCGATCGAGAATCGGCCTATCGCCTGCTCTGCGAGCAATTCGGCACGATGGACCTGCGCGGCTTTGGTTGTGAAGAGGCCGTGCGCGCCCAAGCCGCTGCCGGGGCATTGCTACGCTATGTTCGCGACGCCCAACGTGGGGCGCTGCCCCACATTCAGACATTGATTCTCGAACAACGCGACGAAGCCATCGTCATAGACGCCGCCAGCCGGCGCAATCTTGAACTCGACACCAATCTCTCCGGCGGACGAGACAAAACGCTCGCGGCCGTCATGGATCGCACCGCCAACCCCATGGGTAGCCGCATGCTGCGACGCTGGATCGCGCGCCCACTGCGGGATCGGTCACGCCTCTGCGCGCGCCAGGAGGCCATAGAAGGTCTCATCAACCGCGGATTGACCACGGCGATCCAGGATCAGCTCCGTGGCATCGCCGATCTCGAGCGCATACAGACCCGCATCGCGCTGGGCTCGGCGCGCCCCCGGGATCTGGCCCAATTGCGCACGTCCCTTAAGGCGCTACCTGCCCTCCGGGACACGCTGGGCGGTCTCGACGCCGACCTGATCGATCGCATTAAGACCCAGACCGATAACTTCGCTGATCTAGCCAACCTTCTGGAACGCGCCATCATCGAGGAGCCTCCCGTCGTGATTCGGGACGGGGGCGTGATCGCTGCCGGATATGACCGAGAACTCGACGAGCTACGCACGCTCAGCGAGGGGGCCGGACAATATTTGCTCGATCTTGAGCAACGTGAACGCGAGCGCACGGGCATACCCACCCTCAAGGTCAGCTACAACCGAGTGCATGGCTACTATATCGAGATCAGTCGGAGTTATGTGGAACGAGCACCCCATGACTACGTCCGCAGACAGACGCTCAAGGGTGCGGAACGCTTCATCACTCCCGAACTCAAGGCCTATGAGGACAAGGCTCTTAGCGCCCGGGAACGCTCGCTAGCGCGTGAAAAGGCGCTCTATGAGGCGCTGCTTGAGACGTTGAAACCAGAACTTCGAGCCTTGCAAGACTGCGCGGAAGGCATCGCGACCCTGGACACCTTGAACACCCTGGCCGATCGCGCCGAGGCCCTGAGTTTCACGCGCCCCATACTCGCGGAGCAGACGGGACTGAAGATCGAGGGCGGCCGCCACCCCGTCGTTGAGGAGGTGCTCGACGCCCCCTTCATCAGCAACGACTGCCTGTTTTCCGACGCGCGCAGGATGCTGATCATCACAGGGCCAAATATGGGCGGCAAATCGACCTACATGCGACAGACCGCGCTCATCGTCATTCTGGCCCACATTGGCAGCTTCGTGCCGGCCGCTCGGGCCGAGATTGGCCCAATCGACCGGATATTCACGCGCATCGGTTCGGCGGACGACCTCGCCGGGGGACGTTCAACCTTCATGGTCGAGATGACGGAAACCGCCAACATCCTCCATAACGCCGGGCCCAACAGCCTCGTGCTCATGGACGAGGTCGGGCGCGGCACGAGCACCTTCGACGGACTATCCCTGGCCTGGGCCTGCGCCGAACATCTGGCCCGTGAATTGCGCGCGCTAACCTTGTTCGCAACCCATTACTTCGAACTCACGACACTACCCGAGCAGGTCCCCGGGGTCACCAACGTGCATCTCGATGCCATCGAACATGGCGATGAGATCGTCTTCATGCATCAGGTCAAGGAAGGGCCTGCAAGTCAGTCCTACGGTCTTCAGGTCGCCGCCCTGGCGGGGATACCACGGCCCGTAGTCGTGGCTGCCCGACAGCGCCTGCTGAGGCTGGAAGATCAGACTGTGGCCGACATGGCCGCCCAGACCCATCAGCCCCAGCTCGCACTTTTTCCCGCCCGAGAGGACAACAGGGTCATCAAAACCCTGAGCGAGGTCGATCCGGACACACTATCCCCGAGAGAGGCCCTAACGCTACTCTACCACCTCAAGGAGATCACGGAGGACCGATGAGCGAACCGGACAGACCAAATTCCAGCGGAATCGGCAAGGCGATGATCTATATCGCCTGGATCCTCGTACTGGGAATCCTCGTTCTATTTTTCCAGAACATACTGGAACAGCGGCACAACCCCAACCGCACGCTTGTAAGCTCTACCGACGCCTCGGGACGGCCGACGGTCGAGCTGAAGCGGAATCGCGCCGGCCACTATTTGAGCGGCGGCACCATCAATGGTCATACCGTCGAATTCCTCGTCGATACCGGCGCATCGGATATTGCGATTCCAATCGACATGGCTGGTCGTTTGGGCCTGCGGCCCGGCATGCCCCGCGAATATCAGACCGCCAACGGCATCGTCACGGCCTATACCACTCGTATCCAGGAGCTGACCATCGGGCCCATCGTCATCAGAAACGTCCGAGCCAGCCTGAATCCAGGCATGGGGAGTATGGAAATCCTGCTCGGCATGAGCCTCCTCAAAGAACTCGAGTTCACCCAACGCGGCGACACCCTGACCCTAAGCCCACCATAAATTGCCAGCACTTGGAATTGGGAAGCTCCGGGAGCCTCTGGCCCGTTCCGGGCAAAATGGATTGGAAGAGATCCCGCCGTTCAGCTTCAGTTCAGCTTGTCCCGGTTATGTTGGGCGCATGGATGGGAACACATCCATGCTTCACGTCCAAACGGGAGAGCACAACATGAATACACTGAAAAGAACCTATCTCGGGCTGATGACCGCAGGCATTTTGATCGCACCGCTGTTGGTGTCGACCCAGGCAGCTGCCGACGAGCTGGCGCTGGCCAAGAAGAGCGGTTGCATGGCATGCCATTCAGTCGAAAAGAAGATCGTTGGCCCAGCCTGGCGCGATGTCGGCAAGCACTACCAGGGAGACGCCGGGGCACGTGATGCCTTGATTGTGAAGGTCAAGACCGGCGGCAAAGGTAACTGGACCAAGGTCACGGGCGGCGTTCCCATGCCCCCCTACTCACCTCGCGTATCGGATGCGGATATCGCCAAGCTGGTGGACTTCATCCTGTCTCTGAACTAAGGCATGGCAAGGGAGGGGCAGCGTGCGCCCCTCCCTCCTTTTTAGAATCACCGCCACGCCCTGCCAAAACGGGCCTTATCAGCGCCCGATCGTCACCTCACCGCGACCGTCATCAAGCGCACGCACCTCACCCAGGCTGCGATACCCATCAGCCGTAAGGCTACGCACGGCCTGTTCAGTGAGATCCACTGTCGCGAAGACGAACGATACCGGCCCACCGTCGACCTCCTCAGACCTCAGCACATTGCGCGCCTTGATAAAGTGGAGCGGGCAGCCATATCGCGTCAAATCGACCGCGACTGGGTTCAGGCCCTCAGGTTTTTTTTTTCGTCCTGACCTGAAACCTTTGGCATTGCGGCGCTCAGATCGAGTTGTTGATCGATCCCCTGACAGGCCTCGGCCGCATCCACGGTCCACAGATCCATGGCTTCGTTGAGGGCCTTGAATCGAGCCTCGTCGAACACTGCATTCAACTCAGATAATCCGGTGCCGATCTCGCTCAGACGAGCACCTAGGGTATTGCCCTTCTTGAAGGAGGTCTCGAGCGTCGAGCCAATCTCCTGAAGGGCATCCTGATTGGGTTGCCCGGCGAGGAATAACAGCGACTGACCGACAAGCTTCGCGACCTCACGGGCGCACTCAATGGATTCATCATATTTGCGCTGCAACAGAAAGGCGTTGCGGTAGTTTCGCTCGTTAGCGGCCTCGGCAAAGTTCGCAGCCACGGTCTCCTGCGCCGCGCCGGCGCATTCTCCGCCGCCGAACTGCTCCACCTTGAAGGCGGACTCGTGCCCATGATCCGAGAGGACGCTGGCAAGGTCGGCGGCATCGACGTTGACGATGTCTTCCAGCAGCGTGTTGAAATATCCCGACTCCTGACGTCGCGCCCAGGCAAAGAAGGACTCGCCGTCGACGCGCTCGTCGCCGTAGGTCTGCTGTAGACGGTCGATCGCGACCTCGACCCGGGCAGCCGGGACAGTAGGTCCCTTGACCGCAATATGGCCACAGCCACGGCCGTCGCCACCGATGTACATCTGATAATGGGGAATCAGCTTGCCATGCTTGCGCTTGCCCTCACCATAGATACCGATATCACCGGTCTCGGGTTGGGCGCAGCCGTTGTGACAGCCACTAGCTCGAATACGCAGATCGTGGATGCCGCCAGAGACCTTCGCGCCGATGACCTTGGACGATGTGATGCCCAAACGGCACGTCGAGGTACCCGGACAGGCCACGACATCGTCGCCTGCCTTGGGCACGGCAAGCTCAAGCCTGGTCAACCCTTCACGCAAGGCGTCGAGCTTGGCATCCGACACGTTGAAGATCATGAGATTCTGGTCTTGGGTCGCGGCCAGCTCATCGAGTCCCTGAGCCTCAACGAGATCGGCGATACCGTTCATTTGCGGCGCGGTCATATCACCGATGGGAATGCTGACCGGAAACACATTGAGTCCGGCCTGCTTCTGGGCCAGGACATCCCGCGGCGCGCCCGGGTTATCGTATCCGAGTGCGTCGGCCTGCCCAGCCCGCCACTGACCTTCAGGGATCGCGACGTCAGCCAAGGCCGTCCGAGTGCGCTCAAGCTCTTCGCGGTAATGCGCGACAAAGCCCTCCGCGCCAAAGCGGTCGACCAAGAACTTGATGCGCGACTTGGCGCGCTTCTTCCGGTCGGAATAGCGATTATGCAGGGCGATCACGGCCTCCATACAGGCGAGCAGGTCACCCGGCTCGATAAATTCCTCGACAACGATGGCCTCACGGGGCTTATGGCCCAGGCCGCCGCCGGCGACGAGCTTGAAGCCAAAACGGCCATCCTGATGCACGGCGATGACGCCCAGGTCATGGATCATGCCCTGCGCGCAGTCGGACTCACACCCAGAGAACGACATCTTGAATTTTCGGGGCAGGTGCTGGGTCAATGGATGGCGCAGAAAATGGCGCACGGCCAGCTCATAGTACGGCCGAATATCGACATGCTCCCGCGCACAGACGCCTGCCAGCGGGCAGGCTGACACATTGCGCACGGTATTGTTACAGGCTTCGCGCGTCGTCAGACCGGCATCGGCCAGGATCTCCAGTGAGCGCGGTGACTTTTCCAGCGGGACATAATGGATTTGGATATCCTGACGGGTCGTGATGTGGGCCACATCGTGACTGGAGCACTCCTCGAGTACCTGGGAGCAACTCCTTAGCTGAGCGGGATTCAGGCGCCCCCCCGGCAGTTTGACGCGCACCATGTTGACGCCTTCTTGACGTTGACCATAGACGCCCTGCTGCAGGCGCATGGACTGAAAGCGCTCGGCATCGATTGTCCCATCCTGAAAACCCTTGACCGCATCAGCAAAACGCTGAAGCTCTTCGCGATTAACCAAACCGTGTGACTCACTCATTATTCTTACACTCCTACGGGCACGATACATGCCCAACTCGCTTTCTGAATGAACGCATTCTAACCGGCATCGATAAGTTTCGCACCCGCTCGCATCACATGCGTCTCGATCCGCCCGGCGTGACGACTAACACCGGCCCAATAAGCTATTATTTTTACGTAACAAAACGTCGAATCGGCCGATCCGGCGAAATCGTGAAGCGGCGACCGGTGCCGTCCCACAATAGAGATTTCAAACCGTAATAAATTTAACTCCGATCAACATCAGCATCCCAGCCAGTGTCGGACGCATATAACGCTCAGGGACTCGGCTACCCAGCAGAGCACCCAACCAGATGCCCGGCAACGACCCCATGAGCAACTGGCTCAACAGCGCGGGGTCCACCGAGCCCATCTGCCAATGCCCAATACCCGCGATTGCGGTCAGCGGCACGGCATGAGCGAGATCCGTTCCCACAATCACTCGGGTTGGAAGGCCTGGGTACAGCAGCAACAGCGCAGCGGCACCCAAGGCGCCGGCACCGATGGACGATACCGGGACCAGGATGCCAAGCAGGCAGCCCAGCAGAACTGTCAACAAGGGCCGTAAGCGATAAACCCCAGGCCAGCTACGCTTGACAGCATAACCAAACGCCTTAACCTTGGCCCGCCAAATCAACGACAATGCCGTCATGATCAAGGCTAGGCCGAGCATGACATGGATCAGACCGTCGACCTGGCTTAGATCTGACTGCAAATGCTCCAGCACGGCCAGGGACAACAGGGCGCTGGGCAAGCTGCCAACCAGTAACAGGCCCACCAGAGATCCACGTATATGCCCCAGACGCCAGTGACTCAATACGCCGCTCGCCTTGGTCAGCGCCGCGAAGGCCAGGTCCGTACCCACGGCGGTCAGTGGCGGAATACCGAATCCGAAGATCAGCAATGGCGTCATGAGCGAGCCGCCGCCAACGCCCGTCAACCCTACCAATCCGCCGACGGCGAAGCCGGCTGCTATATAGGCTATATCCACAACTTGAGCCTCTTACATCGATCAGCAATTCACCGGCTGACAAGCCTGGCGACCGTTCGAAATAAACAGTGGGTCTAAACCCACGCTACGCATTATAGCGATCGACTGATATCGATTAAAATAATAATATTTTATTTTTCTATAATTTATTATTATATAGAGCATGAACCTCCAGCAACTACGCTACATCCGCGAAGTCGTGCGCCAGGGCTTCAATATCTCGGCGGCCTCGGAAACCCTGTATACAGCTCAACCCGGGATCAGTCATCAGATCAAGCGGCTCGAAGAAGAGCTCGGCGTCGCCATCTTCGATCGCCACGGAAAACGCCTGACCGGCCTCACTCAACCCGGTCGCGCGGTCGTGGCCATGGCGGAGCGCATCCTCAGAGAGATCGAACAGATGCGCGAACTCAGCGCCGAGTTCGCCAACGAGGAAATCGGACAGCTCTCAATCGCGACCACCCATACTCAGGCCCGCTACGCGCTGCCAGCCGTCATCCGCCGGTTCATTGAACGCTATCCGCACATCAGCCTGCAGATTCATCAGGGGCGCCCGGACCAGATCGTACAATGGGTGGCTCGCGGTATCGCCGATATCGGCCTCGCCACCGAGGGACTTATGAACAGCCCCGATCTGATCGCCCTGCCCTGCTACGAGTGGAATCACTGCCTGATTGCGCCACCGGGCCTGCCCTTGCTGCGTAAACAGCCGCTCACTCTGGACGACATCGCTGAATATCCGATCGTGACCTATGACAAGGCCATAGCCGGGCGTGAGCGCATTGATGAGGCCTTCGCGAACCGCGCCATCAGGCCCAGGATCGCGTTGTCCGCGATCGACTCGGACGTCATCAAGACTTATGTGGAGATCGGCCTGGGGGTGGGTATCGTGGCCCGAATGGCCTTTGACCCGGAGCGGGACTCGAATCTGCGCATGCTCGATGCCAGCCATCTGTTCGCGGCCAGCACCTCCTATATAGCGCTGCGCCGCGGCCTGCCGCCCAGGAACTTCCTATATACCTTTATCGCGATGCTGTCCCCACAGCTCGACCGCACGACCATCGACGAGGCTATGACGCGCTGACGTCCTCTGAGACAGCCTCACTAAAACCGCAACCATCTTGGGGACATACCTTTTCGGTGCCACGGCGTTTAGTGGTCTTGATGGTCACAATAGGCCAGCTGCACGACGGGCAAGGCTCGGCGACCGGCTCGTTCCAAATCGCGTAGTCGCATTTCGGGTAATCACCGCAGGAATAGAAAACCTTGCCGCGCCGGGAGCGTCGCTGCAGGATGGTCCCCTTGCCGCATTTGGGGCAGGTAACGCCGGTATCCGTGGGCTTTTCAATGGGTTCGATATAGCGACATTCGGGATACTGGCTACAGCCGATGAATTTCCCGTATTTGCCCTGCCGCATGACGAGCTCGCCACTACACTTCGGACAGGAACGGCCCTCGACGACCTCAAGCTCCTCGGGGGTATCGCCCTCAAGGCTGCGGGTGTAATCACACTCAGGGTATCCCGTGCAGCCGACGAAACGCCCGCGTCGGCCGAGCCGGGTCGAGAGCTGTTTACCGCACTTGGGACAGTCCTCATCCATGAGTTCCTGGGTCACGTCCTTACGCTGGACGGAGGACTCTTTGTCATCGATAAGCGCCTTGAACGGGCGCCAAAATTTCTCCAGCAGCGGGACCCATTCATGCTCGCCGCGTGACACCTCGTCGAGCTCGTCCTCCAGCCGCGCAGTGAAGTCGTAATCCACATATTGCGAGAAATGCTCGGTCAGGAACTTATTGACGATACGCCCGACATCGGTCGGGAAAAACCGTTTCTTGTCGAGCACGACATATTCTCGCTGTTGCAAGGTCGCGATGATGGAGGCATAGGTCGACGGCCGGCCGATACCGTGCTCTTCGAGCGCCCGGATCAAACTCGCCTCCGTGTATCGAGGCGGCGGCTCCGTGAAATGCTGTTCGGGCGTAATCGCGGCCAGTGGAATACGGTCTCCGACCTCCATGGCCGGTAGAATGCGGTCGTCACCACTCGCCTTCTGATCATCCATGCCTTCCTGATAAACAGCCATGAATCCCGGCACGACGACCACGGAGCCATTGGCGCGGAATACGCCTTTGCCACCGGCGTCGAAGTCGATGGCCACCGTATTGATTCGGGCTTCGATCATCTGACA
>Ga0316204_10002386_pt1 | contig 42886 bp, 40 predicted proteins | sample 6monrhotite_MG_2_FD_205661 | JGI IMG/M metagenome (GOLD analysis project Ga0316204, IMG submission 205661) | Microbial mat bacterial communities from mineral coupon in-situ incubated in ocean water Damariscotta River, Maine, United States -... | ecosystem: Environmental > Aquatic > Marine >... | reverse complement strand
CGGCGGTGGTCCTGTCGACCGGGCGCTTTGGCGAAGGCTGGGCGGATCACGCACGGCACCTGGGTGTCACGCCGGTTCTGACCGATTTCGGCAAATCCGCGCCGATCGACATGAACCGCGCGGAACAAGCGTTGCGTGCGCAGCCGAACGCGCGGGCGGTGATGGTTACACATGTCGATACCTCGACCAGCGCCAAGAACGACATCGCGGCACTGCGCCGACTGATGGATGATCTTGGCCATCCGGGATTGCTGATGGTCGATTGTATCGCCTCGCTGGGGTGCGATGAATTCCACATGGATGACTGGGGCGTCGATGTCATGATCACGGCCAGCCAAAAGGGGCTGATGACCCCGCCGGGGCTGGGCATAGTGTTCTTTTCTGACGCCGCACGCGAGGCCGCGAAAACGTCGGATCTGCGCACGCCCTATTGGGATTGGGAGCCGCGCGTGGACGCCAATCATTTCTACATGCATTTCTTCGGCACAGCGCCCACGCATCATCTGATGGGCCTGCGCGAGGCCCTGACCATGATCATGGAAGAGGGGCGCGAAAACGTCTGGGCCCGCCACACAGGACTGTCCCGCGCGGTCTGGGCGGCGGGCGAGGCCTGGTCACAAACCGGCGATTTCGCACTGAATATCGCGGACCCGTCGGCACGCGGCCATTCGGTGACCGCGATGCGGTTGTCTGGCGCGGACGGCACACGCTTGCGCGATTGGTGCGAACATCAGGGCGGCGTTACGCTGGGTGTGGGTCTTGGCATGGCTGAGCCCGACAGCCCACAGGCGGGCGCCTTTTTCCGGCTCGCGCATATGGGGCATGTGAACGCCCATATGACGCTGGGCGCGTTGGCGGTGATGGAGGCCGGCATGACCGCGTTGAATATCCCCCATGGCGCGGGCGCGCTGTCTGCGGCAACACAGGCGCTGGTCGCAAGCTAAGCCCGCGAAAACCAGAGGACAAACAGCGCAAAAGATTGAACCCGGCAACCCGCCCCTGCGACTCATGCGCAATGAATGGGGGACATCATGGCCGTGCCGGGCAGATCATTGATTGGGTTGCTGAAACGACATCACCTGTGGATCCCGCTGTTGCCGCTGGCCATGGCGCTGACTTTGGCGCTGGTGGGCCAGGCCCGCATCATCACCGCGAACGCGCTGGGTTCGCAGGGCATTGCCGTCAACGCCATGGTGCTGAATGCCACCACCGCCGACCAAACCAATGCCAATGGCACCCACGCCACCCGGTATCGTTTGCTGGTGCATTTTCTGCCTACTCATGGCGACGCGGTCGAAACCTGGCATGATGTTGCCCTTGAGGTCTTTGAGTCCGCGACCGTCGGCGAAATCCTGCGCCTGCGCTATCTGCCCGATGATCCCGCGATTTTTGAGGTCACGAACGGGCGGACACGACAATCTGGTCAGGCGTTCTTGCTGGCCGGCGCGGTCTTCGGGCTGATTGGCCTGGGACTGGTCTACGTGTTTGGTCGGCAGGTGCCCTCGGCCCGGCGGGCGCAATTGTCCAAGCAGCGAAGGCCGGCGGTCGTTCAGGCGCATGAAAACACGGGGATCAAACTGGGCGATGTTCATTTGCACCGGATGATCTGGATGGACAACCTGCATGATACCGGGCGCTCACGTGCGCGCAAACCCGGCAATCTGCCAGCAATTGGTCAGACGATCACCCTGCGCATAGATCCGAAAACCGCCGGTTCCTGGTGGGAGGGCGATTTGTAGCAGCCGGCGCCCTATGTGATGCGGTCAATCCGTGTGGTCAGGTGGATCAGGCTTTCGGACGACCGCACCCCCGGCAGATCCCCGATCAAATCCAGCACCTGATCCAGCGCCGCGGTGTTTTCAGCCGCCACCTGCAGCAGCAGGTCGAACCGGCCAGAGGTGGTAAACGCTTTCTCGATCTCGGGGATGCTGCGCAGACGGGTCAGCACCGCCGCCTGCCCGCGCGGCTCGATCGATATCAATATGCTGGCGCGAATCATGCGTCGCGCAGCGGCATCGCCCAATTTGATTGTGTAGCCCGCGACCGTGCCACTGGTTTCCAGCCGGTCCAGGCGCGATTGCACGGTGGTCCGCGCGACCCGCAGTTTACGGGCCAGAGTCGCCACCGACTGCCGCGCGTCGGTCTGCAATTGGGCAATCAAGGCCTTGTCCAGGTCATCCATGTCAGTTCGCCGATCTTTTCGTCACTTTATAGCGTTATTTCGTCTTTTCAAACCTTTTGACTGGTGAAAATGTCGCCTAGTTGCCCCATCCTGTTCTACAGTGCCAGAGGTGGTCTGGACACGATGAACGGCAGACGAGGTTACGCTCATGGGTTTTGCAGACAGCATCTGGTCCGATCCGGTCGAATATATGCGCGCAGTCGGGCCGAATGACCCGGTTCTCTTTTTGTCGCCCGCCGCGCTTCAGGCGCAGGCGCGGCGCTTTCAGGCGGGTTTTCCGGGGCTGGTGACGTTTGCGGTCAAATCCAATCCAGAGGAAGCGGTGATCACCAACCTCGTGGCTGCCGGGATTCACGCGTTCGATGTCGCCTCGCCCGAGGAAATTGCGCTGATCCGGCGGTTGGACCCCGATGCAGTGCTGCACAACAACAACCCGGTGCGTGCGCGCCATGAAATCGTATTCGCTGTTGGCCGCGATGTGGCGTCGTATTCCGTAGATTCGCTGAGCGAGCTGGACAAGCTGTTCGCGCTGGTTCCCGTGACCCGCGAAACCGGCGAAACCGTTGAAATCACGGCCCGCTTCAAGCTGCCCGTCGCTGGCGCCACCTATGATTTCGGCGCCAAGTTCGGCGCCACTGAAGACCTGGCCACCGAAATCCTGCGCCGGGTGGCGGCGCGCGGTTACACCCCGTCGCTGACCTTTCACCCCGGCACCCAGTGCATCGATCCGCAGGCCTGGGCCACTTACATCCGCGCCGCCGGCCGCATTGCAGATGCAGCGGGCGTGAAAATCCACCGGCTGAACGTCGGCGGCGGGTTTCCGTCCCACCGCCTGCAATCCCTTGCGCCGCCGCTGGACGCGATCTTTGCAACGATCGGCGCGGTCACCGCAGAAGTCTTTGGCGATCACGTCCCCGCGCTGGTCTGCGAGCCGGGCCGCGCGCTGGTGGCTGATAGCTCGGCCATGTTGGTGCGCATCAAGGCCCTGCGCGATGATGAGCATGTTTTCCTCAATGACGGTGTTTACGGGGCATTCGCCGAATTGCCGCTTTTGGGGGCGCTGAACCGCATCAGTGTCTGGTCGCCCGCGGGTGAGCGCCGCACCGGCGAGATCGTCGGCCGCACGATCTTTGGGCCGACCTGTGACAGCGTTGACCGCCTGCCGGGCGAAACGCCGCTGCCCGCCGACGTGCAGGAAGGCGACTTTCTGCTGTTTCAGGGCATGGGCGCCTATTCGGTTCCCACCAACACCCATTTCAACGGATTCGGGGCGCTGGCCGTGCAGATGGTCATGGACCTTGCGTCGTAACCCGTTGATCGACGCACGAAACATGCCTTAACCCTTGCCCTTGCGGTTCGCTGCACTATCCTGCCTTGCAAACGGCAAGGGGGGCAGCAATGCGCGCATTCGGACAGTCACAGGGCGTCAAGCGACGCGAAGATCTCCGCTTTCTGACCGGGCACGGCCGCTACATGGCTGACATCGCCCCGGATGGGGCGTTGCAGGCCTATTTCCTGCGCTCGATGGTGGCGCATGGAACCATCACCAGCCTGGACACAGACGACGCGCGCACCATGCCTGGTGTCGCCGCAATTCTGACCAATGAAGATCTGAAAGCGGCGGGGATCACCCTCCCGATGTGGGCCGCGCCAGCCTCGGACCAACGCGGGACGGTCGGCGCCAACCCGGCCCGGCCCTTGTTGGCTGACGGCACGGTGCGCCACGTCGGTGAAGCGGTGGCGGTGATCATCGCCGAAACCCGCGACCAGGCGATGGACGCCGCCGAGGCAATCTTGCTGGATATTGAGGAAGCCCCTGTGCATCTGGAGCTGGCCCCTGGCGGCCCCACCCTTCATGCGCAAGCCCCGGACAACATCGCCTTCGACTGGCTGCTGGGTGATGAAGACGCCACCACTGACGCCTTTGCCCGCGCCGCGCATATCACCACGCTGAGCGTGCGCCAGAACCGCGTGGCCGTCGCCAGCCTGGAACCACGTGCCGCCTTTGCCGAATGGCACGGTGACCGCCTGCACGTGGCGTTCAACGGCCAAGGCGTCTGGGTGATGAAGCGCGAACTGGCCAAAATGCTGAATCTTGACCCTGAGCAGGTGCAGGTCACCACCCCGGATGTCGGCGGTGGGTTTGGCATGAAAGGCATGACCTACCCAGAGTATTTCGCCATTGCCCATGCCGCGAAAGTGGTCGGAAAACCCGTTGTCTGGACCTCGGACCGGTCCGAGGCCATGCTGACCGACAACGCCGCCCGCGATCTGACCAGCACCGCCGAATTGGCGTTTGACGCCGATCACCGCCTGTTGGGATACCGGGTGAACACGCTGTCCAATCTGGGCGCCTACAATTCCCAATTCGCCCAGCAAATCCAGTCGGCGCTGTTTTCCAAGGTGCTGACCGGGGTCTATGACATCCCCTGCGCCCTGCTGCACGTCAAAGGGATCTTTACCAACACCACGCCCGTTGACGCGTATCGCGGGGCCGGCCGGCCCGAGGCGATCACCCTGCTGGAACGTGCGATTGATATGGCAGCGCGTGAATTGAACCTGACGCCGATGGACCTGCGGCGGCGCAACTTCATCACGCCCCAGCAATTCCCCTACGCCACACCCGGCAAGGTGACCTATGACGTGGGCGATTTTGACCGCGTTCTGTCGCGGGCCGAGGTTCTGGGCGATGTCGCCGGATTTCCCGCGCGCAAGGCGCAAAGTGCTGCCAACGGCATGCTGCGCGGATTGGGGTTGGGGTATTACCTGGAAAGCATTCTGGGCGATGATACCGAAGGCGCGACGATTGAATTCGCGGACACGGGCCGCGTGAACCTCTATGTCGGCACCCAGTCGAATGGACAGGGCCACGAAACCGTCTATGCGCAATATCTGGCGGATCTGACCGGCGTGCCGTTCGACGCCATCGACGTCATCCAGGGCGACAGCGACCTGATCGCGCAGGGCGGTGGCACGGGCGGATCGCGAAGTGTGACCGTGCAATCGGTGGCGACTCATGCGTTGACCGAACAAATGGTCGCCGCCTTCACCACATTTCTGGAGGCCGAGGTCGACGCCGCGCCTTTCGGGTTCGAGGACGGGATCTTTTCCGCCCCCGGATCGAACCACCGCTTTACCCTGTTGGAAGCCGCGGATCTGGCGCGCGCCAAGGGGCATACAGATCTGCTGAAGCACCACAAACGCACCAAGCTGCCCGGCCAGTCCTTTCCCAACGGCGCACATCTGTGCGAGGTGGAGATCGACCCGGAAACCGGCGCGCTGCGGGTAGACCGCTATCTGTGTGTCGATGATCTGGGTGTGTTGATGCATCCGGTCTTGGCGGAGGGGCAGGTGCATGGTGGCGTGGCGCAGGGTTACGGGCAGGCGGTGATCGAGGAAGCGCTGTATGATGATGATGGCCAGCTTCTGACCGGCAGTTTCATGGATTACGCCATGCCCCGCGCCGAAGATCTGCCGATGATCGGCTTTTTCAGCGAACCCACGCCATCGGTCAACAACCCCATCGGCATGAAGGGCTGCGGCGAGGCCGGGACGGTGGGCGCGCTGGCGACACTTGGCAACGCGGTGCTGGATGCATTGTGGGCCGACGGGGTGCGCCACGTTGACATGCCCTTCAGCCCACAACGGATCTGGGGTTGGTTGCAAGAGGCCCGGGCATGACCGGCCACGCGGCGGGCCCACGGTATACACGACTGGTCGAACGCTTGCCCGCAACCGTGCCATTTGTTGGCCCCGAAACCCAGGAACGCGCACGCGGCGAAGCCTTCACCGCGCGGTTGGGCGCAAATGAGAACGGCTTTGGCATGTCGCCCAAGGCGCTGGCCGCGATGCAGGCAGCGGATGCCGGGCAGTGGATGTATGGCGATCCCGAAAGCCACGATCTGCGCGCTGCCATCGCCGAACGCATGGGTGTCACGCCCGCGCATGTGATCGTCGGCGAAGGGATCGACGGGCTCTTGGGCTATCTGGTGCGGTTGGTGGTGGATCAGGGCGATCCCGTCGTGACCTCGGACGGGGCCTATCCGACCTTCAACTACCACGTCGCAGGCTTTGGCGGCGTCCTGCACAAGGTGCCTTATCTGGGCGATCACGAGGACCCGGCGGCGCTGATCGCCAAAGCCCGTGAAACCGGCGCGAAGCTGATCTATTTTTCCAACCCCGACAACCCGATGGGCAGCTGGCACAACGCGGATGTCGTAGCCCGCATGATCGAACAGGTGCCCGCCGGCGCGCTGCTGGTTCTGGACGAGGCCTATGTCGAATTCGCACCCAAGGGCACCTCTCCGCAGATCGACCCGGACGACCCGCGCGTGATCAGGATGCGCACGTTTTCCAAGGCTTACGGCATGGCTGGCGCACGAGTGGGCTATGCCATCGCCGCGCCCGGTCTGATTGCCGCCTTCGACAAGGTGCGCAACCATTTCGGCATGAACCGCGCCGCGCAGCACGCGGCGTTGGCGGCACTGGCCGACCGGGGCCATCTGGCGCTGATGCGCGACACAGTCGAGGCCGCGCGGAACCGGTTGACCCAGATCGCGTTGGACGCGGGGTTGCGTGCCCTGCCCTCGGCCACCAATTTCGTAACCATCGACTGCGGCGGCGACGGCGAATTTGCGCGGCGGGTCTTGGCCGGGATCGTGGCGCGCGGGGTGTTCATCCGCATGCCCTTTGTCGCGCCCCATGACCGCTGCATCCGCGTCAGCACCGGCCCCGAGGCCGAGATGGACGCCTTTGCCCGCGCCCTGCCCGACGCGCTGGCTGAAGCCCGCGCCTGACCCCGATTGCCCCACAGGTTCCCATGCCCGAACAATACGTTGCCCGCACGCCCGCCGATCTGCCCGATGCCCAGACCCTGCTGGGCCAAAGCGGGTTGGAGTTCATCACCGCGATCAAGGACGGCCACCTGCCCGGCGCGCCCATCGCCGGTATCATGGGCTTTGCCATGCATGGGGTTGAGGAGGGCCGCGTCACCTTTCGCGGCGCCCCGGCGTTTGAGCATCTGAACCCGATGGGCGGGGTTCATGGCGGGTGGTATGGCACCATTCTGGACAGCGCGATGGGCTGCGCAGTGGCCACCGTTTTGCCCAAGGGAAAGATCTATACCACCTTGGAATACAAGGTGAATATCACCCGTGCCTTGAAGCCGGGCACGCTGGTAGATTGCACAGCGACGGTTCAGCATGCGGGACGTTCGACCGCCGTTGCCCTGTCGGAAATTCGCGGGTGTAAGGACGGCAGGCTTTACGCCACCGGCTCGACCACCTGCATCATCATGACCCCCTGAACCGGCGCATCAACTACGCGGGCTTGCGGGCCACGAAATCGATCAGGGCGGACCGGCCTGAATGACCGCGCCCTTCCTGCACCTCACGCTCATAGGCGGCCAGCCGTTCGATCTTCCAGCCGTCGAACCCCGCGCGCAAGATTTCCTCGGTGTACATATTGGCGCGGCTGGGCGGGCCGCCAGTGCCCAGATCGACCTGCTCGGGCGTGTAACCATGCAGCACGATCCGCCCACCCGGCCGCACCGCGCGGGCCATGTCGGCGAATTGGCCTGCGCGCGCCTCTGGCCCAGCGAACTGGATGAAAATGCCCACCACCGTGTCAAACTGGCGCGACCAGTCCCACGACTGCCAGTCAGACTGATGACTGTCCAACGTGACCCCCGCCCGCAGCGCCAGATCCCGCGCCCGCGCCACGGCCGTCGGGGCCATGTCAAAGGCCGTGACCGCCATCCCGGCCCGTGCCAGATGGGTGCTGTTGCGCCCCTCGCCATCCGCGACGCACAGCGCCGTGCCGCCGGGCTGTTGGATCCAGGCATTTTCGGTCAGGAATTTGGCGGGCTCCAACCCAAACAGATACGCGTCCGAGGATTTGTAACGATCTTCCCACATGGGGTGTCCTTTCACCGGGTTACCAGAAGTTTTGCGGATCAATATCAACTGCAAGGCGCAGATCATTGGGCAGTTTGACTTGCGCTGTCCAATCCCGGATCGCGGCCTGAAGCGGCGCGGTCTTGGCGGCCTTGACCAGCAGGCGCACCCGGTGCCGCCCGCGCACCCGCGCGATCGGGGCCGGGGCCGGGCCAAAGACCTGTGCGCCGATCCGGTGCAGGGGCTCTGCCCGGGCGGCCAGCGCGTTGCCTACGTCAAACGCGTGCTCCAGATTGGGCGATGACAGGATAATCCCCGCCAAGCGCCCAAAGGGCGGCATGCCCAGCGCCTCGCGCTCTGCCGCTTCGGCCTGCCAGAACCCTTCGTCATCGCCGGACAGAATGGCCTTGATCACCGGGTGATCGGGCTGGTGCGTCTGGATCAGCGCCACGCCACGCCGTTCGGCGCGCCCCGCACGGCCTGCCACCTGGCGGATCAGCTGAAATGTGCGTTCAGCGGCGCGCAAATCGCCGCCCTGCAACCCCAGATCGGCGTCAATCACCCCGACCAACGTCAGCAACGGAAAGTTGTGCCCCTTGGCCACCAGTTGCGTGCCGATGATGATATCTGCGCCACCCGCCGCAATATCGGCGATCTGCGCCTTCAGCGCCCGGGCCGAGCCAAAGAGATCCGACGACAGCACCGCCACGCGCGCGTCTGGCCACAACGCGCGGACCTCCTCCTCCATCCGCTCCACGCCCGGGCCGACGGGGTGCATCGTGCCCTCTTTCTGGCACGACGGGCAGGCGGTGGGGATCGGCGCCGTGGCACCGCATTGGTGGCACATCAATCGCTTGAGGAACCGGTGTTCGACCAGCCGCGCGTCACAATCCGCGCATTGCATCTGATGCCCGCAGGCCCGGCACACCGTCAAAGGGGCAAAGCCGCGCCGGTTCAGGAAAATCAGCGATTGTTCGCCCGCGTCCAGCCGTTCCTGCACCGCCTGCTGCAAGGTCGGTGAAATCCAGCGCCCATGCGGCACGGTTTGCGCGCGCATATCGATGGCTCGCATGTCGGGCAGTTCCGCCACGCCAAATCGTGCGTGCAGGTCCAGCCGGTGATATTTGCCGGTGCCCGCGTTCACCCAGCTTTCCAGGCTGGGCGTGGCCGAGGCCAGCACCACCTGCGCCCCGGCCAAGGAGGCCCGCAGCACCGCCATGTCGCGGGCGTTATAGAGCACGCCGTCTTCCTGTTTGTAGCTGCTGTCATGTTCCTCATCGACGACAATCAACCCCAGATCGCGAAACGGCAGGAACAAGGCTGAGCGCGCGCCAACCACCAACTGCACGTCCCCCGTGCCGGTCATGCGCCACAGACGGCGGCGTTCCGTCACCGTTGCGCCCGAATGCCATTCGCCGGGGCGCACCCCGAACCGGGCTTCGACCCGTTCCAAAAACCCTTCGGTCAAGCCAATCTCTGGCAGCAGCACCAACGCCTGCCGCCCCTTGCGCAGACATTCGGCAACGGCTTCCAGATACACCTCTGTTTTGCCGGACCCTGTGACCCCTTTCAGCAAGGTCACGCCAAACCCACCAGCGCGCGCCTGCATTTCTGTCGCGGCTTGGGCCTGATCCTCGGACAGATCTTTGCCGCTGCGCGCTGGATCCAGCCGGGGATAGGGTTGATCCTTGGGCGCTTCGCCCTCGATCAGCGCGCCCTGCGCGGCCATCGTGTGCACCACACTGCCAGACACGCTGGCTGCGCGGGTGATTTCACCCACCGTCAGCGCCGCGCCGCCGAACCCTTCGAAGACCTCGTACACCCGTTTGCGCGCATCCGTCATGCGCTGGGGTGGCGTGCCAACACGGTAAACCCGGATCATCGCCGGACCTTGGAACAGGCCGGGCGCACGGGTCGCCAAAAACAGCATCAGGGACAGTGGCGTCAGCGTATACTCCGCCGCGCGCACCAAAAACTGGCGCAGTTCATCGCGCATTGGCGGCACATCCAACCCCCGCAACACCTGCCGCAACTTGGCGACCGGGTAATCCCCCTGTGCCGGCCCCCAGACCACACCCAACACCTTGCGCGGGCCCAACGGCACCTCGACAAACGCGCCGGTGACTGCCCCGCCTTCGGGCGCGCGGTAATCCAACAGGCGATCCAACGGCTGGGTGGTCAGCACGCACAGCGGCTGACCGGGGGCAAAGAACTGGACGTCGGCTGCATCCATGGGTGGCAAAGGGCCTTTCTGAGCGGTGTTCAATAGGGTATGAACCGCGCGATTGCCCTGCGCAACCGCTGGGCGTCGGTTCCATGTGGCGGCAATGCCGCAGGCAGCACCGCGCAGCGCCAGTGCAGACAAGGCACAACGCCGGACTTGACGGGAAAAAACGGGTCAGAAATTCAGATGAACTGGTGTAAGATCACCGCAAAGACGACAAGATCGGGGCAGACATGGCAGTGACCGGACCGGCACAAGACACCGGAACCCTTGATGAATGGCGCAAACGTGTGCTGGCCGATCCCGGGCTGGTGCTGGATGATGCCGAATTGATGCGCGCGCTGGTTCTGACCTCGGAACAGGCGATGGGTGGCAATGTCGTCGATCTGCGCGGCATGGCGATGGAGCGGCTTGAATCCCGCCTGAACCGTCTGGAAGAAACCCATCGCGCGGTGATCGCTGCGGCGTATGAAAATCTCGCCTCGACCAACCAGATCCACCGCGCTTTGCTGCGCCTGCTGGATGCCGCACGGTTTGAGGATTTCGTCCTGTCACTGGGCAGCGACGTGGCCGAAACCCTGCGGGTCGACAGCTTGCGACTGGTCCTGGAAAGCCCTGACAACGATGGCGGCGGACTGGGGCCGCTGGATCAGGTGCTCAAGGTGCGCGCGCCGGGGTATGTCGAACAGTACATGAGCGGCGGACGCCCCGCGCCCGCACGCCCCATCGTCTTGCGCCAGGGCGTTCCGGCACGGGGCAACCCCTATGACGATGGGGCCGCTGATCTGCGCTCGGAAGCCCTGATGCGGCTGGATCTGGGCAACGGGCGGTTGCCGGGTATGCTGGCCATGGGGGCCGAGGATCCGCACCGCTTCAAGCCCGGACAGGGCACGGAACTGGTCGCCTTTTTTACCGGCGTGTTCGAACGGGTGCTGCGCCGCTGGTTGTCATGACGATTGACCGGCCTGTGGGTGATCTGGCGATCAGCCCGGCCTTGCGCGATGCGCTGGCAACCTGGCTGGCGCATATCGCCGCGCTGAACGAAGCCTCGGACCACACGATCAACGCTTACCGCGCAGATGTCGCCGGGTTTTTGCACTTTCTGGCCCATCACCATGGCGGCGCGGCGGGCATGGTGCAGCTGCGGGCCGTGGAAACCCGCGACATGCGTGCCTGGATGGCCTCTGCCCGCGCCAACGGGCGGGGCGCGCGGTCCTTGGCGCGGGCGCTGTCAGCGCTCAAGGGGTTTTCACGCTGGCTGGCCGAACGCGAAGACGGATTTGACGCGACCGCCATCCTGTCGGCCCGGGCCCCGCGCCACCAACGCCCCCTGCCCCGTCCGCTGGACGAGGCGGCGGCCCTGGCCGTGACAGAGTCGATCAGCGACGACCGCGCCGAAGCCTGGGTCCGCGCCCGCGATATGGCCGTCGTGACGTTGCTTTATGGCGGTGGATTGCGCATTTCCGAGGCCTTGGGGCTGGCCGGCCGCGACGCTGGCACCGTGACAACCCCGGGCGCCAGCCTGCGCATTCTGGGCAAGGGCGGCAAGGAACGTTTGGTGCCGGTCATCCCGGCCATTGCGCAGGCGGTCACCGCCTATCTGGCGATTTGCCCCTGGCCAATGGACGCCGATGCCCCGTTGTTTCGGGGCTTGCGGGGCGGGCCGCTAAACCCACGGATGATCACCCGCGCCATGGAACGCGTGCGCCTGCGGCTGGGCCTTCCCGCCACGGCCACCCCCCACGCACTGCGCCATTCCTTTGCCACGCACCTGCTGTCTGCGGGCGGCGATTTGCGCGCAATCCAGGAACTGCTGGGCCACGCCAGCCTGTCAACCACGCAGATCTATACCGGTGTCGATGCCGCGCGGCTGATGGAGGTCTATCAATCCGCCCATCCACGTGCGAAATCAACACCTTAACATTTTTATTCAAATTCTTTGAACCCCAGCCGAGGGGGCGCCGACCTATAGGCACTGAACGGCAATTGATCGCCAAAATTCATTCATTTTCAAGGAATTTTCCCATGACTTCGACCAAAACCGTAGCCCTTCGCATCGCCGCCGCCGTCGCCCTGAATGTCCTGACGTTCACCGCCGTTCAGGCGCAAGGTTTCTACATGGGCGGCAGCGTCGCGACGACCGTGCCAATCTATGGCAGCCAGGTCGCGGTGCAGATCGACCACAACCACCGCACGAATGGCGTCGTGATCAACAACGACCACCGCACAAACGGTGTCGTGATCAACAACGACCACTAAGGCACCCGTGGCCCCGTATCCGACGCCGTCACATTTTAGGCGGATCGGAGACCGCGCATCCCTGGTCCGGCCCCCAGCCAGACCGGGGATGTTGCATTTTGCGGCTTTGCGGCGGAAACTGAACTTGCCCCAACGCGCCATTCACGGCAAAAGACCCCATGTCCGAGACTTTTCGCGCCTACTTTGTCCATATGTTCACCGCCACCGGGGCGGTGTTTGCGATGCTGGCCATGCTGGCGGCGGTTGATGCCAATTGGAGCCTGATGTTCCTGTGGCTGGTCGTTGCGCTGATCGTGGACGGCGTCGATGGCCCGATGGCCCGCAAATATGATGTGAAGACCAAAGCGCCGATCATTGACGGTGTGCTTTTGGACCTGATCATCGACTATCTGACCTATGTTTTCATTCCAGCCTTCGCGTTGTTCAACTCTGGCCTGTTGCCGGGCTGGGCCGGTTGGCTGGCGATCGTCGTCATCACTTTTGCCAGCGTGCTCTATTTCGCCGATACGCGGATGAAAACCACCGACGCCTCGTTTTCCGGTTTCCCCGGGTGCTGGAACATGCTGGCCGTGGTGATCTTTGCCACGCGGCCTGATTTCTGGGTGATCCTGGCGCTGGTTGTGGTGTTCTCGATCGCCATGTTCCTGCCCGTCAAGTTTGTTCACCCGGTGCGCACCGCGCGGTGGCGTTGGCTGACATTGCCTGTTGCCTTGGGTTGGATCGGGCTGGCCATTTGGGCGGCGATGCTGGATTTCGCACAGCCCTTCGCGGTTACCGCCGCGCTGATCGTCACGTCGGTGTACCTGTTGGGCGCGGGCGCGGTGCAGCAAGCCATCTTCCGCGAGAAGCTTTAAAGCCGCGTCAGCATCACGCCTGAAACGATCAATGCGGCGGCAACGACCTTGCCTCGGTCCATCCGCTCATGAAAGAACAGCCAGCCGATCAGCACCGCGAACAGGATCGATGTCTCACGCATGGCCCCAACCAGCGCGATCGGTGCCAGCGTCATCGCCCAGACCGCAATCGCATAGGCGGCAAAGGACGCAGCCGCAGCCACCATACCCAGCCCCCATGTGCGCGCATCGGCCCTCAGCACCGCCCGCCCTTTCAGCGCGATCGCGGCTGGCGTGAAAAACAACGCCGACAAAATCATCAGCCAACCGACATAGGCAAACGGCTCCCCTGACACGCGCGCGCCCAAACCATCGGCCAGTGTGTACCCCGCCGTCGCCATCGCCGCACCAAGGGCGAACGGCAGCAACCGGCGGGATTCGCCGTGTGTCAGAACCCCGCGCGCCATCAAGACAATCCCCGCGCCCAAAACAAGAATGCCGCTGATTTCCGCTGTGGAAATCGTATCGGCCAGAAACAACAGGCTGACGATCAACACCATCATCGGCGCCGCCCCACGGGCGATGGGATAAACGCGGCTCAGATCCCCTTGCTCATAGGCGTAGGCCAGAAACAATTGATATGCCATGTGGATCAGCCCGGATGCCAGCAGCCACGGCCAGACCTCGGGGGCCGGAAACGGATAGAACAGGACCACCACTGCGCCAATCGTGGCGTGCCCAAATGAGAGCAGAAACATGGATGTCTGCTTGCTCAAGCCGGTTTTGATGATCGCGTTCCAACCCGCGTGCAACAATGCGGCCATCAGCACCGCCAGGAAAACACCGATTGTCATGGCTGCCTCCGACGGTTTGCCCCGTCCGACAGATCACAGTTCACGGGCCTCGCCAAGACGGATCAGATCAGCAGCCCTGCCGCGCGTTCATGTTTCAGCAACCAGACCTTGGTTTCCACACCACTTGGCGCGGAAAACCCGCCCAAGCTGCTGGCCCCCAGAACCCGGTGGCACGGCACGATCAGCGGAATGGGGTTCTTTCCGCACAACTGGCCCATGGCCTGCGCGCTGATCCCCAGGTCGGCGGCAAGGTCACCGTAAGTCCGGGTTTCGCCCACCTTGATCGCAGCCATCGCAGCGCAGGCAGCTTGCTGCGCCGTGCTGCCCATGATGCGCAACGGCAGGTCGAACACCACATTGGAATCGTTGAAATAGGCCGCCACCTGAACAGCCGCCGCACGCAATACGTCAGAGTCCCCGTCGGCATGCGCGCCGCCCCATTGCGCGCCGACAATCTCATCGTTTTGCGCGATCAGGGTAAACGGGCCGGTAGGCGTGTCGATGGTCAGGGTTTTCATAGCCCAATCATCGCAGATCGACGGCCGCGCGGCCAGCGGGCACAGAGCGCCGGCACCTCACGCGGCGAAGGCCACATGGATCGCGACAATGTCCAGCGCGTAGTATCCCCAGTGGATCGCATAGCTGAACAGCAATCCCTTGCGCACCCGCAACAGCAACCATGGCACCATCGCGCCAAAGGCCATCGCGGCCACCGAATACCGCATGACATACAACGGGTTGGGGTACGAGAACGCCAGTGTCAGATGAAAACCGCCAAACAAGAGCGCGACCGATATCGACAGGCGCAGCATCGAAACACCAAGCCGGTTGATCGACAGCACAAGCGCCGCGACCAGCAACTGCTGGAACAGGATTTCCACCGATTTGGGCAGGAAATAGCTTGGCGTCGCCCAAAAGAATTCAACCGGCGCCGTGTCGTGCGACCAGACCGTCGCGGGAAGACGCGGCAAAACCAGTAGCGTGTACCCCGCAAACAGCGCGGCCATAGCCAAGACCGGCAACAGGTATTTGGCCGCCTCATCTGCCAAAAGATCCCGGTACAGCGTGCGAAACACAATGGCCGAGATCAGACAGAACACACCATAGTAGAGGGCAAAAACAAGCGGCGCGTCGTTATAGCCGATCTCTGCCCCCAGCACGTCAGACAGCCAGAAGTAGCCCAGGCTGGACAGGCTCCACAATCCGCCGCCCAGGGCCGCTGTTTGGATCAGGCCCCGAATCGGGGATGCGGCCAATCCGGTGCCAGCCGCATCCCCCGCCATCAGCCCAGCGCTTCGTCGCAGCGCTGGCAGGTGGCTGGGTGAGTGTGGGTGCCCACATCAGGCAGGATCTTCCAGCAGCGTTGGCATTTTTGCCCGTCCGCATGGGCAAAGACCACCGCGACGCCCGGTACGTCTTCCATCGTGAAAGCGCCCTCGGGGGCGGGATCCGTGGTCAATGTCAGCGATGACGTGATGCACAGCGTGGCGAAGGTGTCCGGGTTGGTGATGATCTGCGCCAACTCCGGCGACAGATGGATCACCGGCGCTGCCTCAAGGCTGGCACCGATGGTCTTGGCACGTCGCTCAATCTCCAGCGCGCCTGTGACCACGCGGCGCACGGCCCGCACCTTCACCGAACGCGCCGCCAGATCGGCATCCAGCCAGTCGCTGGGCGTGTCGCTGAAGTCTTGCAAATGCACCGAACCTGTATCTTCGGGGAAATGAGACAGCCACACGTCTTCCATGGTGAACGGCAGGATCGGGGCCAGCCACAGGGTCAGACGGTGGAACACGGCGTCCATCACCGTCAGCGACGCTTGGCGCATGACACCATCGGCCGGATCACAATAAAGCGCATCTTTGCGGATATCGAAGTAGAACGCCGACAGATCGGTGGTGGCAAAGGTGAACAGCGACTGGAACACACCCTGGAAGTCATAGGTTGCGTAGCCCTTGCGCACCACATCGTCCAACTCAGCCAGGCGGTGCAGGATCAGCTGTTCCAGTTCGGGCATGTCTTTGCGGGCGACGGCCTTCGCCGGGTCATAATCCTTCAACGCCCCCAGCATGAAACGCAACGTGTTGCGCAAGCGGCGGTAGCTGTCGGCCACCCCTTTGAGGATCTCTGGCCCGATCCGCTGGTCGGCGGTGAAGTCCACCTGCGCCACCCACAGGCGCAAAATATCGGCGCCGTATTGCTTGACGACCTCATCCGGAACGATGGTATTGCCCAGCGATTTGGACATTTTCATGCCCTTCTCGTCCAGCGTGAATCCGTGCGTGACCACGTTGCGATACGGCGCGCGCCCCTTGGTGCCGCACGCTTGCAGCATCGAGGAATGGAACCACCCGCGATGCTGGTCGGTGCCCTCCAGGTAGACGTCGGCAATCCCGTCCGGCGCGCCGTCGGCCCGGTCACGCAGCACGAATGCGTGGGTCGAGCCCGAGTCGAACCACACATCCAGAATGTCAAAAACCTGACTATAGTCTTCTGGATTGTGCAGGTCTTTCAGCACACGTTCCTTGAAACCTTGCACATACCAGACATCGGCACCCTCGGCCTCAAATGCCTGACTTATCCGCTCGTTGACCGCTGGGTCACGCAGCAGGAAGTCCGGATCGGTCGGTTTCGCGCCGGTTTTGACAAAACATGTCAGCGGAACACCCCAGGCGCGTTGGCGTGACAACACCCAATCCGGGCGGCTCTCGATCATCGAATAAAGACGGTTGCGCCCGGTCTGCGGGGTCCATTTCACCAGTTGGTCAATGGAGGTCAGCGCGCGGCTGCGGATCGTCTCGCCGTAGGTGTCCATGCCGTCGGCCAAAGGCTTGTCGATCGCAACGAACCATTGCGGCGTGTTGCGGAAGATCACCGGCGCCTTGGAGCGCCATGAATGCGGATACGAGTGTTTGATGGTCCCGCGTGCCAACAGGCCATCGACCTCAACCAGCTTTCGGATCACAGCCGTATTCGCGTCGCCTTCCCACGGGTTCGCCTTGTTTTTCTTGTTCGGAGCATCCCGCAGGATCGCTTTGCCACCAAAGAATGGCAGGTCATCGCGGAAGCGCCCGTCTTCCATGACGTTATAAGTGATCACCTGCTCCAGCATGCCCAAGTCGCGATAGAGCTCGAACTCCTCCATCCCGTGGCTGGGCGCGCAATGGACAAAGCCCGTGCCCTCATCATCGGTCACGAAATCGGCGGCACGGAAATCACGCAGATCATCCCATTCGCCATTTCCACCTTCGGCGCCAGCAAGCGGGTGCGTCAGCAAGAGGCCTTGCAAATGCGCCTGAGGAACATCGCAGACGCGCTTGTATTGATCTGGGTCCAACCGTGCTTTGGCCAGGACATTCGCTGCGAGCTTGTCCGAGAGTACGAAGCGTTCACCGACACTGGCCCAGCATTCATCCGGCGTGCCCGTGACTTCATAAAGGCCATAGGCAATATCTGCCCCATAAACGACGGCCTTGTTTGATGGGATCGTCCACGGTGTCGTGGTCCAGATCACTACCTTTGCGTCGCGCAGATAGTCCGTGTCTTGCGGATCCACATCATCGTCTTGTGCGGCCGAATGAACCTTGAATTTCACCCAGACCGTGAAGCTTTCCTTGTCGTGGTATTCCACCTCGGCCTCGGCCAGTGCGGTTTTTTCCACGGGCGACCACATCACGGGCTTGGAGCCTTGATACAAGGACCCGTTCATGACGAATTTCATGAATTCCTGCGCGATCACCGCTTCAGCGTGGTAGTTCATCGTCAGATAGGGGTCATCCCATGTGCCCTGCACGCCCAACCGTTTGAACTCTTCACGCTGGATGTCGATCCAGCCTTCGGCGAATTTGCGGCATTCCTGGCGGAAGGCGACGGTGTCCACGTCATCCTTGTCCAACCCTTTGGCGCGGTACTGTTCCTCGATCTTCCATTCGATGGGCAGGCCGTGGCAATCCCAGCCCGGCACATAGCGCGCATCGCGGCCCATCATCTGCTGGCTGCGCACCACCATGTCCTTCAGGACCTTGTTCAGCGCGTGACCGATATGCAGGTGGCCGTTCGCATAGGGCGGGCCATCATGCAGGATGAAAGGCTCGCGGCCCTCTTTTTCGCGCAGGCGGTCATAGATGCCAATCTTCGCCCAACGGTCCAGCCAGCCGGGTTCGCGCATCGGCAGGCCCGCGCGCATCGGGAAATCGGTTTCGGGCAGGAACAGGGTGTCTTTGTAGTCGGGCATCTGGTCAGGGGTATCAGCACACATGGCGTGGGCTCCGGTCATCATGGATTTCTTGGGGGATTAGCAAAGCTTGGCGCACATCTCCATACGCCTTTTCCCGGCTACTCTGGATCAGAGCGCCGGGCTGCTAATTCGAATGATGATCGCGGTGCGCATCGTCATGGGGTGTCTATACGCCGCCCAGTTTGGGTGGGCAATGGGGCGTCATTCATCCCACTCAACCAGCAAGAACCGAATCCTGAAATCTCTGGTAAGCCTGTCCGTGTCGGCGGACTGCGAATGGCGAGACCACCGATATGCCGTCCAGTGCAGATTGTCGCTCGTGTTCAAGACGATGTAGGCGGCACCTCGATCCGCGCTGGTGCCGTCCGGATCGCCCGCATAGGCCCGCACCGCAATGTTCGTGGCATCGGGGCTGTGTTCACGCGCGTAGGTTTCGGCCAGGCGCTGCATCGACGTCACTACATGCGCAACCATCCGTCCGTGCAGCCCGCCATGATACGCAAGTGCGCCGTAAGCGGTTCGTATTTGACGACCGTCCGACATGACCACGGTTGCGGGCGCTTCGATCAATTCGATTCTGCGGGTTGTTGGAACAGGAACAGAGACACGTTCGCGCCGCCCGGTCACTGGATATATCCGATATCGAATCCCTTGATGTGCAGGCTGCCCAGGCCGCCAGAGATGAACATATACCGCCTGCGAAGCCCCGCGCAGAACAAACTGCCGCCCACCCGCAAGTTCGACAACAGGGGTTACGGGCAAGGAACCGCCATGGTGCGCAATCGAGCACAGATAATCTGTCTCCAGCGCCCCGGCGGTACGTTGCGCCGTGATCGTGACCTTGTATTCACCCAGGTCCGTCTGGCCCAATGCCCCCGCACCCGCCGCAATCGTGGTCTGCGCATCGGTTTCAGCCTCCAACGAGACAAGCGTTTCGGTCAGGGCATGTTGGTAGGCGGTCCATTCTGGCGCAGACAGCGGCAAACCGCCATAATTGGAACCTTCCGGATCTCCGGCGTCGAACCGGGTGACATTACTGTCCACAAAGTTCTTTGGCACCGTCGCGAGGTCTTGATTGGGGATCGGCAAGATCCGAAAAGTGAATTCATCGTCTTGCCCGCTCCTGAGTGTCAGGCGGGTGATGTAGTTGTAGACGTCTGGCTGCAAGGGATTGGACGGCCCAACCACTTCAATCGCCAAGGGGTCTAACCCACTCAGCGTCTGGATATCCATGGGCCCAGAGGCCTCTGTGCGGGTGTACCAGAACGGATATTGCCGCGTAGCATTGCCTGACTTGGGCAGAACCGCGACGAAATAGTCTGGCAGATTGCGGCCATTCTCATCAACGACATGGAGGATGTATCTCGGCATTCTGTGCCTCGCCGTCAAATTCAGCGAAACCAATTATTCCATTCTTTCCGTGTTTAAGCCATCAAATTCACGAAATCATGGCCGCCAAGCCCCGGTTTCGGGCATCTTTCTCCTTGCCAACAAGGGTTTCCGTGTGACTATTACCGTATGAAAGCACAGTTCAAACCCGCGAACCTGCCCGAAGGTATCACGCCCGGCCGCCAGTATTATGAGCGGTCACTGACCGTCGCCCTGCTGCGCGCGCGCGAAGCGACGATGCGGCGGTTCAAACGGCATGCCGACGCGCATGACCTGACCCTGCCGCAATGGCGCGTGCTACGCGCCCTGGCCGATGGCGAACCGCTGGATGCCGGGACATTGTGCCAACGCTGCGTGATCCTTCCGCCCTCGCTGACGCGTATTTTGCGCGCGCTGGCCGACAGGGGCCTGATCTTGCAAGTCCCCTGTACCGACGCACGCCGCCACCGCGTCACCCTGACGCCCGCCGGGCAGACGCTGTTTGACACTTTGGTTGGGCAATCCGAAAACTCTCGCCGTGAAATCGACCGCGCCTTTGGCGAGGACAAGATGCAGACGTTGCTGGATATGCTGAACGAGCTGCGCGAAATCACCGAAAGCCTGCCCGACGCCGAGCCCAAGCAGGATGAGATCCGCGCTTAAGCTTTGTCAGGCGCGTCCAGCGACCGCCGACAGGCTGACCGGATCGACCCCCATGGATTTCAACGCCTCGCGCCATTGATGCTCTCCGGGTTTGGGATCGAAGATCAACGTGCGCGGTGCGGCACAGGTCAACCAGGCGTTCTGCGTGATTTCAGCTTCCAATTGACCCGGCCCCCAACCCGAATACCCCAAGGCCAGCAACCAGTCCGCCGGGCCCTGCCCGTTGCTGATCGCTTTCAGGATGTCGGTCGAGGCGCTGAGCAATAATCCGCCCGGCAATTCCTGCCCCATCGGATCATCGACAATCCCCCCGCCATGCAGCACAAACCCCCGCTGCGTTTCCACGGGGCCGCCTGACAAGATCGGATATTCGCCGATCGAAACGGTTCCACTGATGCCAATCTGCTGCATCACATCGGTCAACTTCAGGCGCGGCACGGGGCGGTTGATCACCAGCCCAAACGCCCCTTCCGAGGTGTGCGCGCACAGGAAAATCACGCTGTGCTCAAAGCGCGGATCGCCCATGGCCGGGGTCGAGATCAGCAGTTTTCCGGTCAGATCGAAATCCATAGACGACGGTATCCCCAGCGTTTGCAGCGCGTGCGACATGATACTGGGCTTGCGCCGGGCAAATGCCAAGGGGCACGCGGATCAAAGCGGGCCCGCTAACGCCGTTTTGACTTTTGAATTCCGGACGGCGTGCTAAGTCTGCAGGCATGAAAAACCGAAAACTGCCCCTGGCTCGGCCCGCGCGACTCGCGGGGGCGGCCCTGTTTCTTGCGCTGGCAACCGCGGTGGTCAGTACACCGGCACAGGCCCAACGGCTTGTGCTCAGCGATATCGTGCAGGCGGAAATCCTGCCGGGATGGCAAGCCGCCGATGGGTCACGCATGGCTGCGCTGCACCTGACTTTGGCCGACGGCTGGCACACCTATTGGCGCATTCCGGGCGAGGCCGGCATTGCGCCGCGCTTTGACTGGTCACGTTCGCAGAACATCCGGTCAATCGAACCGCTGTGGCCCGCGCCCGAAGTGTACGACCAGAACGGTCTGCGCAGCATCGTCTACCAGGATGAGCTGATCTTGCCGTTGCGGATCCAGCCGCAAAATTCAGGCCGCCCGATGGCGTTGATGGGCGAAATCCAGATCGGTGTATGCAGCGACACCTGCGTGCCCGCGGATTTGCAGGTGACAGCCGCACTGCGCGGGGTTGGAGCCTTCGACCCGCGCATCACCGACAGTTTGTCTCAGGGCGCGCAACCTGCCTCAGGTGCCGGTTTGCAACGCACCACGTGCCGACTGGTTCCGGGCGACGGCGGGGCAGATCTGACCCTACGCGCAACCCTCCCGCGCGTCGGGGCCGAGGAAGTGATCATCATGGAGCTTCCCGGCTCAGGCTATTGGGTCTCGAACAGCCGCACCTGGCGTGAAGGCGGGGACCTGGTTGCACAAGCGCGCGTACGCGACCCTGATCGCGGATCTGTGGGGATCAACCGGTCCACACTGGCCTTCAGCATTCTGTCCGAAGGGCGGCTGGTTCAATCCACTGGGTGCGTGGGCGGGTAACCGTCCACCGTCACGCGGCCCCCGTTATACCGCCAGTCATGTCGCCCCCTCACACCCGCATCACGCGGGCGGTTGGGATGGACGCCGCCCCACAGCAAAGGCCAACCAGGCCACAAGCCACAGCGCGACAACCCCGGCCATCACGCTGGCTATGAACACCACCAATGCCATCACCACAGACGCCCCGGCATCCGGCATCACCAAAGCCGTAAGCGGCCCTGCGTCCTGCCACAAAATCGCCCAGCCCATTGTGGTGGCAAACAACGCCAGCACCATCAGCACCGCGACGATCGGCACCACGCGGATTGCCCATCCCGCGCGCCCCGACGACAAGCGCAGCGCCCGGCGCAAGGATCGGATCATCCGGCTGACATCATGCCCGGCGGCCAGAAGCGATGGCACGATCAGCAAAACCAGGACCATGCCAAACGACAGGCCATAGGCCAGCGTGATCACCGTGGGGCGCAGGAACTGCGCCTGGTTGGATTGCTCGAACAACAGCGGGGCCAGCCCCAATACCGTTGTGGCCGTGGTCAGAAAAACCGGGCGCAGTCGATCGGCGGCGGCATCGACAATCGACGGAACCAGCCCGCGTTCCTTGGAATACTGGTCAACTGTAGACACCAGCACGATGGAATCGTTGATGATGATCCCCGCCATCCCCAACAACCCGACGACCGAGAACATCGACAACGGCACATCCCAATGCCCGTGCCCATAGATCACGCCGATAATGCCAAACGGGATAACCGCCATCACCACAAACGGCCGGGTCCAACTGGAAAACACCCAAGCCAGAGTCAGGTAAATCCCGATCAACACCGCCGTCAGCCCCAATAGCGCGTCATTCAAAAAGGCATTTTCCTGCTCGGACAGGCCTGAAAGCCGGTAGGTGACGCCGAAATCCTCGGACAGGCGCGGCAGGATCTGTTCGTCCAATTGCGTCAGCACATCGCGCGCGGCTTCCGCGTCGCCTTCGTCCAACACGCCGCTGACGGTGACCAGTTGCACGCCGTCCTCACGCTGGATGGTTGAAAAGCCTTGCCGGGTTTGCACCCGCACAATGTCCCCCAGCGGCAAATACCTCCCTGACGCACTGCGCAGCAGCGTGTTTTCCAAAAAATCCGCCGCGCGTTCGTGTTCGGGCAAAGTCACCCGCACCTCGGCAGAACGCCCGCCAAGGGGGAACACCGCCGCCTCGATCCCAGACAGCCGTTGCCGCAATTCGCGCGCCAGGGTGTCGGTGGCAAAGCCCAGCGCCTGACCCTGCGCGGTCAGTTCCAGCACCAATTCTTCCTTGTCATAGGCCAGGCTGTCTTCCAGCCCTGTGACTTGCGCATAGCCTGAGAGCTGCTCCTTCAATGCCTCTGCGGCGGCCTTCAGCGTTTCCGCATCGGCCCCCAACAGATCCACCGACAGCGAATCCCCGCCCGGCCCCATGCCAAAACTGCGGAAGCTGAGTTCCTCCAGCAGCGGGAATTCGCCAACCTCGTCTTGCAGCATCGAGGTGAATTCAAATGACGAATAGGGCCGCAGATCGGCGTCGATCAAATCGATGGTCATTGACCCGAGTTGATCGGCATCGCGGTTGGCGGCAGCCGACAATCCACGCCCGGCGTTTCCACCAACTTCCGCAACGATGGACTCAACGGGCCAGACACCGTGTTCCGCTTCCAGTCGGGTGGCCAATGTCTGCGCTGCACGCTGCAGTTCGTCCATCATCAGCATGGTGTCGTCGCGGCTGGCATCCGGGGCCATCAGGAAATTGGCGATCAGTGTGCCCTGTTCGGGCGACGAAAAGAAGCGCCACACCACGTCGCCCCGCATGAAGGCCACGACCTGCGTGGACAACACCACCACCAGCCCGGCCAGCACCACGTAACGCGCGACAACAACAATGCGCATCAGGGGGCGGAACAGCGAATCGCGCACCCAATCAAACCCCTTGTTCACAATCCGCGACGGCCAGTCATACCAATGCTCTTTCGCGGACCCGGCCAGCGCGTGATACATATGATTGGGCAGGATCACGAAGCATTCGATAAGCGACGCAATCAGAACGGCAATCACGGTCCATGGGATGTCCGCGATCATATCGCCAAACCGCCCGCCAATGGCCAACAGCCCGGCAAAGGCCGTGATTGTGGTGATCGAGGCGGCAAAGACCGGCAAGCCCATGCGGGTCGCTGCGTTCTCGGCGGCCTCGGCCGGGGTTTCGCCCAGATGCCGGTAGCGGTAATCCGCATGTTCGCCAACCACGATGGCATCATCGACCACGATGCCCAAAGTGATGATCAGCGCAAACAGCGAGATCATGTTCAAGCTCATGCCCGCCGCATACATGAAGGCCACCGCCGCCAGCATGCTGACCGGGATCCCCGCCGCGACCCAAAGCGCGGTGCGGGCATTCAGGAACAAGAACAACAGTGCAACGACCATCGCCAGTCCCAGCGCACCGTTCGAAATCAGCAAGGACAGACGGGCTGAAATGAGTTCCGCGCGGGCGCTGAGCAACTCTATCCTGACGCCTTCCGGCAAGGACAATGACATCTCATCCGCGACGGCCTGCACGGTTTGCTGAATGCCAATTGCGTCCCCCACGGCGGAACGGTCAACCCGGACCACCATGGCCTGACTGTCGCCCACGAAATACGCCTGTTCACGGTCAATCGGCCGCGAGCGCACGGTGGCGACATCAGCCACGGTCAGGGATGTCCCGTCGGTGCGCGATCGCAGGATTACGGAGCCGATCTCATCGGGGCTGCGCAGTTCAGCACCGGTTCGGACCCGCGTTGCCCCGCCCGACAAGTCACCTGACGGATCGGCGGAAATCGAATTGGCAATGGCCCGGCTGATCTGTTCCAGCGTGATGTCGTATTGCACCAGCCCAAGTGACGGCACCTCGATGGAGATTTCGGGCGAGGCAATGCCCTGAATGCTGGTCCGGGTGATGCCTTCGGAAAACAGCCGCACGACGAATTCATCGGTAAACCGTGCCAATTGATCAACCGCCACGGGGCCGCTGATCACCACGTTGGTAACCCGGTCGCGCCAGGTGGCGCGGCGGATGCGTGGGTCTTCGGCGTCTTGCGGCAGGGTGCTGATCAGGTCCAACGCGTCTTGCACATCGGACGCCGCCTGCGCGCTGTCCCAACCCGGCTCAAACTCCAGGCTGATCCGCGCGCGCCCCTCCGACGCGGTGGCCGAGGTCGCGGCGACGCCTTCGACGGCCATCATCGCCGGTTCGATAACCTGCACGATCGCCGAATCCACGTCTGCCGCACCCGCGCCGGGCCAGACCACCGTCACCGAGACATTATCAACCACCACATCCGGAAAGAACTGCGCCCGCATCTTTGGCACAGCCGCCAACCCGGCGGCCAGCATCAGCACCAACACCAGATTGGCCGCCGTGCGATGGCGTGTGAAATACCGAAAAACCGCGTTGGCCTGGATCTTGAGCAGGTGTTTGGACATGGCGTGCTACCCGCCCTGCCGCTGCTGAGCCTCGGCAAGGCGGCGCAGCAGACGAGCAGGCACCTGCTCTTGGCTAAGCGCGGCCAGGATCCGGGTGCGCACACGTTCCGGCATTCTGGTGCTGGCCTCGATCCGGGCAATCAATTCTGCGCGCCGGTCTGGATCCAACGACACCATTTCATTGGATGGCGGCGCGGCGATCCGCGCCTCTTGGCGTTGCGGGCGCACACGAATGCCCTGCCCCAACAGCGGGTTGCGCGCGGCGACAATTTCGCGCCCGTCCAAACGCGGCGGCACACGGATCAACACGGTGTCGCCTTGTCGACGCACGACCTCTACGGTTTCCGCTTCCAGTCGATCCTCATCGCCCAGCACCAGCACACCGCCCCCGGCTTCAACCGCCGTGGATGGCACGCGGGCAACCTGCGTCAAAACGGGTTCCGTTATGCGGACCGTCACAAAATCCCCGGGCCGAAACCCGCGCGCCGTGTCCATTTCGGCAAACACCAACCGACCGGACTGACCGTCCCCAACCGATGGACTGGCGCGAGACAGGCGGGCGGGCGTGGTGATTTCCAGCCCACTCAGTTCCAGGGCCACCTCGGCCACGGTCGGGATCAAGGTGCCATCACCATCCAAAAGCCGCAGGTATTGCGCGGTCGACAGCCGAAACGAGACCTCCAGCGCATCTGGGTCGATGACCCGCGCGAGGCGTTCGTTCATGCTCGCCTGCCCGCCGGCCACGGCCGATGTATCGCTGAGCACCCCGGCAAACGTTGTGCTGATGCGGGTTTCTTCGATCCGGCGTTCGGCTTCGGACAGATTGATGCGCTGACGCTCCAGACTGGTCTGGGCTTGTGACACGCGGGCGACGGCCTGCGCTTCGGCTTGGCGGCGGGCGATGACAGCGGCACGGGCGTTGGCGAAGGCCAGTTCGGCCTCTTCAACGTTGGCCTCGGTCGCCACGCCGCGTTCCGTTAGCGTCTGGCGGCGCTCGAACGCGCGGCGGCGCAGATCAGCTTGTGCCTCGGATTCTGCGCGGTCCAGCCCGGCCAGTTCCAGCGCACTTTGCGCGTCGCGCAGTTCGGCCTCGGCGCGGGCCAGATCAATGCGCACAATGTCACGCGCGGCAATCGCATCCGCCGGATCAAGCCGGATCAACACCTGCCCGGCATCAACCGATGCGCCGTCTTCGAACCCATCGGCCAGATCCACGATCCGCCCGGCCGAAGTCGCACGCAACTCCAACGTCCGCCGAGAGACAACCTCTCCGAACGCCGACAGAGTGGGCGCAACTTCGCCCGGTGAAATCGTCACGACACGCGCGGTAAACACACGTTCGCGCGCGACCGAGGGACGCCCGCCGCGTTCTGTCCGATCGGCCAAAGTCTCGCGCACCATGTTGCCCGCATAAGCCAGCAGCCCCAGCGCCAGGGCCCCAAGAAAGACAGCGACCAGACTGCGTGTCAGAAAGCGCATGAAGCGAATATCCCGGTTCTTGGACGGCGAACTTGCCGTTGCTGTGACTACGTCATTTGATGTTAAACGGATCAGTTACTTATTTCCGTCGCATATGCTCGTCCAGTCGCGGCATGATTTCGACGAAATTGCAGGGCAAATGGCGATAATCCAGCTGCCAGACCAGAATTTCATCCCAGGCGTCCTTGCACGCGCCGGTGCTGCCGGGCAAGGCGAACAGATAGGTGCCATTGGCGACGCCCCCGGTGGCGCGGCTTTGCACCGCCGAAGTGCCGATCTTTTGCATGGAAACCATGGTGAAAACGGTGCTGAACGCCTCGATTTCCTTTTCATAGACATCACGGTGCGCTTCGACTGTCACGTCCCGCCCGGTCAGACCTGTGCCGCCGGTCGAGATGATCACATCAATGTCGGGATCCTGCGTCCAGTCGCGCAGTTGCTGCGCGATCAGCGCGCGTTCGTCCTGTACTATGGCCCGCGCGGCCAACGTATGCCCCGCCCCCTCCAACCGCGCGACAAGCGTATCGCCTGACCGGTCTTCGGCCAGCGACCGCGTGTCGGACACCGTCAAGATTGCGATGCGCACGGGCATAAAGGGTTTGCTGTCATCCAGTTTGGACATGTGTTCGCCTTCTCGGAAATTCGTGTATCGGGTCGGTTAGGGGCCAGCAGTGAGGCGCGCCTTGATGCTCAGCAAATCGGCCCAGGCCTCTCGCTTGGCGGCGGGGTTGCGCAGCAAATAGGCCGGGTGCGTCATCGGCATGGCGGGCAAAGCCTGCGCCTGCGTCCAGTGCCCCCGCAGCCGTAAGATGCCGCGCCGCCCCAACAGTGCATCGCAAGCCACATTGCCAACCAGCACCAGCACCTGCGGCGCGGCCAGTTCGATATGGCGGAGCAGGAAGGGGCGCAGGATCGCCAGTTCTTCGGGCGTCGGTTCGCGGTTGCCGGGTGGGCGCCACGGCACCGTGTTGGTGATATAGATCGACGCGGCAGGGTCGGGGCTGGCGCGCGTCAGACCGATAGCCGCGAACATCTGGTCCAGCAACTGCCCCGCACGCCCAACAAAGGGTTTGCCCAGCTTGTCCTCCTCGGCGCCCGGGCCTTCACCGATGATCATCAGGTGGGCGTTGGGATTGCCGTCTGAAAAGACACAATTACGGGCCCCCCGCCGCAAGTCGCAATGCGCAAAATCTGCCAGCGCGTCGGCCAGATCGGGCAAGGTTTTCGCGCGCTGAGCGGTGTGCGAAGCCAGCTCCACAGCGTCGATTTCGGGCGGTGTGGGATGAACAGCCGGCGCGGCATCAGCCCCAGGCATGGGCGGCGCGGCGGCGGCTGTCGGCTGTTCGCGGCGGATAGCGGGCTGCACAAAGCGATCGACCGGGTCCGCCAGAACCGCGTCCGTCACGCCCAATTCAACCTGCCATTCCAGCAAGGCGCGGGCCAGATGCCAATCGAGTGCCATATTCATGGCCGGACTCTAACGCACCGGGCTGCCAAGGCCAATGAGTCGCCGTGACGGCGCCCGTCCGCTATTTGCGGCGCAGGACCATGGCGATCACCGCGCCGATCAAGGCGCCAACCAGTGACCCGGCAACAGACGCCCCCAGCATCCCCGAGATATCCAGCGTGGCTCCGGAGGGGCGCGTGTTTGGCGGTGCCAGTGGTGCGCGGGGCACAGGGGAAAAATCAATGGGTCAGATTGGGCGACGCAATGAATTCCGTGACCAGCCCCAACACGTCCTCATGCACGGCGCTGCGGTCACTCCCCCATGGGTCCGAGCAAATCGCATCTTCGCCTTCCCACCAAACCAGAACAGGGGCGTAGAACCGGCATTCGGGCAGGAACGAAAAATGCCAGGCATCTTCAATTACTTGATAGGTTGCCTGGGGTATTTGCGCTGGCAGATTGGCGGCATCAGGGCCCACCCCAACCCCCATCCACGCGCTTCCGAACCCGGTTTCCCCCATGTTGATCAACAAGGTGGGCGTGTCCATTTCCGCAAGCGAGGCAGGATCCCACGAAAACCCAAAGGCCGGATCTACGGCAATCACCTGGCTGATGCGCGGATCACGCAAGTCGGCCTCGGCGCTGGCGGGCCATGCGTTCAGATCGAACCCGTCGGATTGCATCCAGTCGCAGCCGGTTGCCTGCGCGGCATAGGTGGCACAAAACTCGCGGTAGCGTTGCCGCTCAAACCGCGCGCCGCCCAGTTGCAAGGCCGCCCCCCCGCCCAGCGAAAAGCCCAGCACCGCGATCCGGGCGGGGTCGATCCGGGCGGCCAGATCGGGGTCGGCCAACACAGCATCCAGCGCCGCCGTCACGTCATGCGCACGGCGATCCAGAAATGCCGTCTGGGTTGGCGAACTGTCGCCCGAGGTTGTTCCCGGGTGATTGACCAACAGCACCATCGCGCCCTCCTCGGCCAATCCCGCGCCCAGCCACGCAAGGCCCAGCATGTTGCCGCCCGATCCATGCGACACAACGATCAGCGGAAGATCTTGACCAGCGATGGGCGCGTCACGGCGGACATCACGGCCGTGAAAGATCACATTGTCGCCGATGCGGCTGATGTCGCCGCCCTCGGCCGGGAAATACAGCGCGGCTTGCAGCGCCGCGCTGCGATGTGCGGCAGGCACACTCAGATCACGGTAGCCCGGGGCATCGGCCATGGCCTGAGCCGCAATCAGCGATGCAAGCAGGGATAGCGCAGGGGCAAGAGGCAGACGTTTCATGCTAAGTCCTTTCGGTATGTTGACGACGTGATGCCATCTGCCCAAAGTGCCCGCCCCGGCGCGTCCTGAATCCGGTTTCAGGTCGCCAGGAACCGGTTTCAGGACTATTGCCCCCCCTATGACCATCACCATTCCCACACTTCCCATTCCCTTGATCGGTGCCATCGTGATGACATGGCTTGGCCTGCGCGCTTGGCGGGCTGGAAGATCCGGGCCGCTGTTCTTGAGCCTGATCGCGATCTGCGCCTGGCAATCTGCCGTGATCGCGCTGCACCATCACCACGGGCTCTTGTGGCTGCGTGGCGTGCAACCCGTGGGCGCGGCGCTGATCCCCCCGCTGGCCTGGCTGGCACTTCAAGACAGCGGCATTCGGGCAGTGCGGCCCCGCGACGCCGTGCATCTGTGGCCGCCAATCACCGTTCTTGTGGCACTGGCCCTTTGGCCGCTGGCGATAGACGCAATCATCCTGCTGGCCTTTCTTGGCTACGGCGCGGCGATCCTGATCGTGTTGCGGCACGGCTCCGACGCGCTGCCTCGAAGCAGGCTCCAAGGCGGCGACCACGCCGCGCGGCTTTGGCGGCTGATCGGGGCCGGGCTGATCCTTTCGAGCCTGTCGGAACTGCTGATCATTGCGGCGTTCACGTCAGGTCATAGTGGCTGGGTCGGTTGGATCATCGGCGGCTATTCCGCCGGATCCCTGCTGGCCATCGGTGTGCTGAGCCTTTCGACGGCCCTGACAGCTGTCAGCACACCGAACACCGAACACCGAACACCGAAACGCCGGACACCGAAGCCGCGCCGCGCAACAGCGCGCCACTGGACAGCCCCGAACAAACAGCTGACGACACGGCCCTTGTGGCCCGGTTGCACGATCTGTTGGCGCGCGAACCGCTGTATCACGATCCTGACCTGACCCTGGCACGGCTGGGCCGGCGGCTTGGGGTTCCGGCCAAGACCCTGTCGGCGGCCATCAACCGGCAAACCGGCGAAAATGTCTCTCGGTTCATCAATGCGCTGCGGATCGCAGAGGTTTGCGAGCGACTGCGCGCGGGCGCAAACATCACCGACGCGATGCTCGAATCCTTGTTCAACACCAAATCGAATTTCAACCGCGAATTCCGGCGCGTTACGGGTCTGTCCCCTTCCGAATGGCGTGAGACGGTGGCTTTCTCCTTGCCCCATGCCGCGCCCCTTCCTATACCCGGCTTGCGCCAAACCAGGGGTTGACCATGACTTTCACGCAACGCCACCTACTGGGCATTGAACCCCTGCATCCGGTGGAAATTACCACCCTTCTGGACCTGGCCGAGGAGTATGCGGCACTCAACCGCTCGGACCGCAAGCACGCCGAGGTGCTCAAGGGTCTGACACAAATCAACATGTTTTTTGAGAATTCGACCCGCACGCAGGCCAGTTTCGAATTGGCCGGCAAACGGCTGGGCGCGGATGTGATGAACATGGCGATGCAGACCTCCAGCGTCAAAAAGGGTGAAACGCTGATCGACACGGCGTTGACCCTGAACGCCATGCACCCCGACCTGCTGGTTGTGCGCCATCCCAGTTCGGGGGCTGTGAACCTGCTGGCCGAAAAGGTGAAATGCGCGGTTCTGAACGCGGGCGACGGCAAGCATGAGCACCCCACCCAAGCGCTATTGGACGCGCTGACCATCCGCCGAAAGAAGGGCCGCCTGCACCGGCTGACCGTGGCGATTTGTGGGGACATCGCGCACAGCCGGGTCGCGCGGTCGAACCTGATCTTGCTGGGAAAGATGGAAAACCGCGTGCGTCTGATCGCCCCGCCCACATTGATGCCCGCCGGCGTGGCCGAATTTGGCTGCGAGGTTTACGACGACATGCGCGCCGGGTTGCAGGACGCCGATGTGGTGATGATGTTGCGCCTGCAAAAGGAACGTATGGACGGCGGCTTTATCCCGTCCGAGCGGGAATATTATCACCGGTACGGTTTGGACGCCGAAAAGCTGGCCTGCGCCAAGCCCGACGCCATCGTCATGCATCCCGGCCCGATGAATCGCGGCGTAGAGATCGACGGCTCCATCGCCGATGACATCAACCGCTCGGTCATTCAGGAACAGGTCGAAATGGGCGTCGCGGTGCGCATGGCGGCGATGGATCTGTTGGCCCGCAACCTGAAGGCGGCACGCAGCGCTGCCTGATCGGCCCGCACGCACCAGCTTGATCGACGCGGCGTCTTGGCCCACAGTGTTTGCGTTTTCAACGCACAGGGGTGGCCTGGCATGGCGTCAACATCATGGACTGGTTGGGAAGGCATCCTTGCGACGGACGAAGTGATCTTGTGGCAAGGGCGCCCCGATGGGCAGATCGCCTGGCGCGATCTTTTGTCATTCGAAAGCGCGTTCGGCCTGTTTTTTGCCGGCTTCGCAACCTTCTGGATTGCTGGGGCGGCCTCGATCACCGGGGGCCGCACGATCGGCGGCGGGATCGCCGGTGTGTTTTCCTTTTTCCCGCTATTTGGCATCCCGTTTCTGCTGGTCGGGTTGTATTTGGTCGTTGGGCGGATCTTCTGGGACGCGTTTAGTCGTCGCCACACGTGGTACACGTTGACCAATCAGGCCGCCTTTATCGCCCGTGACATATTCGGACGGCGCAGCCTGAAACGCAATCCGATCGGGGACATGTCCAACATTGATTTGCAAGACAACACCCCAGGCAGCGTGATTTTCGCGCAAGAAACGCGGATGCGCCGACATTACTCTGGCACATCCAACGGCATGACGCGCCGACCCCGCACCAGCACGCAGATCATTCCCATCGGATTTCGCCGCATCGACGACGCCCGCCACGTCTACCGGATCCTGCTGGATCAAACTGACGCCGCGCCACACACGTAACTGAGCGTTTTTCGAGAGGTGTCAGTGGGGCGCGGCCTTGCTGGCAGGCAGGCGACCACTTACATCAGCGGAATGGAAAATCGCCCCTCGCTCCCCGTCCGTTTGTTTCGTCGCCCGCCCCGGGTGAATATTGTCCGCCTTCAGGGGATGATCGCCGCTGGCGGGCGCGGGCAATTGTCCGATGCCTCGGTCGCGCCGCTGCTGGAACGCGCGTTCCGGGCCGGCAAACCCAAAGCCGTGGGGCTGGTGGTGAATTCACCAGGTGGCTCGCCCGTGCAAAGCGCGTTGATCGGGGCGCGCATCCGACGTTTGGCCGAAGAAACCAAAGTTCCGGTGCAGGCGTTCGTCGAAGACGCGGCGGCCTCTGGCGGGTATTGGATCGCCAGCGCGGCCGATGAGATCTATTGCGATGCGGCCTCCATCCTGGGGTCGATCGGTGTCATTTCGGCGGGGTTCGGCCTGCATGAGGCGATCGGCAAACTGGGCATCGAACGCCGGGTGCACACCGCTGGGCAATCGAAAAGCCAGATGGACCCGTTCCGCCCCGAAACCCCTGACGATGTGGCGCGGCTGGATGATCTGTTGGAGCAGATGCACGGCGTCTTTATCGACCATGTCACTGCCCGCCGAGGCACCAGGTTAAGCACCGAAACGAACCTGTTCGATGGCCGGTTCTGGCTGGGGGCCGAGGCCATACGTTTGGGCCTGGCAGACGGGCTGGGCCATCCGGTGCCGGTGTACAAGGCGCGCTTTGGCGACAAGGTCCGCTTGCGTGTTTTTGGTCCGCGCCGTCGATTGTTGTCTCGACTCGGTCTGTCACTGGCCGAACAGACCCTGGCTGGTGTAGAAGAGGCGGCGCTTTGGGCGCGTCTCGGAGTGTGAAGCCATGATCCTCAAGGTCGTTGTCCTGTTTTTGCTGTTCATTGCCGTGATGGGGATGATCCAGAAAGCCCTGCGTCCTGCCGGATCGCGCAAACGCACAACCCTGGACCGGCTCAGATGTCAGACCTGCAAGCGTGTGCACTTTTCCGACAATCCAGCCCCCTGTGGCCGCGCTGATTGCAGGTATCGTTGATGATAATCGACTTCGTGATGATTCTGGCGGGCTTGATCCTGCTGGTGTTTGCGGGCGACGCGCTGGTCAAGGGCGCCGTCAATCTCAGCCTCAGGCTGGGGGTTCCGGCGTTGATTGTCGGCCTGACGGTCGTCTCGTTTGGCACGTCCGCCCCGGAACTGCTGGTCAGCGTTCAGGCCGTGCTGGATGATGCCCCGTCCCTGGCGTTGGGCAATGTCGTTGGCTCCAACATCGCCAACATCCTTTTGGTTCTGGGGGTGCCCGCCCTGATCGCGGCGCTGCCGGTGGCCAAAGATCTGCGCGCCGATTTTCTGATGATGATGGGGGCGACCTTCCTGTTCATCGCGCTGGCTTTTGCGGGCCCCTTGGGCTGGCCGCACGGTCTGGCGCTGCTGGCCGGGCTGGGGGTAATGCTGTGGTACAGCTATATCCGAGCACGCGCTCATAGGGCAGAAGCCGGTGCCGCGCAGGTTGACGACGTCGAAGAATTGGAAGGCGCAGAACCCGGTATGTCCGGCAAGCGCATCACCGCGTATTTGCTTGGCGGGATCATCGGACTGCCGCTTGGCGCCAACTTGCTGGTCGAGGGCGCTGTAAACGTCGCCACGACGATGGGCGTCAGCGAAGCGGTAATCGGCTTGACGCTGGTGGCCATTGGCACCTCTTTGCCGGAGCTTGCGACAACAATGATGGCCGCTGTGCGGCGTGAGGCCGGCGTCGCGTTGGGCAATGTGATCGGCTCCAACATGTTCAACCTGATGTGCATAATCGGCGTGGCGTCGCTGATTGGGCCTTTGCCCGTGCCACCGTCGATGCTGCATCTGGACCTTTGGGTCATGGCCGCATCATCGGCCTTGTTGGGGGTGTTCGTGCTAAGCGGGCGCAGCATTGGCAAACTTTCCGGGCTTGGGCTGATCGCGCTTTACGTCCTTTATCTTCTGCATCTCTTTCACTGAAGGGGCACCATGGCCAAGGCATTGATCACCGGGGCGGGGAAACGGCTTGGCCGCGCCATGGCGCTGTATCTGGCCGAACGGGGCCACGACGTGGCATTGCACTATGCCAGCAGCGCCGACGGCGCGCAGGACGTGGCAGAACAGGTGCGTGCGCTGGGCAGGCAGGCCGTGACCCTGCAGGCAGACCTGCTGGACGAGGGGGCAACAGAGGCGTTGATCCCGTCCGCATCGCAGGCCTTGGGGGGGGCGTTGACCGTGCTGATCAACAATGCCTCGATCTTTGAATACGACACGATCCAATCGGCAACCCGCGAAAGCTGGGACCGGCACATCGGCTCGAACCTGCGGGCGCCTTTCGTGTTGACGCAGGCCTTCGCGGCACAGGCCCCAGAGGCCGGCACAGATGCCGCCGGCGAGCCCATCGCCCGCGGCTTGATCGTCAACATGATCGATCAGCGGGTGCGCAAACTGACGCCGGAATTCATGACCTACACCATCGCCAAGATGGGGCTGTGGGCGATGACCCAGACCACGGCACAGGCGCTGGCCCCGGCGATCCGGGTGAATGCCATCGGCCCCGGTCCGACCCTGCAAGGTGACCGCCAGAGCGCCGCGCATTTCGCCCGGCAGCGCGCCAGCACGATCCTTGGGCGCGGTGCAAACGCCGCGGATATAACCGCTGCATTGGGATATTTTCTGGAATCACCCGCAGTTACAGGCCAGCTTTTATGTGTCGATGGGGGCCAACATCTGGGCTGGCGCACCCCCGATATCTTGGGGGTTGAGTGATCCGACGCGTTTACCCTGCCGCGTGTTGTCCACCGCCGCAGAAAGTGTCACATTTCCGTTAGGAATTTCGTAAGTTTTTCAGCACGTTGCACTTGGCAAGTTTTTCTTTTGTTTGTTTTCAAAGCGTTGTCAATCTGCCTAATTTTTGGGCAACTCGATGAACCCTGCTGGAATCAAGGGAATTTCCCAGTCCGCCGCGCCTCCTCCACAGAGTTATCCACAGAAATCGTGGAAAGCTTTGCCCTTGATCTTGTGCACGCTAGAGTGCAACGAGCCAACAGAATCACCCGAAAAACACCTGATGCCCGAGCCTGAGCCCCTGACCGGGCATACCCTGATCGCCTCATATGTGAAGATGCTGGATCACTCGCCCGGCGTGTACCGCATGCTGGATGACGACGCGCGCGTCTTGTATGTCGGAAAGGCCCGTGATTTGCGCGCACGGGTGTCGAATTATACGCGTCTGACCGGGCATACCGGGCGCATCGCGCGGATGATTTCCGAAACCCGGTCAATGATGTTCCTGACCACGCGCACGGAAACCGAAGCGCTGCTGCTGGAACAGAACCTGATCAAGCAGCTCAAACCCGTCTACAACGTGCTGCTGCGCGATGACAAAAGCTTTCCGAACATCCTGATTGCCAAAGATCATGCCTATCCACAGATCCGCAAACACCGGGGCAAGCGCAGCACAAAAGGCAGTTATTTCGGGCCTTTCGCCAGCACAGGTGCAGTGAACCGCACGCTGAACCAATTGCAAAAAGTGTTCCTTTTGCGATCTTGCACCGACACCACCTATCAAAACCGCACCCGCCCGTGCCTGCTGTATCAGATCAAGCGGTGCGCCGCGCCGTGCGTTGGTCTGATTACGCCAGAGGATTACGGCGACCTGGTGGCGGACGCCGAACGCTTTTTGTCGGGCAAGACCTCGCACGTGCAGGCCGAGCTGGCCAAGCAGATGCAGGTCGCGTCCGAGGCGCTGGAATTCGAACGCGCCGCGGCCCTGCGGGACCGGATCAAGGCGCTGACGACGGTGCAGCAATCACAAGGCATCAACCCGCGCGGAGTTGAGGAAGCCGACGTCATCGCGCTGCATCTGGAAAAGGGGCAGGCCTGCGTGCAGGTGTTCTTCATTCGCTCGCATCAAAGCTGGGGCAACCGGGATTTTTACCCGCGCACCGGCTCAGGCGCCGAGGAAGGCGAAATCCTGGAGGCCTTCCTGGCGCAATTCTATGACGGCAAACCGCCTCCCCGGCAGATCCTGTTGTCGCATCCCGTGGAAAACGAGGATCTGGTGCGCGAACTTCTGTCCGCCCGCGCCGGGCGCAACGTCGACCTGCGGATGCCCCAGCGTGGCGAAAAGGCTGAACTGGTGGAAAACGCCCACCGCAATGCACGGGAATCGCTCGGGCGGCGGATGTCCGAAAGCGCCGCGCAATCGCGGCTGCTGTCCGGCATGGCCGAGGCCTTCGAACTGGACGAGTCCCCCAAGCGCGTGGAGGTCTATGACAACAGCCACATTCAGGGCGCCCATGCGATCGGTGCGATGATCGTCGCAGGGCCAGAGGGCTTCATTAAAAATCAATACCGCAAGTATACCATCAAAGGCGAAGCGGGCGCGCAGGGCGATGATTTCGGCATGATGCGAGAGGTTTTGACCCGGCGGTTTGAACGGCTTTTGAAAGAAGACCCCACCCGCCAAACCGAGGCGTGGCCGGATCTGTTGCTGATCGACGGGGGCGTCGGGCAGGTCTCGGCGGTGACCGACGTGATGAAAGAACTGGGCATCGAGGATGTGCCCTATATCGGCGTGGCCAAAGGGGTGGACCGTGATCTGGGCCGTGAGGAATTTCACCGACCTGGTCATCCGCCCTTTGCGCTGCGGCACAATGATCCGGTGTTGTATTTCATCCAGCGCCTGCGCGACGAGGCGCACCGCTTTGCCATCGGCACCCACCGGGCGGCAAGGGCCAAGGCCAGCACCCGCACACCGCTGGACGAAATCCCCGGCGTGGGGGCAACACGAAAGCGGGCACTGCTGGCGCATTTCGGCTCGGCCAAGGCGGTAACGCGGGCTGGCCTGCCAGATTTGTGCGCCGTGCCAGGCATCTCAGAGGCCATGGCGCGGCAGATCCACGACTTTTTCAACGCTGCAGGCTGAAACTTGCCCGGAACTGCGACGGAAATTGTCTCCAAAGGCGTGACACAGTGACAAGCCAGTCATCCGCCCCTTTCCACTGCCCATTCTTTTCCGTTAGATAACATTATGCGTTGGACCCTGCCCAATTCCCTGACCTTCCTGCGCCTGGTGGCAGCACCGGGTGTTGCGGTCATGTTCTTGTATTTCGCGCGCCCCTGGGCGGACTGGCTGGCGCTGGTGCTGTTCCTGGGTGCCGCGATCACCGACTATTTCGACGGATATCTGGCGCGGCTCTGGCGGCAGGAAAGCCGTTTGGGCGCGATGCTGGACCCGATCGCCGACAAGGCGATGGTGGTGATCGCGCTGCTGGTGATCACCGGGTATTCGGGCATGGATCCCTGGCTGATTCTGCCCGCAACCGTGATCTTGTTCCGTGAGGTATTCGTATCCGGGCTGCGCGAGTATCTGGGAAATACGTCACGGCTGTTGGCGGTGACCAAGCTGGCCAAATGGAAAACAACTGCGCAAATGGTGGCGATCTCTGTTTTGTTCGCGGCCATGGGGTTGGAATATGTGCGCGCGCAGGCGTTGGCCAGCAACACCGGCTTGATCGACGAAATGACCAGCGCCGGGATCGACAGCGAACTGAATGTCCTGTTCTTGGCCAACAATAGCGGTGAAATGGTGTGGCTTCTGGGGCTGGCATTGGTCTGGGTTGCGGCAGCGCTGACAGCCTTCACAGGGTGGGATTACTTGCGAAAGGCCCTGCCCTATTTGCGTGAGGCTGGCGAATGACTGTGACGGTCCTGTATTTCGCTTGGCTACGTGAACGTATTGGCCTGCCCAGGGAAACCGTCGAAACCAATGCCGCGACCGTCGCGGACCTGGTGGCCGAACTGTCCGCCCGCGAAGCACGGTACGCGCTGGCGTTTTCGGACCTGGCCTCGGTGCGCGTGGCCGTGGATCAAACCCTGACCGACTTGGACGCCCCCCTGGCCAATGCCCGTGAGGTGGCATTTTTTCCGCCGATGACCGGGGGATGACATGACGGTCCGGATTCAGGCAGAACCATTCGATTACGGCGCCGAATGCGCGGGCTTTGCCCAAAACGCGGACGGTGCCGGGGCGATAGTCACCTTTTGCGGGATCGTGCGTGACAACGACGGGCGCTTGCAGGCGATGGAGATCGAGCATTACCCCGGCATGACCCAGTCCGCGCTGGACCAGATCGAAGCACAGGCGCGCGACCGCTGGTCGCTGACCGACACGTTGATCGTGCACCGTCATGGGCGGCTGGAGCCGGGCGCCATGATCATGATGGTGGCCACTGCGTCACGCCACCGCGCCGATGCCTTTGCGGCGGCGGAATTCCTGATGGACTACCTGAAATCCCGCGCGCCGTTCTGGAAAAAGGAATTCAGCGCCGATGGGGCCGCATGGGTTGCCGCCAAGGACGCCGATGAAGACGCCTTGAAACGCTGGTAGCAGGCGGGCCGGCTATTTGTTTTCGTCATCCATCGGCATCGGATCGCCGAACACCACGGGCAACGTGAATTCCGCCGTTTGACCGGACGCATTGTCAGTGACAAGTGTACGCAACAGGAATGGCCCTGAGGCCCCATTTACACGGTACGTCAGATGAAAATACCCGTCGATCGGGTCGCTGAACGTGTCCAGTCGGATGTCGCCCATCGGAACCAACGCATCGGTCATCTGCTCACCATCGGCAGAGATCAGCGTGAACGACACGTCGAACAGCAACTGCACCGCGCCATTGGGCTGCGGCGTTGTCGAAAACCCGTAGAGTTCGACATAGGCGTAAATGGGTTCCCCGCGGACATACACATTGGTATCGCGCGATTCGAATACGCCGAATCCGCTGGCCGGGCCATTGATCAACTGCGCATTGGTCACGCCAAATCCCGTCATGCTGGTGACTTGCCGCAGAAAGTCGCGCGCGGCTGACACCGCCTCGTCGTTCTGCTCGTCAGCAATCAGTGCCTCTATCCTGGCGGCCGTGTCTTGCAAGGTGTCGGCGCGCAGGTCGCTGGGCATCAGCCCGCTCAGCCCAGAGCCCGCCAATACCGCGCATGTCAGTGCAATCGCCCTGAGCGCTCCGAGAATGGACCTGGTGGTCATGACTTGCAGCCTCAACGCAAAGAATAAGTGGCCAGTTTGCCCGTGCTTACGGGCGCGGGCAAGCCCCGCTCGCGGCGATGTGTTGCCCGTTACCGGCCGCGGTACTGTGCCAGTTCGTTCTGCAGATGCTCATTTTGATGTCTGGCATCGCGCAATCCGTCCATTGCGGCGCTAAGCTCGGCCTGCAGTTGGGCGGTGTCACGGCTGATTTCCTCTTCGCGGTGCTGGATGTAGGTAATCGCCTGATCGCGCGTTTCTTCGGCGTCATGCAGCGCCTGCGCCATGCGTTCCAGTTCGCCCAGATCGGCCTGCGTGACCCGCGTGAAGCGGTGGACCAGCCAGTTGACGAACCAACCCAGCGCAAAGGCCGCGGTCAGCACAATCACGGTCACGATGACAAATTCGGTGCGGTTCATGGCAGGCTCCGGGCTGGGCTTAGTTGTAGCCGTCAGTGGCGATTTGCGGGCGGGGTCTGGGGCGTGTGGTATTGGCGTCTGGCGTCTGGATTTCGAACTCCAGCTGGGCCTCCAGCTCAGGGTCGATTGGCTCGGGCTCAGGCTCTGGGCGGATCAGGGTGAATTCGATACGGCGATTTGCCTCGCGCCCCGCCTCGGTGTCATTGTCGGCGATCGGGTGTTCCGCGCCGTAACCCTGTGGCACCAGCGACGACACCAACACCCGGCGGGACATCAGAGCGTTGACCACGGATTCCGCCCGGCCCTGGCTAAGCCGCCGGTTGGTTTCTTCGCGCCCCTGACTGTCGGTGTGTCCGGCAATTTCAAACGGCAATTCCCCGCATTCCCGCAGGACAGTGCTGATCGCGTCAATCACCGGTTCAGAGTCGGCGTTGATCTCAATCGAGCCGGGATCAAAGGTGATCTTGGTCTCTGACAGGATGGTTTGAATGCGGGCTTCGCAATTGTCGGGGGTCGGTGCCTGGGCCACGGGATCCAGCAGCTCGTCATAGGTGATGTTCGCGGTAAATTCGGCGTCCGCGCCCAATCCCTGCACCAGCGATTGTGTCACCTGCGTCGCGGCGTCCGGGTTCCCGGATACGCCGGTGACCTCAATCCTGTCTTCCAGCACCAGCACATGACCGTGGTGGAGTTCCGACAAGGCATCCAAAGCCGTCAGCGCCCGAATGGACCACCCCTGGGGCAGTTGGTCATCAACCCGCGCAGCAAGTTCAACCGACTGCGCCCCAAACCGCGCTTGCGCAAATGCGCGCACAGCGTCGCGGATGCGTGTGTCTGGCAGCCGTCCGTTTATGGTCAGCGCCCCCTCCTCGGTCAGTGTAACCGACAGTTCTGGGTGTCCGTCATCCGCCGTATCGGCGGCGACGGGCGGGTCCAGACGGCGGGCGCTCAAGGAAAAGGCTTGTGGCAGGCGCGTCTCCAGGCGGCCGACGGTGCTGTCGAAATCGCTGGCCGAAACCGTGTGCGGCACGGTCAGCGACACGTCGCCATCCGACAACGTCAGCGTCCCCGCGCCCAGCGTCGCGAGCGCCTCGATCGACACCGCTGCGGCCTGGCCCCATCGCGGAGACGGCGCGCCCAGCGCAAGGTTGCAGGTGAACCTGTCGGTCATCCCGGCGCCGCGCAAGGCCGCGCGGATGCGGGACTGTGCTTCATCAGTGTCGGCCGAACACGCCCACAGACGCAGCGCATCATCTTCAAATCCGGCGCGCAGCAAGAACGGCGCGGCAACCGGGCGGGGCGCCGTCAGTTGCAACGACAAGACCTGCCCGCGCGGCGCAATCTCTCGCAGACGGGCTTGCAAAGCGGCCTGCGCCTCGGTGCTTTCAACCAACGCCTCAACCTCGATCCGGCCCGTCGCGATTGAAATCCGGCCCACATCAAACATGGAAATCGCTTGGACAGCAAAATCAACCGCGCGCACCCAACCGCCCGGCACCGCGTGATCCGCCGATTGCAGCATGTCGCCTATTTCGGCGTCCGGCAAAACGCTTTGAATGCGGTCCAGAATCGGCCCGCCATCTTCGGTTTGCGGCACCAGCCCAATCACCGAAACATCCGACCGGTCGCGCATCAGCTCTATTCGGAAAACGGGGGCAACGACCGATGTCGTCACCGGCACCACGATTTCTTCGGACACGCGAGAGCTGTCAACAACCCCGCCCGCCACCTGCAGCGCATGGATACGAGCGGACTCAGTCGGTGCGGTGCCAGTCAGCAGGGCGCGCAACCCGTCGGGCGTGACGGTGATCCAGTCCATTCCTTCGGACTCGAAAGCAGCGTTCAGGGCCGCGGCAGAGCGTTTTTCAACCATCGAGGCCAGAAAAACCGCCGTGCCGAAGGCCAACACCACCGCCAGGCAAAACGCGGCAATCGAAATGATCAGGGGTTTGTTTTTCATTCAGGGTTCCGAGCGACGCCTATGCGGTTCTGACCTAGCCGGATGCGCCGGGCGATGCAATCACACCACAAGGGCAACGGCGAAAATCAGCACAATGATCAACCCGGCATCACGGTTCGAGCGAAACAGCTTCAGGCAAACATCAGGATCGTTGATGTTCAGCCGCCCCAATTGCCAGTTCAGATGCGCGCCAAAGGCCCAGGCCCCCAGCAGCGTCAGCGACAAGGTCAGCGGCTCGGCCAGCGGGGCGAGCGCGTAGATGATCGCCAGCGACACCAACAAGACCGTCGCCACCAAAAACCCGCGCAACCAGTTTTCGGTGTTGTTGCCAAACAGGCGCGCAGTGGACTTGACGCCGATCAACGCATCATCTTCGCGGTCCTGATGGGCGTAAATCGTGTCATAAAACAGCGTCCAGCAGATCCCCGCCAAATAGAGGATGACCGCCGGCCACCCCAAGCTTCCGGTCTGCGCGGTCCAGGCCAGCAAAGCGCCCCAATTGAACGCCAGCCCCAGAAAGACCTGCGGCCACCAGGTAAAGCGTTTGGCAAACGGGTAGATCGCCACGGGCAACAGCGACAGAACCCCCAGCACAATCGTTGCGCTATTGAATGTCAGCAACAACAGGAACGAGGCCACCAGTTGGACGCCCATCCAGATCATTGCTTCGCGCACCGTCACCTGCCCAGAGGCCAGCGGGCGGTTGCGCGTGCGTTCAACCAAAGGGTCGATGTCTCGGTCAGAGATATCGTTCCAGGTGCACCCGGCGCCGC
>Ga0316204_10002385_pt1 | contig 42916 bp, 41 predicted proteins | sample 6monrhotite_MG_2_FD_205661 | JGI IMG/M metagenome (GOLD analysis project Ga0316204, IMG submission 205661) | Microbial mat bacterial communities from mineral coupon in-situ incubated in ocean water Damariscotta River, Maine, United States -... | ecosystem: Environmental > Aquatic > Marine >... | reverse complement strand
TGCGTAGTATTCATGTCGGGCGCGATGTTGTCTTTAGAACCTCCATCTTGCCAGTAATGGCCGCCTACCTCTACCCCATTCGGTGATTAATTCAGCTCAAACCTTTAGTTTTGCAAGAAGCTCAATAGAAAAGATTAACGTGAACTTCTCGAATAAGCATATAAAGTTTTTGGTGGTACTCTGGGTTTTGGTCTTCCAATTGGTATTGGGCATTGGATGCACATCAGGGTCAGGTCTTGACTTAACGGGTCAAGTAATTAAAGGAAAAAGATAAGTATTATGTCAAGACCTGACCCCAATCTTTAGATATAACAGAAGTTGATTTTTGTGACATAGCTGCTTCCTCCCTCTCTGTGTTGATTTCTGACGGCTAACGTCGCAAATCACCGGCGACAAAAAGCAGAGCGCAGCGGCGCTTTTTGGCGTCCGAGTGCATTTGCCTTGTTAGGCTTTGCATCATCCAAACATTTCATCGCAACGTCTCTGCATCTCATCAAAAGATACATCCTCAATGTGCGACATAATATGCCATTTGTGTCCAAAGGGGTCTAAAAAGACTCCCACACGTAAACCATAAAACTCATCTTTGACCGGCATAGCCGCTGTTGCACCTGCGTCAAGCGCAAGCTGGTAAGTTGCATCAACGTCATCTACATATAAGGCGATGGTTACGGGTGTTCCGCCTAAGGTCGCAGGGCTTTTGTTACCCCATTCGGCATTCTCTTCAGCTAACATGAATTTGGCATCACCAATTTGCAATTCTGCGTGCCCAATTACGCCGCCAGGCATCAACAAGCGTCCGATTTCTTTTGCACCGAATACCCGTTGATAAAACTGTATAGCGGTATCTGCACCATTAATATTCAAATATGGCGTAATGCCATGTTCACCTTTAGGAATAGGTTTGGTTGTAGTCATTTATGCCTCCTTTAGTGGTTTGAGAATATGTTTCCAGCCTAACGTGATGTAGACACCGATATCGGTGTATATCCTGTGCTGTGAAAGTGTAAAATCCAGTTTGTTTTCAACTTCAACCTCTTGTTTATTTTTTGCAACTCACAAAAACAAAACGATGCGATGAATAATGAAACTACACCGCTTTCCCCAACACTTCCAAAGCTGCTCGTTCAAGTTCGCGTATGTCGCGGGTGAAGCATTGCAGTATTCGCGCCGAACAAGCTTATAGGGATTGAATTAAACGCTATATCCTCTTTCATGACAACAGTTTTCTAGCTTGGGTTGGCGCAGCGCAAGTCAATAATGACAGCCCCCCAATGAATATCGCCTCTTAACCGTGTGGCTAAGAGGCGATTGTTCGGGAAGTGCTGATTTATTTGTTGTTCAGTTGCAAGCTAGATGCCTGTTGAATAAAGGCGCTGGATCTCCGCGTTCGCGGAGATGACGGGGTAATTAGCGTTCCATTAACTTGACTGCCTGTTTGTCTCAGGCTGCCAACTTATCCAAACCTACCCGTAATATAGTCTTCGGTTTCTTTGCGTTTTGGGTTGGTGAAAACTGAGCTGGTATCGCCAAATTCGATCAGGTCACCTAGGTACATATAGGCGGTGAAGTCTGATACGCGTGCCGCTTGTTGCATGTTGTGCGTAACGATAACGATGGTGAAATCTTTCTTCAGTTCGTCGACTAGTTTTTCGATGTGGGCGGTGGAAATTGGGTCCAGCGCTGAGGTTGGCTCGTCGAGTAGTAGGACTTGCGGTTTAACAGCAATGGCGCGGGCAATGCATAGACGTTGCTGCTGTCCACCTGATAAGCCTGTGCCACTTTGCTTGAGTTTGTCTTTTACTTCAGTCCACAGCGCGGCTTTTTTGAGTGCCCATTCCACGCGTTCTGCCATGTCGTGGCTGCTTAGGTTTTCGTAAAGTTTTACACCAAACGCGATGTTGTCATAGATAGACATAGGGAAGGGCGTAGGCTTTTGGAAAACCATGCCGATCTTGGCGCGTAGCATGTTTAAGTCTTGATTCTTGTCTAGCAGGTTTTCTCCATCAAGGAGGATCTCACCTTCGGCTCTTTGCTTTGGATACAACTGGTACATGCGGTTGAAGGTGCGCAGTAGTGTTGATTTTCCACAACCAGAAGGGCCGATGAAAGCTGTAACCATTTTTTCCGGTATGGTTAGGTTGATGTCTTTAAGTGCACGCTCTGTACCGTAGAAGAAATTAAGATTTTTTACGATCAGCTTGGGCGTGGTGGTTTGTTCTGCATTCATCTGCTTGTATCCTTAATGGGTGTTTGCTTTTTGGCGGAATAGCACGCGCGCAACGATGTTGAGGGTGAGTACACTGAAAGTAATCAGGAGTGCACCTGCCCAGGCGAGGCTGCGCCAGTCTTCGTATGGACTCATGGCAAATTGGAAAATAACTACTGGTAAGTTGGCCATAGCTTCGTTCATATTGTTACTGAAGAACTGGTTATTTAGTGCTGTAAATAGTAAAGGTGCCGTTTCGCCGCTGATACGTGCAATGGCAAGTAGGATGCCGGTCAGTATGCCTGCGCGAGCAGCGCGTAATGTGACGAAGCTAATCACTTTCCATTGCGGTGTGCCAAGTGCTGCCGCCGCTTCCCTTAGGCTGTTAGGGATGAGGCGGAGCATGTTCTCAGTCGTACGTATAACAACGGGAATGACGATGATGGCAAGTGCAAAAGTGCCACCCCAGCCAGCAAAGTGTCCGACTTTTACTATATAAACTTCGTACACGAAAAGGCCGATAACGATGGAAGGCGCTGACAGTAAAATATCGTTGATAAAACGCGTTACAGGGGAGAGCCAGCCACGATGTCCATACTCAGCTAAGTAAGTGCCAGCCAATATTCCTATTGGTGTGCCGATGAATGTTGCAAACGAGGTCATGAGTAAACTACCCCAGATGGCATTGCTTAAGCCGCCTTGACTGCCGGGAGGAGGGGTGCTCTCGGTGAACATGCTCCAGTTCATCCCGGGTAAGCCTTGAACTAGTAGTGTCCACAGTATCCATGTCAGCCAGAACAATCCAAAGCCCATGGCGAGTGTTGAAACAGTCAGGCTAAGCCCGTTAATGAAACGACGTCTTGCATAGAGGTTAAACATATTAAGCACCACGCCCTTCTTGCTTAGACAGCCTGTACAACATAAAGCGGGCTAGCGACAGCACTACGAAGGTTATAAAGAAAAGAATCAGACCAAGTTCGATCAATGCTGAGGTGTATAAGTCCCCAACAGCTTCGTTAAATTCATTAGCCAATGCGGAGGAGATAGTATTGCCAGGTTGGAGTAGTGATGCACTGAGTCTATGTGCATTACCTATGACAAAGGTGACGGCCATGGTTTCCCCCAGTGCACGTCCTAGTCCTAGCATAATGCCGCCGACTACGCCGATTTTGGTGTAGGGCAAAACTACTCGAAACATGACTTCCCACGTGGTTGAGCCTAATCCATACGCAGATTCTTTGAGTAGTGATGGTACGACATCAAACACATCGCGCATGACTGAAGCTATAAAAGGGATGATCATAATGGCTAGGACAATTCCCGCTGCCAGTACACTAATGCCCATATTAGGACCGCTAAAGAAAGGCGCAATAATCGGAGTTTGTCCGAGAGTGGCGTTAATCCAAGGTTCAACATGTTCAGCGAATAACGGTATGAATACGAACAGGCCCCACATGCCGTAAATGATGCTGGGGATGCCCGCTAACAATTCAATAGCGACACCAAGTGGTCGGCGCAGCCATTGTGGCGAAAGCTCGGTCAGAAATAGGGCAATTCCGAAGCTTACCGGTATCGCAATTACCAGAGCGATCGCCGAGGTGACTAGCGTGCCTACAATGGGGACTAACGCTCCGAACTGTTCTGTAACTGGATTCCATTGATCGCTGGTGATAAATCCCCAGCCGAAGGCATCTAAGGAGGGCGAGCTTCCGTGCACCAGTGAGGTAAGGATGCCAATCAGCAAAATGAGTACTGATATTGCAGAAATTCGAGTAATACTTCGAAACAAAATGTCGAATAGATTTTGTCGCTTTAAGCGGCTATCAAGTGTTAACGTAGGCATAATTTTTTGTGTCGTTCAGTCAAGTTTTGGGAATTAATCTTTAGGCACAGTAAAATATATTTCCAAAATTTGAGGGGGTCGAAACCCCCTCGAATTGTACTAGGGGAGATGCCAGATGTACTTGGCAATCCTTAAGTCAAATTTTTACCACACTGACTTGCCGTGTGCATCCTTGATTTGTGATTTCCACGCAGCGCGGATCATTTTTACGACACTCGCTGGCAATGGAACATAGTCCAAATCAGATGCCATTTTGTCGCCGTTAGTGTATGACCAGTCAAAGAACTTCAGTACTTCTTTAGCGGTAGCTGCATTAGCTTGAACTTTGTGCATCAAGATGAATGTTGCACCAGTGATAGGCCAGCTGTCTTTTCCTGGCTGATTTGTCAGGATTTGATAGAAGCCATCTTTAGCTTTCCATGTTGCATTTGCAGCAGCTGCTTTGAAGTTAACTGCTTGAGGGCTAACAAAGTTACCATCGCGGTTTTTAAGTAGCACATAGGTCATTTTGTTTTGAAGAGCATAAGCATACTCAACATAACCGATAGAGTTTTTAACGCTCTTTACGTTGGATGCAACACCTTCGTTACCTTTGCCACCCATGCCTACAGGCCATTGAACAGCAGAAGATGCACCTACTGAACGAAGCCATTCTGTACTTACTTGTGACAAGTAAGTTGTGTAGATGAAAGAAGTACCGGAACCATCAGCACGGTGAATAACATTGATGCCAGTGTTAGGTAGTGAAACACCTTTGTTTGTTGCAGCGATTGCAGCATCATTCCACTTGCTAATCTTACCTAGGTAGATGTTAGCCAATGTTTCACCAGTCAACTTCAATTGACCTGGAGCAATACCTGCTACATTGATAACAGGAACTACACCACCGATAACTGTAGGGAACTGAGTTAAACCAGACATACCCAATTTGTTAGGGTTTAGAGGAGCATCGCTGGCGCCAAAGTTAACAGTCTTAGCTTTGATTTGCTTAATGCCACCACCAGAACCAATTGACTGGTAATTAAGCTTAACGCCAGTTTGTGCGTTGTAAGCTTCAGCCCATTTTGTATAAACAGGGTAAGGGAAACTTGCACCAGCACCAGTAATGCTAGTTGCGAAAGCTGTGCTAGCAGTAAACAGTGTTGCAGCTAGGCCGATTCCGCCGAGTAGTCGATTCATTTTATTCATGTGCTCTCCAAGTGTAATGTTTATATTGCATATCTTCGGTTGCTTGCCAGTAAACAGCGCCCCGAATCATATCTAAGGCTTGTTACACAATTATTACATGCGAGGAAATGCATTTCCGCTTACTGGGAAGTAATCATCTGCAATGAGGTCGTTTGTATAGATTAAGTAGGTTTCTGAGATTGACCGTGAAGCTTTTCGCAGGTAGGATTCGCGCCTTTCGAGCTCGCGGGGAAATAATCGAATGCGTCGCAAATTAGTTATCGGTAACTGGAAGATGTACGGCCGCCTGGCTTCTAATAAGGCTTTGTTGGACGGTGTTCTTGCTGGAGTGAGTTCATTTGAGGGGGCTGATTACGCTGTGTGCGTACCCTATCCCTATCTTGCACAAGCTCAGTCTACATTGCAGGCCAGCAATGTTGCATGGGGTGCGCAGAATTTAAGCCAACATGAAGAAGGTGCATTTACAGGGGCAGTTGCAGCGGGAATGCTGGCTGATTTTGGCTGTCGCTATGTGATTATTGGTCATTCCGAGCGACGTGGTTTATTTCACGAAAGTAATACGAGTGCTTCAGCGAAATTTGACGCAGCGCAAAAAGTGGGATTGATACCTGTTTTTTGTGTAGGCGAAACGTTAGCTGAACGCGAATCTGGTGTAACTGAGCAAGTGGTGGCTACGCAGTTGGACGCGGTGCTGGCGCATGCAGGTGCAGCGAGTTTGGTGAATGCGGTAGTGGCTTATGAGCCAGTTTGGGCTATAGGCACGGGTAAGACGGCTTCGCCTGAGCAGGCGCAGGCTGTGCACGCCTTTATTCGACAAAGAGTTGCGCAACAGGATAGTCAGGTTGCACAAGCCTTGTGTATACTCTATGGCGGCAGCGTAAAAGCCGCTAATGCAGCTGAGCTATTTGCTATGGCAGATATTGATGGCGGGCTGATCGGTGGAGCCTCTTTGGTGGCAGATGATTTCGTAGCAATTTGTCGTGCGGCACAAATCTAATTTGATTTGCCGAATTAATGAATTTTGGAGTATTTGAGTGGAAACGATAGTTTGGGTTGTTCATGTGGTAACGGCAATTGTGTTGGTTGGCTTGGTGCTGATGCAGCATGGTAAAGGTGCTGATATGGGCGCTGCTTTCGGTACTGGGTCGGCGGGTGGTGTGTTCGGCTCTGCTGGTTCAGCAAACTTTTTAAGCAGAACTACAGCGGTTGCTGCAACCATGTTCTTTGCAACAAGTCTCTCGCTAACATATATATCAGCGCATCCGACTCAAGAGCAGGGTGTGATGGATAGAATTGGTGTTGAAAATACGGCTCAGAAGGTTGCGCCGGCACCTGTCGAAGTTGATCTGCCAGGTTCGAAGTCAAGAGAAGTGCCAAAATAAAAACAATAATGCGGAGTTGGCGGAATTGGTAGACGCGTAGCCTTGAGGTGGCTATGTCCGTAAGGACGTGAGGGTTCGAGTCCCTTGCCCCGCACCAAACATAAAATCAAAGTATTAACTTTGCTTGGATATAACAAGAGGCGTGTGGCTTGGTAGTGGTGGGCTGCATGCGGGGGAGATCTGAATGTTGGAGAATTATTTTCCAGTCCTGCTATTTATTGGCGTAGGGCTGTTAGTAGGCGTTGCCCCTTTGCTTTTGGGTCGATTCGCCGCACCTCATCGCCCTGATGATGCAAAACTCTCGCCATATGAATGTGGTTTCGAGGCTTTTGAAGACGCGCGTATGAAGTTTGACGTGCGTTACTATCTTGTGGCTATCCTGTTTATTCTGTTCGATCTTGAGATCGCTTTCCTATTTCCATGGGCGGTCGTGCTTAAAGAGATTGGCACATTCGGTTTTGTTTCCATGTTGGTTTTCTTGTCCATCCTAGTTGTGGGCTTTATCTATGAGTGGATGAAAGGAGCGTTGGAATGGGAATAGAAGGCGTTCTGGAGAAGGGTTTTGTTACCACCTCCTTGGATACTGTTATTAATTACACGCGTACGGGTTCGCTGTGGCCGATGACGTTTGGCTTGGCTTGCTGTGCGGTGGAGATGATGCATGTGGCATTGCCTCGTTATGATTTGGACCGTTTCGGTGCGGGTGCATTTCGCCCAAGTCCGCGACAATCTGATTTGATGATCGTGGCGGGTACGCTGTGCAACAAGATGGCACCTGCATTGCGTAAGGTTTTTGACCAGATGGCTGAGCCTCGCTACGTAATTTCCATGGGATCTTGTGCTAATGGTGGCGGTTATTACCATTACTCATATTCTGTTGTGCGCGGTTGCGATCGTATTGTGCCTGTTGATATTTATGTTCCGGGCTGCCCTCCGACGGCGGAAGCTCTGCTGTACGGCGTGATCCAGTTGCAAAACAAGATCAAACGAACTAGCACTATTGCGCGTTAGGAAAAATATGCTTGATGATTTGAAAAAACTGCGCGAAGGTTTGAACGATGTCTTTGCCGACAAGGTTATCAGTTTGGAAAAACAACTGGGCGAGTTGACCTTGGTGATTGCTGCGGATGACATGCTTGATGTGTTTACTCACTTGCGTGACGATGCTGAATTTCGCTTTGCACAATTGATCGACCTGTGCGGAATGGATTATTCAGCTTACGGCAGTGATATTTCCGAGGATGGTCGTTATCTGTCGGATGAAGCTGTTGCGAATCCTTTCAAGCAACGTTTTGGCGTTGTGTATCATTTTCTTTCAATCGAACATAACTTTCGTTTGCGAGTAAGAGTGATGGCTCAAGACGACATTAGCCCTATGTTGAATTCGGTGATTGATGTTTGGCCATCAGCTAACTGGTTCGAACGTGAAGCTTTTGATATGTTCGGCATCATTTTTTTGGGACACCCTGATTTGCGTCGCATATTGACCGATTATGGTTTTGTTGGAAATCCATTCCGTAAGGATTTCCCTTTATCCGGGCATGTGGAAATGCACTACGATGCAGAGCAGAAACGCGTGGTTTATGTGCCTGTTAGCGTTGAGCCTCGCGAAGTGACACCGCGTGTTATTCGCGAAGAAAACTACAGTCGCCACTAAGATGCGCATGAGGAAATCGTAATGGCTGAAATTAAAAACTACACCATGAACTTTGGGCCGCAGCATCCGGCAGCACACGGCGTTTTGCGCCTAGTGTTGGAGTTGGATGGCGAAGTTGTCGAACGTGCCGATCCGCATATCGGATTGCTACATCGCGGTACTGAAAAACTTGCTGAACACAAAACCTATTTGCAGTCCGTGCCCTATATGGATCGTTTGGATTATGTATCCATGATGTGTAATGAGCATGCGTATGTGATGGCGATTGAAAAATTGGCGGGTATTGAAGTTCCGCTTCGCGCACAGTACATCCGTGTCATGTTCGACGAGATTACCCGTATTCTGAATCATTTGTTGTGGTTGGGCGCATCAGGTATTGACCTAGGCGCGATGACAATGTTCTTTTATACATTCCGTGAACGCGAAGATTTGTTTGATGTGTACGAGGCTGTTTCAGGCGCACGTATGCATGCAGCTTATTATCGTCCAGGTGGTGTGTACCGCGATTTGCCGGATAGCATGCCTCAGTACGAGCCATCTAAAATTCACAATGCATCCGCTGTAAAGCGCATGAACGAGAATCGTCAGGGTTCTTTATTGGATTTCTTGGAAGATTTTTGTAATCGTTTCCCCGCATGCGTGGATGAGTACGAAACTTTATTAACAGATAACCGTATCTGGAAGCAGCGTACTGTAGGTATTGGTGTTGTGACACCGGAACGTGCTTTGGCGATGGGCTTTACTGGTCCAATGTTGCGTGGTTCAGGTATAGCTTGGGATTTGCGTAAAAAGCAACCTTATGCAGCTTATGATCGTATGGATTTCGATATTCCAGTTGGTGTTGAAGGCGACTGTTATGATCGTTATTTGGTTCGGATTGAGGAGATGCGTCAATCAAACCGCATTATCAAGCAATGTATTGAGTGGCTGCGTAAGAATCCCGGCCCAGTGATTACGGACAACCACAAATTTGCCCCTTCTAAGCGTGAAAACATGAAACAGGGCATGGAAGATTTGATTCACCACTTTAAGCTTTTCACCGAAGGATTTCACGTGCCTAAGGGTGAAGCTTATGCCGCAGTAGAGCACCCTAAGGGTGAGTTCGGTATCTATATGGTTTCGGATGGAGCGAATAAGCCTTACCGCATGAAGATTCGTGCGCCAGGTTATCCGCATCTTGCAGCATTGAACGAGATGACGCGCGGCCACATGCTTGCTGACGTGGTAGCGATCATCGGTACACAAGATATCGTTTTTGGAGAGATAGACCGCTAATGTTATCCGATCAAATTCAAGCACAAACTAACCGCGAGCTGCAAAAGTACCCCGCCGATCAAAGACAGTCTGCCGTCATGGCCGCATTGCGTTTTGTTCAGGATGAAAAGGGCTGGATCAGTACTGAAGATATGGCGGATGTCGCCGCCTTCATCGGTATGCCGCAGATGGCGGTATACGAAGTCGCGACCTTCTATCATATGTACAACCTCAAGCCGATGGGCAAGTACACCTTAACTATATGTACTAACCTTTCCTGCCAGTTGTGCGGTAGCAATGAAACCGTGTTGCATTTGAAAAATAAGCTGGGTATCGGTCTGGGCGAGATTACGCCCGATGGTAAATTTGGTTTGCGTGAAGGTGAATGTATGGGCGCTTGCGTTGATGCGCCATTGCTCACTATTAACAATAAAAAAATGTGCGGGCACTTGAACGCAGAGAAGATTGACCAGATTCTGGCTGAACTAGAAGGAGGGCAGGCATGAGCGCGAACCTAATTCTAGCGACTGCGGCTGACGGTCTGGCTGACTTGGATACTTACATCAAGGCGGGTGGCTATCAAGCTTTACGCAAGGTGCTGAGCACCAACATGTCGCAAGATGCAATCATCGCCGAAGTGAAGGCATCTGGTCTGCGCGGCCGTGGCGGAGCAGGTTTCCCCACTGGTTTGAAGTGGAGCTTCATGCCGCGCAATTATGACGGTGTCAAATATCTGGTGTGTAACTCAGACGAAGGCGAACCAGGTACATGTAAGGATCGCGATATCTTGCGTTACAACCCGCATTTGCTGATTGAGGGTATGGCGATTGCAGCTTATGCGATTGGCGCTCAGGCTGGTTACAACTACATCCATGGCGAAATTTTTGAAGCTTACGACGTAATGGAAACCGCCTGCGAGACAGCGCGCAAAGCTGGATATCTGGGCAAGAACGTATTAGGTTTTGATTTTGAATTTGATTTGTTCAATCATATGGGCTACGGCGCTTATGTGTGTGGTGAAGAGACTGCATTGCTTGAATCCATTGAAGGCAAAAAAGGTCAGCCGCGCTTTAAGCCGCCGTTCCCTGCAAATTATGGTTTGTACGGTAAGCCGACAACTATTAATAACACCGAGACTTTGGCGAGCATTCCTTGGATTATCAGTAACGGTGGTCAAAAGTTTGCTGATCTTGGCGTGCCCAACAGTGGTGGTATTAAGTTGTTCTCTGTATCTGGGCATGTGAATAATCCTGGCAATTTCGAAGTGCCGATGGGTACGCCGTTCCGTGAGTTGCTGGAAATGGCTGGCGGCGTTCGTGGTGGCAACAAGTTGAAGGCGGTGATTCCCGGCGGTTCGTCCATGCCGGTGCTGCCCGGTGACATCATGATGGAAGTCAATATGGATTTTGATTCCATCCAGAAGGCGGGTTCTTATCTTGGATCAGGCGCTGTTATCGTGATGGATGAGACTACTTGCATGGTCAAAGCGCTTGAGCGCTTGGCTTATTTTTATTTTGAAGAGTCTTGTGGTCAATGTACGCCATGCCGTGAAGGTACGGGATGGCTGTATCGCATTGTTCACCGTATTGAACATGGTGACGGTAAGCCGGAAGACTTGGATTTGCTGCTGGATCTGTGCGAAAACATTGCAGGGCGTACTATTTGCGCTTTGGGCGATGCTGCTGCTTGGCCAGTACAGGGTTTCCTCAAGCATTACCGCAAGGAATTTGAATACCACATCGAGCACAAGCGTTGCTTGGTGTAAGGCAGACGGATAGGTGAGTAATGATTAATATTGAAATCGACGGCAAGCGTATCGAAACAGAAGCCGGATTGACGGTGATTGAAGCCGCGCATAAAGCTGGCATCACGATCCCACATTTTTGCTATCACAAAAAATTGTCCATCGCGGGTAACTGTCGCATGTGCTTGGTGCAAGTTGAAAAAGCACCCAAGCCTTTGCCTGCATGTGCTACACCTGCTTCAGAAGGTATGAAAATATTTACCAAGTCTGAGCAAGCGCTAAAAGCACAAAAAGGTGTGATGGAGTTTTTGCTAATAAATCACCCGCTGGATTGCCCGATCTGCGATCAGGGCGGCGAGTGCACGCTGCAAGATGTTTCAGTTGGCTATGGTGGCGGAGCGTCTCGCTATCAAGAAGAAAAGCGTGTGGTGTTGAGTAAAGACATCGGGCCTTTGGTTTCAGCTGAAGAAATGAGCCGATGCATTAACTGTACGCGTTGTGTTCGTTTCGGAAATGAAATCGGCGGACAGCTAGAATTAGGTCAGGCTTTCCGTGGTGAGCATGCCGAGATCCTTTCTTTCGTATCAGGGACTGTGGATTCGGAGTTGTCCGGCAATATGATCGACCTGTGTCCAGTCGGTGCACTCACAAGCAAGCCGTTCCGTTACAAAGCCCGTAGTTGGGAATTGTCACGTCGTCGCTCAGTTAGCGCACATGATAGTTTGGGTAGCAACCTTGCCGTGCAGACTAAGAGCAATCGAGTGCTGCGTGTACTGCCTATTGAGAATGAAGATATCAATGAGTGCTGGTTATCCGACAAGGATCGATTTGCCTATGAAGGCTTAAACTCTCCTGAGCGTTTGACTAAGCCGATGATTAAGCAGGACGGCAAATGGCAGGAAGTGGAATGGAAAACTGCACTGGAATACGCTGCTAATGGTTTGCGCCACATCGCTAACGGTGCGGGCGCTGAGCAGATTGCTGCTTTGGCAACTGGAAATTCCACGCTGGAAGAGCTTTATCTAGTACAAAAGCTTATGCGTGGCATTGGTAGCGAGAATGTGGACTTCCGTTTGCGTCAGATTGACTTTGCCGATGGCAAGCAAGAAGGCGCGCCTTGGCTGGGTATGTCGATTGCGGACATCAGTCGTGCCGATAGCTTATTGGTTGTTGGTAGCTTCTTGCGCAAAGATCACCCGCTGCTCGCTGCACGTATACGCCAAGCCGTGAAAAAAGGTGCACAACTTAACGTTATTCATTCCGTTGACGACGACTTGTTGATGAAGGTTGAAAATAAGATCATTGTCGCGCCGGATGCCTTGGTTGCCGCCTTGGAGCAAGTTGTAAAAGCGCTGGATGCAGAAAAGAACGGCACGACAGTCGAAGTGAGTAAAGAGGTCGCTGCAATGGCTAGGAGTTTGTCTGGCGGCGGATGCGTCGGCATATTGCTGGGTAATTTTGCGCAACAGCATCCACAGGCAAGGCAGTTACAAGCTCTGGCACAAAAAATTTCTGCGGCAGCAGAAGGTGGATTTGGATTCATCGGAGAAGCGGCTAACAGCGTTGGTGGATACTTGGCGCAAGCCACACCGGGTGCTCAAGGTTTGAATGCCGCCGCTATGTTGGAATCACCTCGCAAAGCCTATATGTTACTAAACGTAGAGGCAGAACTAGATTGCGCTAATCCGCAACAAGCATTGGCAGCATTAAAGGCGGCTGATTTGGTTATTGCCATGTCTGCCTATAAGCATCAGGCAACAGATTATGCTGATGTCATGTTGCCGATTGCGCCGTTTACCGAGACTTCAGGTACTTTCGTGAGTTGTGAAGGTCGTGTGCAAAGCTTTAAAGGCGCAGTCAAACCATTGGGTGAAGCGCGCCCAGCTTGGAAGGTGTTGCGCGTACTGGCTAATCTAATGAATGTGAATGGCTTTGATTACGATACTTCGGAAGAAGTTCGCGACGAAGTACTCAATGACTTGGATGTTGCTGCTAAATTAAACAATGCGATCAGCGAAGTGAATATGCAAGCAGCACCAGCGAGCGCTGGTTTGCAGCGTGTGAGTGATGTGCCAATTTATGCGACAGACTCAATCGTGCGACGTTCTGCGCCTTTGCAAGCTACCGCTGATGCCGCGAATCCTCAGGTTTATATGCACAGCGAGGAGCTTAGCAAGGTAGGTGTGCAGTCAGGAGCTCAGGTCAAAGTAAGTCAAGGTCAGGGGAGTGTGACTTTGAATGCGGTGGCAGATGATAAATTGCCTATGGGCGTTGTGCGAGTGGCGGCAGGTCATAGCTCAACAGCGGCCTTGGGTGCGATGTTCGGATCAATTACGGTGGAGCGTGCATGATGGAAGCTCAAGTCCTGCAATTATTACAAAGTTTGCTAGGGATGTTCGGCTTATGGACTCCTGTGTGGAACTTGCTTGAGCCAGTTTGGCCTGTGTTGTGGACCTTGGTGAAAATAGTTGTCATCGTGGCACCTATCATGGTCAGCGTTGCCTACCTAACTTTCGTCGAGCGTAAAGTTTTGGGCTATATGCAAGACCGTATCGGCCCTAACCGAGTGGGTTATTTCGGGCTGCTGCAACCACTGGCTGACGGTATCAAGTTGTTGATGAAAGAAATTATCATCCCGACTGGTTCCAATAAGTTTTTATTTATCGCCGCACCTGTATTGGCATTGATGCCAGCCTTGGCGGCTTGGGCTGTTGTGCCCTTCGCGGACGGTTTGGTTCTGGCCAATGTTAATGCTGGCCTGCTATATATATTGGCGATGACATCCTTAGGTGTGTACGGCATCATCATCGCCGGATGGGCATCCAATTCAAAGTATGCATTTCTAGGTGCGATTCGTTCTGCCGCACAAATCGTTTCATATGAACTGGCGATGGGTTTTGCGCTGGTGTGTGTGCTGCTAGCTGCGCAAAGTATGAATCTTGTCGATATTGTGCTCGGTCAAGAAAATGGTTACGGCATGCTAGGATGGTATTTCATCCCCTTGTTCCCAATGTTCGTGGTGTACTTCATCGCGGGTGTGGCTGAAACAAACCGTGCACCTTTCGACTTGGCTGAAGATGAATCAGTTATCGTGGCGGGCTTCCACACGGAATATTCCGGCATGGGCTTTGCGCTGTTCTTCTTGGCGGAATACGCCAACATGATTCTTATCGCGGCATTGACCTCTATCTTCTTTCTGGGAGGTTGGTTGTCACCGATTAATGCGGCTCCGTTCAATCAGATTCCAGGGCTGTTCTGGATGCTGGGCAAGATGTCTTTCATCCTGTTCATGTTCTTATGGCTGCGCGCGACTTTCCCGCGTTACCGTTATGATCAACTGATGCGATTGGGTTGGAAAGTATTCATTCCGCTTACACTAATTTGGGTTGTGGTTGTCGCAACTTGGATGCAGACAAGCCTTTGGTTGTGGTGATATAAAATGCATAAAATCTCACATTTATTAAAAAGTTTCTTGCTGCTTGAACTGCTAAAAGGATTGGCAGTTACAGGTAAGCATTTGTTCTCACGCAAGATTACTGTGCAGTATCCAGAAGAAAAAACTCCACAGAGTTTTCGCTTTCGTGGCTTGCATGCACAACGCCGTTACGCCAATGGCGAGGAACGCTGCATTGGTTGTAAGTTGTGCGAAGCGGTATGCCCAGCATTGGCTATTAAGATCGAAGTGGCAGAGCGGGATGATGGTTCGCGTCGCACCACACAATACGATATAGATCTGACTAAATGTATCTTCTGCGGTTTTTGCGAAGAGTCATGTCCGGTGGATGCCATCGTTGAGACACGTGTGTTTGAATATCATGGTGAAAAGCGCGGTGATTTGTATTACACCAAGCCGATGTTGTTGGCGGTAGGTGATAAACATGAAGCGCAGATAGCAAAAGATCGTGCAGACGACGCTAAATACAGATAAGACGTGATATGGGAAACGTGAAATGTGAAATGTTTAACCCGGTTGAGAGTGAGTTGCGCAGAGCCAGACTTACATCACGTTTCACTTTTAACGTTTCACCAAAAGTTTTAGGGATGATTTTATGAATATCGAAACACTGGTTTTTTATATGTTCGCGATACTGGGCATATTTTCCGCGTTGCGGGTGATTACAGCTCGCAACCCGGTGCATGCTGCATTGTTCTTGGTGCTGGCTTTTTTCAGCATGGCTGGCATATGGATGTTGCTGGAGGCTGAGTTCTTAGCGATTGTGCTGGTGCTGGTCTATGTGGGTGCGGTGATGGTGTTGTTCCTATTCGTGGTGATGATGTTGGATGTCGATCTGGTTCAGCTACGCGAAGGTTTTTGGCGTTGGTTCCCTGTTGGAGCATTGCTGGCGATGGTGATGGTGGGTGAAATGATTTGGGTGCTGGCGAGTCGACAGACCGCTGAGACTGGCGAAAAAATCGCCAAGCATGCTGCGGATTACAGTAATACCAAAGAACTGGGACGTTTGATCTATACCGATTATGTCTATCCGTTTGAACTGGCGGCGGTGTTGTTGTTGGTGGCGATTGTTGCTGCGATTGCATTGACATTGCGTAAACGTCGCACGGCGAAGAGACAAGATCCTAGTAAGCAGGTGCAGGTTAAGCGCGAAGATCGGGTACGTTTGATCTCGATGCCTGCGTCCCCCAAAGTATCTGTGCAATCAGATGCTGAAACCGATCAAGTGAAGCATTAAAGAATTCGAGGGGAAGTTATGTTGAGCTTAAGTTTGTCTCATTACTTGGTGCTTAGTGCGCTGTTGTTCTCCATCAGTGTGGTGGGGATATTTTTGAATCGCAAAAATATTATCGTGCTGTTGATGGCGATTGAATTAATGCTGTTATCGGTGAATACCAACTTCATCGCCTTTTCACATTACATGGGTGATGTGGCAGGACAGGTATTTGTGTTTTTTATACTGACAGTCGCTGCAGCGGAAGCTGCAATCGGTCTGGCTATTTTGATAGTGTTGTTCCGTAATTTGAACACCATTAACGTTGACGATATCGGCAGTCTGAAAGGTTAAGCGCGCAATGAGTAATATGCAAAATCTCTATCTGCTGGTTCCATTGGCACCCTTGGTCGGCGCGATTGCGGCTGGTTTGTTTGGCAAAGTATTAGGCCGTACTTGGTCGCACCGCATAACGATTGCGTTGATTGCGGTGTCATTCGCAGCTTCAATTGTGATTTTTAGAGATGTGCTGGCTGGGCATCAATATAACGGCACAGTCTATAAGTGGATGACCTCCGGTGATACCAGTTTTGAATTTGGCTTCCTGATTGACCGCCTGACGGTGATGATGATGTTGGTGGTCACCTTCGTATCTTTGATGGTGCATATCTATACCATCGGCTATATGAAAGAAGATCCTGGCTATCAGCGTTTCTTCAGCTACATCTCGCTGTTCACCTTCTCCATGTTGATGTTGGTAATGGCTAACAACTTCATGCAACTGTTCTTCGGTTGGGAAGCGGTGGGCTTGGTTTCTTATCTCTTGATCGGCTTTTGGTATACCCGTGAGACGGCGATTTATGCCAATCTCAAAGCTTTTCTGGTTAACCGTATAGGTGACTTTGGATTTTTGCTAGGCATTGCACTGGTGTTAATGGTGTTCGGTACATTGGATTACGCTGCGGTGTTTGCTAATGCAGACCGTTATGTAAACGATTTTGCACCCATTGCCGGCGTGTCTTGGAATCTGATTACCGCTATCTGTATCCTGTTGTTCATCGGCGCGATGGGTAAGAGTGCACAGTTTCCATTACACGTTTGGTTGCCAGATTCAATGGAAGGCCCGACCCCGATTTCTGCACTGATTCACGCCGCAACTATGGTGACCGCCGGTATCTTTATGGTGGCACGTATGTCGCCATTGTTTGAGTTATCTGAAACGGCACTATCTTTCGTGATGATTATCGGTGCGATCACTGCGCTGTTCATGGGCTTCTTGGGTATTATCCAGAATGATATTAAGCGTGTTATCGCTTATTCCACACTGTCGCAACTTGGCTATATGACTGTTGCACTGGGCGCTTCGGCTTACTCAGTCGCCGTGTTCCACCTGATGACGCATGCTTTCTTCAAGGCATTGCTGTTCTTGGGAGCTGGTTCGGTCATTATTGCGATGCATCACAATCAGGACATGCGCACCATGGGTGGTCTGCGTAAGTACATGCCGATCACTTGGATTACTTCATTAATTGGTTCTTTAGCTTTGATCGGTACGCCGTTCTTCTCGGGCTTCTACTCTAAAGACAGCATTATTGAGGCGGTGAAGTTCTCGCATTTGCCAGGTTCGGGAATTGCCTACGTTGCGGTACTCGCAGGTGTGTTTGTAACCGCCTTCTATTCTTTCCGTATGTATTTCTTGGTGTTCCACGGTGAAGAGCGCTTTGGTAAAGCTGACCATCATGACGAGCATGATGTACACGCCGACGAACATCACGGCCTAGCTCCCGGTGAAAAGCCGCATGAGTCATCTTGGGTAGTGACGCTTCCTCTGATTTTGCTTGCTATACCTTCTGTGTTTATTGGTTTCTTCGCTATTGAACCTATGTTGTTCGGTAACTATTTCCTAGATGCGATTTATGTGGGTGAACACCATCAAGTGCTGGAAGAGTTGCATGAAGAGTTTCATGGTGCTGCTGCAATGGCTTTGCATGCCTTTACTTCTTTGCCTTTTGCCCTTGCATTGGCAGGTGTAGGCTCGTCATGGTTCTTCTACATGAAGCGCCCTGACATTCCTGAGGCTCTCAAACAGCGCTTCTCAGGAATTTATACGCTGCTTGATAATAAATACTACTTTGACCGCTTCAATGATTGGTTCTTTGCCGGTGGTGCACGTGGTACGAGTCGTTTCCTGTGGAAATTCGGTGATGTGCAGTTGATCGACGGATTGATGGTGAACGGTACGGCTAAATTAGTTGGACGCTTATCCGGCATATTGCGCAATTTGCAGACAGGTTATGTTTACCACTATGCCTTTGCGATGATTATCGGCGTGTTTGTATTGTTGACTGTTCGAACTTGGTTTGACTAAAGTCGCCGCAGAATATTGAAGGAATAAAGCATGATTTTTGGATTTCACTTGTTAAGCATCGCCATCTGGCTCCCTATTTTTTTTGGTGTGCTGGTATTAGCGACGGGCAATGATCGTAATGCCAATTTGGCTCGCAGCATTGCCTTGCTTGGCGCTGTACTAGGTTTCCTAGTAACGATTCCGCTGTTTACTGGCTTCGATAAGATGACCAGCGCCATGCAGTTCGTGGAAATGAGGCAGTGGATACCGCGCTTCAATATCCATTACCACTTGGGTGTGGACGGCATCTCTGTGCTGTTCATTCTGCTAAATAGCTTCTTTACACCGCTGGTAGTGATTGCCGGATGGAAAGTAATCGAGAAACGTGTTGCGCAATACATGGCGGCATTCTTGATTATGTCCGGCTTGGTGAACGGTGTATTCGCTTCGCTGGATGCGGTATTGTTTTACGTGTTCTGGGAAGCGATGTTGATTCCCATGTTCGTGATTATCGGCGTGTGGGGCGGGCCTAATCGTGTTTATGCAGCGATTAAGTTCTTCCTGTATACATTGCTTGGCTCGCTGTTGATGCTGGTTGCTTTGTTGTACCTGTACAACAAATCTGGCGGTAGCTTTGAAATCCTTGATTATCACAGTATGTCGATTCCGATGACGGCGCAGATACTGGTATTCATCGCCTTCTTTATGGCCTTCTCAGTTAAGGTGCCGATGTTCCCGGTGCATACTTGGTTACCCGATGCTCACGTGGAAGCACCTACTGGTGGTTCGGTTGTGCTGGCAGCAATTATGTTGAAAGTGGGGGCATACGGATTTGTGCGCTTCTCTATGCCAATCGCGCCGGATGCTAGTCATTCCTTGTCCGGTGTAATGATTACGCTGTCGCTAATCGCGGTTGTTTATATCGGCTTGGTTGCTTTGACTCAGTCAGATATGAAAAAGCTGGTGGCTTATTCATCTATTTCGCACATGGGTTTTGTAACCCTAGGCTTCTTTATCTTTAATGCCTATGGCATGGAAGGCGCACTGCTGCAAATGATCTCGCACGGCTTTATTGCGGGTGCTATGTTCTTGTGTATTGGTGTCTTGTACGACCGTGTACATTCACGTCAGATAGTGGATTACGGCGGCGTAGCTAACAAAATGCCAGTATTTGCAGCCTTCTTTATGTTGTTCGCCATGGCTAACAGCGGCTTGCCGGGTACCAGTGGCTTTGTGGGTGAATTCCTAGTCATTATGGGCGCGGTTAAAGCTAACTTTTGGTATGCCTTCCTTGCTGCGAGCACCTTGGTGTTTGGTGCTGCTTACACCCTGTGGATGTACAAGCGAGTCATTTTCGGCCCAGTTGCCAATGAGCACGTCGCGCACTTGCAGGATATCGGTGGGCGTGAAAAATTAATATTCATCATCTTAGCAGCCTGTGTTCTGGGTGTAGGTATGTATCCTTTGCCATTTAGTGAAATATTGCATACGTCGGTGAATGATTTACTTGTTCATCTTGCCCGCTCCAAATTATAAGTTGTCGCTAACTTCTGCCATTAGCAATTGAGGAAAATATGAGTTTCTTGTCCACCCTGTTTCCCGCCTACGCAGAAATTTTTCTGCTGGTGATGGTGAGTGTGATTCTGATCGCGGATCTATTCACATCCGGTAAAAATAAAACTATCACCTATTTGCTGGTGCAACTCACCTTGCTCGGTTGTTCTTTGATTACCGTTGCGACGCATCAGTCTGGTATCGCCCACCTGTTCCACAATATGTTTGTGGACGATCTGATGTCGGACGTGTTGAAGCTGCTGAGTTACATGGCTGTATCAATGATGCTGGTTTATTCACGCAGCTATTTGCTGGCGCGAGGCCTTTTTTCCGGCGAATTTTTGGCGCTAGTCTTGTTCTCTTTGCTGGGCATGATGGTCATGATCTCTGCCAGTCATTTCATCAGCCTGTATATGGGCTTGGAATTGCTGTCGCTTAGCTTGTATGCGATTGTGGCCTTACAACGTGACTCAGCCACAGCAACAGAAGCCGCGATGAAGTACTTCATCCTCGGTGCATTGGCTTCGGGTTTGCTCTTGTATGGAATGTCCATGCTATACGGTGCGACGGGTAGTTTGAATGTGAACGAGATCTCTTCCGCTATCACCAATGGCGTAGATAACAAGGCCTTGCTGGTGTTTGGCTTGGTATTCGTGGTGGCGGGCTTAGCGTTTAAATTGGGTGCGGTTCCTTTTCATATGTGGGTTCCCGATGTGTATCACGGCGCACCTACAGCGATGACCATGTTGATTGGTACGGCCCCCAAGTTGGCGGCATTTGCTTTCGTGATGCGTATCTTGGTAGAAGGCTTGCAGCCTTTGATGGTTCACTGGTCTGGCATGTTAGCGATATTGGCTGTGTTGTCGATGGCGCTAGGTAATATCAGCGCGATTGCTCAGATCAATATAAAGCGTATGTTTGCTTACTCAACGATTGCCCACATGGGTTTCCTACTTGTTGGCATATTGAGCGGCACTATTGAAGGCTACGGTTCCGCTATGTTCTACGCCGTGGTCTACGTCATGATGAGTCTGGGTGGTTTCGGCATGATTATGCTGATGTCGCGTGAAGGTTTCGAGGCGGACAAGCTAGATGACTTCAAAGGCCTGAATCAGCGTAGCCCATGGCTTGCATTTATGATGTTGCTGTTGATGTTCTCGATGGCGGGTATACCACCGACAGTGGGCTTCTATGCAAAGTTTTCCGTGCTGAATGCAGCTGTACAGGCAGGCCACCTCCCATTAGTCATCATGGCGGTACTGTTCTCGCTGATTGGTGCGTTCTATTACCTACGCATTATAAAACTGATGTATTTCGATGCCCCTGAAAGCCATGAGCGCATCTACATTCAGCCTGATAGTAGCTTACTCATCTCCATCAACGGACTAGGCGTGTTGGCATTGGGAATTTTGCCAGGTAACTTGATGTCTATCTGCGCCGTTTCTATACAGCAATCCTTGCTGCTGCAGTAACCCTTGTACGGGGTGCACTCTGCACCCCAGCTACTAGCCTCTGCCACATCATAGAAAATGCTATGTAGGCAAGCATGTTTTGTAGGTTTTTGTCCTAAAAAAACAGTTTCCTACAGACCTCTATTAGCTAACTACTCTAGTAGCGCAATTACCCCTCACTACCCCTCTATAACAGCTTGCCAATTGCATGTCTGTATAAGCAATAAATATTTGTTCTATTTCTCTGCACTTAGCGCACAGGGTAAAGCTTGGTAATGAGGCAGCGTAATTAATGTTAAATTTATGTTAATTTGACTTACGTTGTTGAATTCCATATTCTCTCCATGGTTTTATTCCATCATCGTCCATATTGCGGGTTGATGGTTTGCTTACAGAAGCTAATCTGACTAAAAAAAGTCAGATAGTGTTGAGTTGGAGGGGTGAAAGTGAATTTGCGTAAAAAGAGAACTGTGTTCGTGGTGGTGTCGATGTCGGTGATGGTTGTGCTGTTCAGCGTGGTCTCATTAATATCCTTCCGTTATTTTAGCTTGAATACCGTACGTAGCCAGTCGCGCATGGCGGCAGAGATGGTGCGCGTGGCGTTGACTGAGGAGATGGAGAAGGGCTTGATCAGCGAACGAGCTGATCTAATAGCCCGCTTCAATCGAGTGCCGGGGCTAGAAGATGTCCATGTGGTGCGCGGTCAACCGGTAATCGACCAGTTCGGTCCTGGGCAGGAAAGCGAAAAGCCCAAAAGTCCTCAGGAATTCGAGGTGCTTAAAACTGGCCGTACGGCTGAGGATTTGAGTAATATTAGCAGCGATATTTTTAAGGTGACGATCCCCTTTATTGCTAGTCGATTTAATGACATCAACTGTATGAATTGTCATCATGTACCTGAAGGTACGGTCAACGGTGCGGTAACTCTGACTTTCTCTCTGGAACGCGAACGTGATGCGGCCCTGATGGCGATACTGCCTATCATGCTGCTGATGGTGTTTTTTGGTTTAGTAATCGCCTATTACCTCAAACGCCTGCTTGATCCTATGGTCATGACCGCAACTGAGGTGAAAATGGTGCTTGGTCAAGCCAAGGAGGGAGATTTCTCACATCGTGTAGTGGTGCGCGGTAACGATGAGGTGGGGGAAATTGCGGTCAATACCAACGCGTTCATTGAGGCGCTGGAAAATAGTATTGGCGCGATTAGTAAAAAAATCGAAGCGATCAGCTCTGGTTCGCGTAGCGGCGGTCAGCAAAAGCGCGACCTGCTGACTCATACCCTGCATGTTGTGGACGATATGGTTAATGCCGCTCGCTTCAAGCAGGAAATTGAGGAAGATTTTGATCTGAACGAGGTCTATCAGCGCATCCGCCGTATCTTGCATGAGCGCTTTGGACTGGAGCGATTTTGTCTGTACGAGATTGAAAAAGTGTCGGGTAAGATGCACCAGATCTATGCCGAAGGTATGCCAAGTGGCCGCGATATGTGGTGTGATGCCACCATTATGGTTGATTCAGACCACTGCCGCGCTAAGCGTACTGCGCACAGCCTATGCTCTTGCAAGACACCTAATATCTGCGCCTCTTACCGCCCCGAACGCGAAGATGATTTTCACTTATGCATTCCCTTGATGCTCTCCGATCACATCGGTAATGTATTGCAGGTGATCGTGGATCGAGATCAAGAGGAGAAAATTCCAGAGATGCAATCGGCGATTACCGCACACATGGCGGTAGCGACACCCGTGATTGAGTCTAAGCGCCTAATGCAGTCGCTCAAGGAATCAACGCTGCGTGATCCGATGACTGGCTTGTATAACCGACGATTCCTTGAGGAATTTACCAACAACCTCACTGCCAGCGTTGTACGCCGTAAGAGCACGCTTGGGATATTGATGCTAGACGTGGATTGGTTTAAGAAGGTTAATGATGAGCATGGCCATGATATTGGGGATCATGTGTTGAAATCGCTGTCCGAGATTATTGTGCGCGAAGTGCGTGAATCCGACATTGTGGTGCGTTATGGTGGTGAGGAGTTTATCGCCTTGCTACCCGACACTACGGAGGAAGGGATGATGCAAACGGCGGAACGCATTCGCATCAGTATGGCGAGCAGCGCGGTGCAGACTTCGCATGGCCCGTTAAAGAAGACTATCTCCATAGGTATGTCGATTTTCCCGAATGATGCCGATGGTTTCTGGCAGTGCGTCAAGTTTTCCGACATCGCCCTCTATGATGCAAAAGAGCAGGGTCGCAACAAGGTGCTGCGCTTTGTCAAAGAGATGTGGAAAGAGGAGGGCGAAGAGTATTAGAGTGTCGCTTGTAGTACTCCCGATACTGGCCTGTTATGTAAATAACTACGTTTGCAGGCCAATTTTTTTGGGATATGTCTTGTAACTGCTAGCTTACATCACCTACTCAATATTATCGCAATGATAAGCGCCAATATGCATGAAACGCCTTTCCAGAACAGCACGGGATTGCGTTCCAGCAGTGGCGCACGGGTGCGACTCAGAAATGCTTGGTTAGGATGGCGTAGGTCGAATAGAAACTCAGATAGTTCTTCGTAACGGCGATAGGGATTGGGGTGTAATGCCTTTTTAAGTGCTTCGTCTATCCATGCCGGAATCTCCCTGTCATCATCAAGTACAGAATCGTAGACTAATTTTCTTTGCGCAGATTTTGTTCTTGATTTGGCTACCTGAGCGCCATAAGGCAGTCTGCCTGCCAGCATTTGGTAGGTGATGACGGCTAAAGAGAACATATCCGAACGTGTGCTGCCGCCTTCCCCTAGAAAGTATTCCGGTGCGCTGTATTGTGCTGTACCTAGGATATTGTTTCGCTCTAAGGGCGTGGCAATTTCCATAATGCCAGCCACGCTTGTAGACCCAAAATCAATGATCTTTACCGTGCCAGCACTATCAATCATGATATTTTCTGGCCTGAGATCTTGATGTAGCATTTCCATGCGGTGAAAAGCCTGCAAACCTTTGCCGATTTGCTCAACGATTCCGCGCACGGTCTCTACGTCGGGCTTGGGATGGTCAATCATCCACTGGCTTAATGTCTGGCCCTCAATGAATTCGGTGACGATATACAGAAAGTTACGTTGACGTGTCTGTGAGCAGGGTTTGAGTACATACGCACTGTTGATACGCCGCGCTATCCATTCTTCCATCAGAAAACGTTCGAGATAGGCAGGATCAGCGCGCAGGTCAATTGAAGGTGTTTTGATGATGACTTGCGTGTTGCTTGCTAAATCCAGCGCCAGATACACATGGCTGCGACTGCTGGCATGTACCTCTCGGATGATTTGGTAACCATCAAATAGGCTTCTCGCCTCAAGAATGGGCGGGAAGGGCAGCTCGGTTAATTGCTGATAAATTTCATCGGCATCCTGTATGGGTAAGGCATCAATTCTAACAATCTGTGCAGTTAGATTGTCTGTGCTACCTTGCGCATATGCTTCAACCACAAGCGCTAGCGCCGCTTTGTCTAGGTCATCCTCGCGCATCGTATTGACGATGAAATCAGTATTGGCATATTCATATACACCATCTGTCACCAACAAAAAAATATCGCCCTTATCCAAGGGCAGAGATTGATAATCAATATCAAGTTGTGGATGAATACCCAAAGCTCGGCTCAGATAGCTTTTTTCATCAGTGAGCCACTGGCGATGATCGCTGGTTAATTGCTCTAAGGTATTTCCACGTAAACGGTAGACTCGCGAATCGCCCACATGCAGGATGTGCGCTGTTGTCGATTTGATAACAACTGCGCTTAAGGTGCATACATAGCCCTTGTCTTTATTGTAACGGTGCTCACTTTGCTGGGACTGAGAATGCAACCAAGAGTTGGTCGCAATTAATACCCGCTGTGCCGATTTCTGTACAGACCACGCTTCCGAGGTGCAAAAATAATCGCTTAAAAAGCTTTTAACGGCGGTCTCACTGGCAATGTGGCTAACTTCGCTGCTGCTGATTCCATCCGCTAGCGCTATCGCGATTCCTTTTGAAGTCAGCAGTGGTTCTTTCGGTATATAAATACCGTGAAAATCCTGATTGCTTTCCTTGCGGCCTTTGTCGGAATATTGGCCTATAGATAGTTTTAATTTACTGGACATATTTGCGTGCCAAACTTCAATCTATAAAAGCTATTGTCCGCAGATTTTCGCTGATTAAACAAGAGCTAATTCTTGTATTGCTGAATAAGCCATCGGGTGCGAATGTGCATATTAGCGAGTGCCTGAAAATCTGCGCTAATCTGCGAAATCTGTGGATTGAACTGCGGTTTTAAGCTTCAACACTCCTGCGTTAAGACTTTTAATAACTCTTGTAAGGTAAAAACTTGCCGCTCATCACGATCTTGACGCGGTCACCCTTAGGGTCAGCTTCGCGCTGGAGATCCATGTTGAAGTCGATCGCGCTCATAATGCCGTCACCAAACTCTTCGTGGATTAGCGCCTTAAAGGTTGTGCCATAGACATTGATTAACTCGTAGAAACGGTAGATGAGTGGGTCAGTTGGTACGGCAGTAGGCAGAGAGCCTTTGTATGGTACAACTTGAAGTTGTTCAACAGCCTCAACGGGTAAATCTAACATGGCACCAACCTTGGTCGCCTGTTCAGCGGAGAGCGTCATCTGACCTAGCAGCGCGGCGGTTGTCCACTCCTTGCTTAGCCCGATAGCTGCAGCTAGTTGCGGCCAGCTCAGTTGCTTACGCAGCTTTTGAGTGATGATTAATTCGGTAACTTCGTTGCGAGTCATAGTGCTTCCTTTATGAATAACAAAGGGATTGTTAAAGAGCCTCAGTCTTAGTCATATAAACCTAAAACTTTTACCACAGAGACACAGAGGCACAGAGAAAGTCAAAAGCCTAAAGGACTATCAGATTGAGATAGTTATTTACTCTGTGCCTCTGAGGTTTAACAGAGGTCTTTAAGTTAAATGCAGCTTAATTAAAACTACGCTTCGCGGCTGTTTTAATGTGTGTGGTGTACAAGGTTAGGCCAGTAAATGCCAAGCCACCCACTAGATTGCCTAGCGCAGTAGGAATCTCGTTCCAGATTAGATAATCCATCACTGAGAAATTACCACCCATAATCATTGCTGAAGGGAACAAGAACATGTTTACGACAGAGTGCTCAAAGCCCATTGCAAAGAACAGCATGATTGGCATCCACATGGCGATCACTTTACCGCTTACCGTGGTAGAAATCATCGCACCAACTACACCTAAAGAAACCATCCAGTTGCACAACATACCTCTGATGAAGAGTGTCAACATGCCAGCAGCACCATATTGTTCATACCCAAGCGTACGTGCTTCGCCAATATGGGCAATTTTAGTTCCTACCGCATTGGGTTCGACCGAGAAACCAAAGGTGAAAATCACTGCCATCATCAACGCTACAGTTAATGCACCTGCAAAATTACCAGTGAAAACCAATCCCCAGTTTCTTAGCACCCCACCGATGGTGACGCCCGGACGCTTATCAATCAATGCAAGCGGGGTTAAAACAAAAACACCCGTTAGTAGGTCGAAACCCATTAAATACAACATTGAGAAACCAACAGGAAACAGAATGGCACCGATCAAGGGTGAACCAGTTTGAACGGCTACAGTGATTGCAAATACCGCTGCCAATGCCAAAATTGCACCAGCCATATAAGATCTAATTAACGTATCTCTGGTAGACATGAAGATTTTGGATTCACCTGCGTCCACCATTTTGGTGACGAACTCTGAAGGGACTAAATAAGACATATGCTTTCCTCTCTAAAACTAAATATGTACGGGTGGATCACTTAAGAACGATCTCTCATGTGTTCCTGTAACTGTACTTATGCAAAATCTATGCCAGAACTTTTTGTAATATTTAATACACTGATATATTGTAATTTTCTAATTCTCACCACTTGTTTGAATATTGGATGTAGATGCTGCGCACCTTTTTGGAATGGCGCACAGGGGTGACGCGTTAAATTGGTGCAGGATTTGTTGCAGCTGATGAGGTGCGTAGAGATGGATGCCTGGTTGGAGCTTTCGCTTTAGAGGTGCCCTTTACATAATTGCCCCTTAACTTGAGAAACATACGGTGCAATTCGCTACGCTTATTGACACCCTACATTGTGTTTTGCGTGACTTCATATATAGCAACTCAAAATTAACCGCTGATTACGGATTCCCGTTATCATCACAGACTATGAAAACTAATGATTCCCTGCGTCGATTTATTTTTGAAAATGCGCCGATTCGCGGCGAGCTGGTGCGTCTTGACCAGACTTGGCTGAGCGTTCTTGCTCGGCACGACTATCCTGTGGTGTTGCGTGATTTGATGGGCGAGCTGGCTGCGGCTGCCGCTCTGCTGGCAGCCACACTTAAGCTGGACGGCTCGTTGGTATTGCAAATACACGGCAAGGGGGCGGTGAAGCTTCTTGTGGTGGAGTGCACGGGCAATATGGAGATACGTGCTACAGCGAAGTGGGAAGGTGAGTTGGAGCAGGGTTCATTGAAAGGTTTGGTGGGTGATGGTCGCTTCGTTATTACGCTTGATCCTAAAGATGGCAGTCAGGCTTATCAGGGGGTTGTCGAGTTGGAAGGCGATAGCATTGCTGCGATTTTACAAAACTATATGACTCGCTCTGAACAGTTGGATACGCGCTTGTGGTTAGCAGCTGATGGTCAATGTGCCGCAGGATTGTTGTTGCAAAAGATGCCCGATCAAGATGATGACGAGGATGAGGATCCATGGGAGAACGCCACGGTGATTGCCGATACCGTCAAGTCTGATGAATTGCTGACTTTAGCTGCTGAGGAAATGATTCATCGTTTGTATCACGAAGATGATGTTCGTTTATTTGAGGCTCAACAGGTGGTGTTTCGTTGTTCCTGTTCGCGAGGAAATGTATCTAACATGCTAAAGATGCTTGGGCGCGAAGAGGTGGATGACATATTGCAAGAGCGCGGAGAGATTGAAGTTTTCTGTGAATTTTGTAATGAGCGATATGCCTTTGATGCTATTGACGCGGAAGCGGCATTTGCAGATGCGGTGTTGAGTAACAGCAACGAAACACGGCACTGATTGGAGAAAAAATGAAATACAACATGCTAGGAAAAAGTGATTTGCAAGTCTCCGAGATCGCGCTTGGCACAATGACTTTCGGTGAGCAAAACACTCAGGCTGAAGCAAGTGAACAACTTGACTACGCTTTGGCACAAGGCGTGAATTTTATTGACGCTGCTGAGATGTATCCCGTGCCCGGAAAGGCAGAGACGCAAGGTCGTACTGAGGAATACATTGGCCATTGGCTTAAAACCCAAGCACGCGACAAGCTGGTAATCGCGACCAAAGTTGCAGGTCCTTCGCGTGGTTTTGGCTGGATACGCGGCGGCCCAACAGCATTGGATCGAGATAATATCGTTAAGGCTGTGGATGCTAGTCTCAAGCGTTTGAATACCGACTATATTGACCTATATCAACTGCATTGGCCGGATCGTAATGTGCCAATGTTCGGCAAGATTGACTACGACCCCAGTTTGGAAAAACTTAGTGTATCTATCGATGAGCAACTAACGGTGCTTAGCGAATTAGTGCGCGCCGGAAAAATTCGTCACATCGGTATTAGCAATGAAACTCCTTGGGGAGTGGCGGAATTTATAAAAGTGGCGGAACGTTTAAATTTGCAGCGTATCGTCTCGATACAGAATGCCTACAACTTAATGAGCCGCACGTTCGAGATCAGTCTGCATGAGATGTGTCATCGCGAGCAGCTCAGCTTGCTAGCCTATAGCCCTCTGGCATTTGGTTTGTTGTCGGGGAAATATGTCAATGACGCGCAAGCACGCGGGCGCATGACACTCTATCCCGCATTCGGTCAACGTTATAAGAAGCCCAATGTTGTCGCCGCCGTGGCTGAATATGTCCGACTCGCGCAAGCCCACGGTATGTCTCCTGTTGCGCTAGCTTTGGCATTTGTTCGTAGCCGGTCCTTTGTGTGCAGCACCATCATCGGGGCGACTAGCATGGCGCAACTTAAGGAAAACTTGTGCCTTACTGAGTTGGATGATGAAACGCTTGGGGAGATTGAAGAGGTGCATATGCGCTATTTCAACCCAGCACAGTGATGTTTGTTGCTTAACGGCTAGAGGTTTAGTAAAACCAAAATTTTCGTAGGAGTAAGCTTACTCCTATCGCAGATTGGTTTAACCCCATCTTTTAATCGCCTTTGTTAACGTAAACAGTTTGTGTCGGATAGGCGAAGTCGATTTTTTGCTTTTCAAATGCGTCATAAATTGCAAGATTTACAGCCTGATGTGTGTCCATATAGGTGTTGTAGTCCCAGCCTGTAACGAAATAGACGAAATCAAAATTCAAACTGAAGTCGCCATAGGAAGCAAAATGTCCACGGTCAAAAGTCGCACCTTGCTGTGCTTCTATGATGTCTTTCACGATTTGAGGAATGATCCTTAGTTTGGCTGAGGTGGTTTGATAAGTAACCCCCACGCTAAACAATACTCTGCGTCGCTCCATTTTTTTGTAATTGTGCACGCGCGAGTTGGTCAGGTCCGTATTTGAAAAAACCAGTAGCTCCCCTCCCAGAGAGCGTAAGCGGGTGGTTTTTATCCCGACATGTTCCACGACACCTAATTTGTCATCGACCATGATGAAATCACCGACCTCAAAAGGTTTGTCGAAAAAGATAACAAAGTAACTGAATAAATCTCCTAAAACGGCTTGAGCCGCTAAAGCAACCGCGATACCGCCAATTCCTAGACCCGCAACAACAGCAGAAATTTTTACACCGAGATTGTCTAGAAGAAAAACGAGAGCCAGTAACCAGATAATGATGTTGATCAGCCCACTCATTCCTTTGAGTTGCTTTTGTGTGCCAGATGAGTCGGTCACATTGGATAAATGGGATTGAAGTGCATAATTAATCGCTGCGGTAATAGCTCGCACAACAAGTACTGTCAACAGAACCATTGCTGCGATTTGTAAGTAACGCGCAAAGATGGTTGACAGTTTGAGCGTATGTAATGAGAGGTATAGTGCGCCAAAATAGAGGACAGGTAGGAGCGCTTTTTCAAATGCACTCACAAGTAAATCGTCCAGTGGAGTTTTCGTTGATTCAGCCCACTTTTTAAGTCTACTTAGAACATGCTTTTTGAGTACATAAGCAACTATTAGTCCGGTGATAAGTATCGCCAGAGAAGTTAGATAGCTGATTACGGTATTGCCAAGTAGGGAAAAGTTAAGCGTATCTTGCATGTCGTGTGATTGCTCCTGAATGAGTATGGGAGTCTTTAAGGAAAGATTGAGATTTTATGCGAAATTGATGGTCTCTGGCGTGCAATAAGGTGCGGGTGACCTTGTATGCTCAGAAAATAGACACTGGTGTTTGCTGCTAGGGCTTTAAATGTTCTATTTTTGAGCAGAATTTTCGATGAAGGGCTGTCCATAAATTAAAAAGGCCCAACTAAAGCCAGGCCGCCTCGAAGCTGTTAACTGGGGTTAATTAGTAGGCGCGCTCTAATTAGCGACTACCTGCTGAGAAAATTATAAGTGACAGAATGATGAATGGTGACATGACAAAGAGCAGTGGAAAATAAATCATGGTATTCGCCTCCAATAATAGATTTAAGGGAACTTGCGTGTGCCACTACTGTTTATTTCGACTTCGTTAGCGAACCATTAGTCTGCATCGGCTTAGGGTGAGCTGGTTGTGCGGCGCACAAATAGTGTCATCTGTTATCTTAAATGGCAAGTTAAAATCTTGAAATATCAAATATTTGTGAATTATTTTGGGTGGTTTGAGTGAGGCGGCCAATTAAATGGAACTAGCTTAATTTATACTTCCAAGCGACTGAGGCTAGCAATGTTGCAATCATGCCCGTAGTGGATCTCATTTGGTATAGGATTGGCTTAGTCTCATGCAGTTTGCGGAACACTAGAATAAGGCTGCATAATAAGCATTGTGAAATATCGATTACAGGGACTTAGTCCAATGTGCAAAACACTCGTTCGAGTAACTGAAAGCGCTATGCGATATGATCCTGCAGCGCGTGATAATGTCTAATTTTTCTCCCATTTATATGGGTAAATTCATAGCGCGCAAGCGGCTATGGCTGTTGTTCCTTATTGTTTCTTGCGCTGGATGGGTATCGCAGTCGCAGGCTGCCAAGCTCCATCAAACTACGCTACCCAGCAAAGAGCGGCTTGTTCTTATGCCACTACGAGCAGGGAGTAATGATAAAAATGAGCGGGGTGCGATGGAGGCCGCCTTGGTGCAAGGGTTGCAACAGCGTTATGAAGTATTTGCGGGCGAGGATGTTGCTCAGAAGTCTCGTGAGATATTTAGCAAAGAGTCGCGCACTGCAAAACAGAATTGCGATGAAACGCGCTGCATGGAAGATATTGCCATTGCCTTCCAGTCAGAGCTGATAGCCACTGCCAATGTTACGCATATCGAAGGTGGCTTTCTTCTGGTGCTTAGTATCCGTAACGTTTTGGACAATAAGTCGGTGTTTTCCAATTCGCTGCCTTGTCGCGGCTGCGATGTGTTTCAGGTGGTGGAGAGGCTTAAGAAATTGAGTATGACACCAGCAGATGTTATTTCTCAAAATGCTGCACGTCTCAAGGATGTAGGCGTCCAGGAGAGGAAAATTTGGCAGGCAGCTGAGTCAAGCGGAAATGAGATTAGCTATCAAAACTATCTTAGAGATTATCCCCGTGGTGCTTACGCAGGTCTGGCGCATGATCGTATTCACAACTTTCACAGAAACACCAACGCAACAAATGATGAGCGCAGCTTGTGGCAGATGGCTCAGGATAGACATAGCACTTCAGTCGTTCAATCCTATCTGGATAAATATCCCAATGGTAAATATGTTGTAGCCGCGAGAAGACGTCTCAGGCGTTTGCAGAAAGAGGAGGGAGCAGCTAGCCAGCAGACAAGCCAAACTGGTATGCCATCAGCGGCAGAGAGATTAAGGCGTGCCGAGGCAGCCGATAAGGCTGTTGAATCTTCGAGTATTCGTGCTTTGCCGGGGTATTTAGATACGGCTATTCAAAAACTCTTGGGATATTAGCCTCTTTGGCTTCTGAAACAAGCGCTTTCCTGTTAATATCGCGCCCCTGTTAAATCTTCGATATAGTGCGGCGATGGACATGTTGCCATGCTGCCAGCTTTCAATATTCAATGAGTAATCCGACACTACAAGCTGTAAAGGGCATGAACGATATTTTGCCGGAGGAGGCGCAACTGTGGCTGTGGTTTGAAGACACTGTGCGCGAATGGCTTGAATCCTATGGTTATCGCAATATCCGCATGCCGTTATTAGAACCGACTGCGCTGTTTAAACGCGCGATAGGCGAAGTCACCGATATCGTCGAAAAAGAAATGTATAGCTTTGTCGATGGCCTTAATGGTGATCAACTTACCTTGCGTCCTGAGGGCACGGCTTCCTGCGTGCGTGCGGTTTTGCAGCATAATTTGCTATATAACGCGCCACAGCGCTTGTATTACGCTGGGCAAATGTTTCGCCACGAGCGTCCGCAAAAAGGGCGTTATCGTCAGTTTCACCAGTTTGGTATTGAAGCTTTAGGCTTCGCTGGGCCGGACATTGATGCAGAACAGATTTTGATGTGCGCACGTTTATGGAAAAAGTTAGGCATAAACGATGTGGTTTTGCAGATTAATACCTTGGGCGATAGCGCCTCGCGTCAGCGTCATCGTGATAATTTGATCGCCTATTTTGAGCAGCACAAAGATGTTTTAGATGCCGATGCCTTGCGCCGTTTGTATAGCAATCCGCTGCGGATTTTAGATACCAAAAATCCAGCGATGCAAGAATTGGTAATCGCTGCACCGAAATTGATGGATGAGCTGGATGCTGACGCCATTGCGCATTTTGAAGCGGTACAAGATATTCTCAAGCAGCACGACGTGGCATTTGAGATCAATCCACGTTTAGTGCGCGGCTTGGACTATTACAATCGCACGGTATTTGAGTGGATCACCACGCGTCTTGGTGCGCAGGGTACTATTTGTGCCGGAGGTCGTTATGACGGCTTAGTTGAACAAATCGGTGGCAAGCCAGCGCCAGCATGTGGCTTTGCCATGGGTGTCGAAAGATTGCTGTCACTCTTGCAAGAGAATGGCATGCAGAACCCGGCTCCACCCTTAGATGTTTATTTGGTACATCAGGGCGAACTAGCATTTAAAATGGCAAGTGTGGTGGCTGAGCAATTGCGTGATGATGGTTTGAAAGTCGTGTTGCATTGCGGTGGCGGTAGTTTTAAATCGCAGATGAAAAAAGCAGATGGTAGTAGCGCGCTCTATGCGGTCATTATTGGTGATGATGAGGCGCAAGCAGGACAAGTAACCTTGAAGCCGCTACGTGGTGGTGAACAAGCGCGTGTAGCGACGCAAGACTTACAGCAAAAGATTCGTGAACTCAACTTGATTAGAGGATAAAAGATGTCGACGCTTGATTTGCAAGAACAGGAACAGATAGAGGCGCTTAAGGGCTGGTGGAAAGAAAACAACAAGTGGGTAGTCGGAGCAATTTTGCTAGCTTCACTCGGCTATGCTGGGATGCAATATTGGAAGAGTCACCAGGCTCAGCAGTCAGGCGAAGCCGCTAAGTTGTATGCTGAGGTGGAAAAGCAGACCATGAGTAACGATCCCAAGCGTGTAAACGATGCTGTTGCAGCGCTGGTAGATAAATTTGGGAGTAGTGCTTATGCGCCGCGCGCACAACTTTTGGCAGTGCAAATTAATGCTCAGGTAAAAGACATTGCACGTGCTCAGACGCAATTGCGCTGGGTGATTGAGCATGCCAATGAAGCAGGGCTGCAAGATGTTGCGCGTTTGAAATTAGCCAGTATGTTACTTGATGAGAAAAAATATGATGAGGCATTAAAGTATTTAGATGCTAAACATTCTGAATCTTTTGCAGGTTTATATGCTGATGTAAAAGGTGATGTATTGAGTGCGCAAGGCAAGATTGAAGAAGCGAAGGCCGCTTATTCTCAAGCACTCGAAAAGGTTGAAGCCAAGGGCACATATCGCAGCTTGGTGCAGTTGAAGTTGGATGGTCTTGGAGGTGCAAAATGAAATTGCTTACCGGCATTGTTGCACTGTTAGCGGTATTGTTGTCGGGTTGTTCTAGCGACAAATTGAACGTCAATCCTGCCAAATTACAGAACTTCAATTCCACTGTTAGTTTCGACGTGCGCTGGAAGCAAAGTGTAGGCAAGATGGGGGATAATGTATTACTGCCCGCGCTCACTGCTAATTCGGTTTTTGCTGCAAATGGCGAGGGCGAGATTCAAGGCTTCGATAGAAAGAGCGGAAAACAATTATGGCGAGTTGATACCGATGCGCCGATTTCCGGTGGCGTTGGTGCGGCTGATGGCATGGTGCTGGTGGGTGGCTTGAAGGGTGACGTGTTTGCTTATCAAGAGAGCTCAGGCAAATTGATGTGGAAGAGCAAAGTGTCGAGTGAGGTACTTAGCGCTCCTTCAGTGGCGGAAGGCGTAGTTGTCGTGCGTACTGGCGATGGACGAGTAACTGGATTGGATAGCAAGTCAGGCAAATTACTTTGGTTGTATGAGCGTGCTACGCCTTCCTTGGTAGCCCGTAGCAATGCGGGCGTTACAATTCACCACGGCATTATCTATGTAGGTTTTCCAGCAGGTAAATTGGCGGCTATAGGCTTGCATAATGGCGTAAGCGTTTGGGAATCTTCTGTTTCGCAACCACGTGGCAATACTGAATTGGAACGCGTAAGCGACATCACCAGCTTGCCTGTTGTGGATGATGGTCAAGTCTGTGCCATCGCATTTCAGGGACGTTTGTCTTGTTTTGATGCTGATCAAGGTGGATCCTTATGGAATCGTGATATTTCCAGTGACAAAGGTTTGACCATGCTGCGTAAATACCTCTTCCTGACGGATACGGATGGAACAGTTATGGCGCTGGACAAGCTTAGCGGTAGTTCATATTGGAAAAACGCGCAATTATCTTTGCGCAAAACGACGGCACCATTAGCGTTTGGTAAGTATTTAGTGGTGGCGGATTATGAAGGTTATCTGCACGTATTGAATCGTGACGATGGCAGCTTCTTGGCACGCTTTGAAACAGATGGTAGTGCAGTACGCTCAGCTCCCGTAGCAACTGATGATGGATTCTTAGTGCAAACTGAAGACGGCGAGTTGTATTCTCTTGCTATTCACTAGAGATGCACTAGATTTGAAAACGTGCATTGGCACATAAGGTAGATAAAGAAACTTAAAACGCTCATCACAGAGACACAGAGAAATTCAAAACGTCGGGCTTTTGCCCGACTTGTCGGTTTGAAACCCGACCTACCTTGGTTCCGGCTTAGGATAAAGCGGAATTTGATGAATGAAACCATCGAAGCCGGCATTGAAAATATGGGTGAGTCTGTGGATACGCCCATGTTTATAACTTAAATTTAAAGTGAACTTATTATGTTACCCACACTGGTTTTAGTTGGACGCCCCAATGTGGGTAAGTCCACCTTGTTTAATCGCCTCACGCGTAGTCGTGATGCTCTTGTTGCCGATCAACCGGGCTTGACCCGCGATCGACATTATGGACGCGGCCGGATAGGGGAACGCCCATTTTTAGTCGTGGATACCGGTGGTTTAGAGCCTGTAGCCAAAGACGGTATTCTTCACGAAATGGCGAAGCAGACGCGTCAGGCGATTGACGAAGCTGACATGGTGATGTTCCTAGTGGATGGTCGCGCTGGACTTACGCCGCAAGACCGCATTATTGCCACGCAGTTGCGCAAAACCGGACGCCCTTTGTTTTTGTTGGTAAACAAGGCAGAGGGAATGCAAAGAGAACGTATTACTAATGAATTTTTTGAGTTGGGTCTTGGCGAACCGATCCCTATTTCTTCCGCGCATGGCGACAATGTCACCGAGATGATCGAGTTGGCATTAGAGGAGCTGCCAGTACGCGAAGACGAGGAAGAAGAAAAATCCAAAAATCCAAAACTCGCTATTGTCGGACGTCCCAACGTAGGTAAATCTACCTTGGTGAATGCCATTCTTGGCGAAGATCGTGTTATTGCATTCGATCAGCCCGGCACCACGCGCGACAGTATCTATATTGACTTTGAGCGTGGCGGCAAGCCCTATACCATCATTGACACAGCTGGAATACGTCGCCGTGGCAAAATCGACGAAGCCGTAGAAAAGTTCTCCGTAGTGAAAACACTGCAAGCCATTGAAGATGCCAATGTTGTGATTTTAGTCGTGGACGCACGCGACGAGATTACCGAACAAGACGCACACTTGGCCGACTTTGTATTAGAAGCTGGGCGCGCATTGGTGCTGGCCGTTAATAAGTGGGATGGGCTGGATGAATACAAGCGCGATACCGCTAAACGCGACATTGACCGCAAGCTGCATTTCTTAAGCTTTGCTAAGCATCACTTTATCTCGGCCCTGGAAGGGATGGGGGTAGATATGTTGCTGAAGTCGGTTAATGAAGCCTATGCTGCTGCTATGACCAAAATGGCCACACCACAACTAACTCGTGTGTTGCTGGCGGCAGTGGAAAAGCAGCAACCGCCACGCGGTTCTTTGTTTCGTCCCAAGATGCGTTACGCTCATCAGGGCGGTAGCAATCCACCGCTCATTATTGTCCACGGCAGCGCGCTGGATAAAGTACCGGCTAGTTATCGTCGCTATCTTGAGAGAAGTTTTTGTGATGCCTTTAAGTTGCAAGGCACACCACTGCGCATTGAGTTCAAAGCAGGTAAAAACCCGTTTGCGGAAAAGAAGCCGCGTGCACTCACCGAGAGTGAACAACGCTCAGCTCACCGCGCACGTATTCGCGGACGTAAAAAATACGGCTAAATTGCTACGGTTTAGTGAATTGTTAAACCTTAGAACTGTCCACAGATTTCGCAGATTAACGCAGATTTCAATTCAGTTCAGATGTGTATTTAAATGCACAGTAGCTGAAACTGATGCTCAGCATTAGATGCTGTTTAATCGGCGAAAATCTGTGAAATCCTAGGCTAGTCTTCAAGCAGTTGTTTCTTGAAAAAATCAAAGGTGGCCTCGTTGTCACAATGCGCCACATTGAATCTCATCCAGGGAGAGGCTTCCTGATGGGGGCGGAAGATGTTTCCCGGCGCTAGCATGATGCCGAGCTTGGCCGCACTGCTGGCGAGTTCTGCGGCATTGCAAGTGTCGCTCAACTTTGCCCAAATGAACATGCCGCCTTCTGGTTCGCAATGCAACTCAAAGCCAATCTCCTCCAGCTTTTTAATGGTGGCTTCGCGCGCGACCTGTAATTTCCAGCGCAGCTTATCAAGGTGTTTGCGGTAATGCCCTTCGGTGAGTAGCTGATACATCAGGCGCTCACTAATCTCTGAAGTAGTCAGTCCGGTTAGTAGTTTGACATCTGAGAGGTTGGCAGCGAGTTCGCGTTTGCAGGCAAGATATCCGACGCGGAGGCTGGCAGATACTGTCTTGGAAAAACTGCTTACATAGATCACGCGGTTCAATTGGTCTAGCGTCGCGAGTCGGGTGATGGCAGAGGGACTGAAGTCTCCGTAGATGTCGTCCTCCACCAATATCATGTCGTATTTATCCGCAAGTTGCAGAATACGATATGCCACAGGCTGACTGATGCTGGCACCTGTTGGATTGTGCAAAATGGTGTTGGTGAAAAATAATTTAGGATGGTGGAGCTTAATGAGTTCTTCCATCGCCTCCGTGTCTGGGCCATCGCTATTCCAAGGCACTCCAACTATCTTTGCGCCAAACGACTTAAGCCCGCCAAAAAGTATGAGATAGCCGGGATCGTCCACCAGTACCGCATCTCCCGGACGCACGAAGTAACGAGTGACCAAATCCATCGCATGAGTAACGCCAGTGGTGAGAATAATCTGTGAACTGTCTGCTGAAATCCCTATGCCGGAAAGCTTGTTCTGGAGCAGCTCGCGTAGAGGGCGATAACCATCTGCTGTTCCATAGGCAGTAAGAAACTCACCATCTTTTAGAGATAGGGAACGCAGGCTTTTTCTGATGCCAGTTTCTTCCATCCATGAGGCGGGCAGCCACCATGCACCCGGCATCGTTTTGCTGCTGCGGTCTTCGAGAGAATTTCTCAATAGCCATACGACATCAATTGCACTATCCAGCCTGAGCGAGGCATCTAATGACGTATGCGGCTTGGGGCGAGACGACACATAGAAGCCGGAACCTTGACGTGAGTGCAGATAGCCCATGGCAACCAGTCTGTCGTAGGCTTGAACGACGGTAAAACGACTTACTTTATGCGTCTGGGCGAAAACCCTGATGGAGGGCATGCGCGCCCCAGTACGGATTGCCCGATCATCTATCCTCTTTTTGACTGCGCGAGTGATCTGTTCGATCAGCGGCACACTATCATTTGAATCTAAACTAAATATTGGCATGGTTTGTAAACCAGTACAGTACGGGTGGAATTCAGTGAAACTGTATCTGTATTGTCAGGTTTGTCTAAGGTATTGTAAAGAGAATGTGCTGAGCAATGCTTCTCCGAGGATAATGGGGGGGGACAAAAAATGGGGGAAAAGAGGAATGAATAAAAGATTTGTCATAGGAACGGCGGCGGTGCTGGTAGGTATGGCGCTGAATTTCTTTGGAGATTGGTTGCTGGGGGTGAGGATAGAGGTGTTCACCGGTATCTCCACATTCACCTTTGCATGGATGCTGGATATATTTTTAGTGCCATTCATTGTGGGGCTGGTCGTGGCGAGAATGTTTGGCAAGGGGAGTAAATGGTTAGCCTGTTTGCCTCCGCTGTTTGTGCGTAGTTTAAGTTATGCCTATCTATATTATTCCGACCCGAGCGGAGATTTTTTCCTGAATATGCATCTGTACTATTGGGGGCCATGTGTCATCTTGGCAGTGGAAGCCGCAAATATCGGTGGGATACTCGGCGAAGTATTGATGGGTGTTTATCACCGGCGCAAAGACGATGGCTCCAAAGTAACGTGTAGCTATGTTGATGTGTCAGTTGGCAGAGAAGCAATGTCATCCGCCGCAATTCAAAGCAAACCCTGATTTAACTTTAAAGGAGTTCCTGATGCTCAAGCTGCCACTTTTTATCGTTTACGCAATAGTTGCTTTTAATATCACCGCATTTTCCGTAATTCTGCAACTGGATATGCTAATTTTTAATGCGCTTATCATCAAATTTATTGTATGGACGCTCACTGTTGGAGCTTGGTCGCTGACGTATATCAATCGAGATAAATTTGTGACGCTGTTTTGAGGGTGTGAGTTGCATGAAGCTAGCTTGATAAAAACAACAAAGGGCGGTTAAACCGCCCTTTGTAATTAACTCACAAGAGTAATTGTCAGGAAAGACCAACCCAGCTAACTATTGCAGTTGAAACCGCAGCCAACCAGCCAAACGCCATATGAAAGTCACTGTCTTGAGAAAGAGTAGTGCTGTTGTTTCTAACGCTCATGTTGAATCTCCTTAAAGTCATTCGTTGAATTAACTGATCCATCAATACGCCCGAATACATCGGGTACTACTCTGACTGGACGAGTTGAAAATAGTTCAACCCTATATTTTAAATGTGTAAATAGTGGTGATAGGTCTTTGTCTAAGCAGAGAATTCGATTAGACTGTTTGGGTGGAATTAAGCTGCGGGGCGAACTTTCAGCATCCATATATTGGCGCGTAGCGCCATAACCATTTACTCAAAGGAGCTAACTAATGACCGGAAGCGCACCTCATATTGCCCAAAAATCCCCTTGCCCTGTTGATGTTGAAGCGGGTAAGACATATTGGTATTGCACCTGCGGAAAGAGTGCATCGCAACCTTTTTGTGACGGAAAGCATGAAGGTTCTGGTTTTGCTCCTAAAGAATTTAAGGCAGAAAAATCTGAGACAGTCTATTTTTGCGGTTGCAAACATAGTGGCAATGGCATGACTTGCGACGGCAGCCACCAAAAACTGTAACAATTACCTGAAATAATTGAGCCTGAACGGATAAGCTTATTCTCTTGCTGTCGTGGTGTTACGTAGTGAATTTGACAGATAGAATGCTTTCCGAGAGACTCGTAACTATGCTTAACATGCAAAAGTTTCATAAAAAGCTGAACAAAACGTGCTCAACGGTAGTGTGATCAATCCTACTCGTGTAAACTTTGTACGTCGTTATTGGCATCACATTTGACAGTTTTGAACCAGTATCCTAGGAGATTAAATATTTATCATGAATAAACTTGCCATTGTATTACTAACCCTTTTTATTTCAGCGTGTGCTTCCACACCTAATTCAACGACTTCAGCTTCAGCGTCTAATGACGCTGGTGCAAGCACTAGTGCAGATGCCGCTGCAAAAACGGCAAGCGCTGAAAGCGATGCTGTAGCAGCCGCCGCGTTGGAAGCTCAGCAAACAGCAGCAGAAGTAGTAGTGCTGAAAAGCGAGAGTGTTTATTTTGATTTTGATCAAGCCATTGTCAAGCAAGCTTTCAGTACTGAAATTCAAAAGCAAGCAGACTTCCTTATTGCTCATGCAAATGACACAGTTACCCTTGCAGGAAACTGTGACGAGCGTGGTAGTAGTGAATACAACCTTGGTTTGGGCAATGAGCGCGCAAGATCAGTTGCAAAAAGTCTAGCCTTGTTAGGCGTAGCTGCAAATCAGATAAAAGTTGTGAGCTTCGGTGAAGAAATGCCACGCCTTACTTGCCATGAAGAAAAGTGCTGGGCAGGAAATCGTAGAGTTGATTTCATGCACGAGTTGAACTAATAAAGAAACATCGTAATTAGGGTTGAGCTAGTCTCAGCCCTTTTTTGTTTTTCACTGCTAAAAGGTGAAAAACAAAAAAGTTAGTAAGGTCTGGTTGTGAAATCTAGGAGGTTAATCTCTTCGTTGATCAGATGCGGTAACTTTGCAATTGATCAAGGCACTTAAAAGGCAGTTGGAAGTTTCATTCACGTACCAAAGTGGAGAATGAACATGGATAAAAGAATATTGTATGCAGCTGGTGGCGTAGCTGCATTGTCGATTGCAGTTGGTGCTTATTTTTTCTTTAAGCCGGAGCTTCCAAAGCCTGAGGTTGCTGTCGTAAAAGAAGCGCCACCGCCACTTCCTCCTCCACCCCCACCAGCACCAGAGCCAGCTCCCGAAGTGGTTGAAGTACTACCACCTCCTCCTCCACCTTTGCCCCCATTACCATCTCTCTCCAAGAGCGATAGCTTTGTATTCAAAGCAATGAGAGGATTGGCGGAAAGCCCCTCGGCGATGAAGCTATTCCGCAGCAAACGAATCATTCGCAACATGGTTGCGACTGTCGTAAGCCTGCCACAGCAGCGCGTGCCTGTTAAACGTATGCCAGTCAGATCACCATCTGGCAAGTTCCTTGTCGCGGGCACGCCAGATGATTTGACGATCAGCCCTAAGAACGCAAATCGCTACAGAAGATACGTGAGCATCGCCAAAGCCGTCGAGGCCAAACAATTGGTTGCGCTGTATATTCGCCTATATCCCCTGTTTCAAGAAGCATATGCAGAGCTGGGCTACCCGAATAACCGTTTCAACGATCAACTTAATGAGACTTTAGATGACTTGCTAGCTACGCCAGCCTTAAAAGGAAGTCCTAAGCTCGTACAGCCCAGATACTTCTACCTGTATGCCGACCCCAATATCGAAGCGCAATCTGTTGGCCAAAAGATCATGCTAAGACTTGGCAAAAGAAATTTAGGTGTCGTCAAACAAAAGCTATCAGAAATAAAACTTGAATTGGCACAGCATAAAGACGTGTTTAAATAAGTAATAATTTAGTCATTTTCGAGTAAACGGGAGTCCAGTTAACTGGATTCCCGTTTGCGTTGAGATGGCGAACTCGCTGTTGTTTTCGGGTTTTCTGTAACCCTCCGCGCAGGATAGCCCCACTAGTCCGAGCCGCAGCTATTATTCCGACAGCTTTGCTGCCCCTAACACTCATCAGCAAAACTTCGAAGATAAGCATGCTGATGACACAGAGCTCGCTTTGACGGAAGAATTGGCGAGAGCACTTGACGAGTAATGGGAAGCCCCATAAAACTGGATCGGTATAACTTAATCCAAATCAGTAGGGGATGGGTATCGTTACACTCCACCCATCCTTGTATGATCGAATTTACTAAAATACTGTATATGAGGTTAAGTAAAGTTTTACGTTTCACAGGGAAGGCCGTCCCGACCTGAGGGCTGGTTTTTAACCAGAGCCTGTTCGTAGATTGGCCTCCCGCCCTATTCGTTCATACCGTGGAGTATCTGAGGCCAAGAGCCTGTATACACAAGGAAGGTAGACGCATATTCAGGGTCGGGAAACCAGTGAGTAGTTTACTTTCTTTTTTAACCTACAGCTAAATATCATGACCATTCAATCTAATAAAATGGACAAAGAACTCAAATCACTCTTCGCCGGTATCGGTAATTGTCAAGCTAGTTGCCGCCTAACTGCTTGCGATTATGCTGCCATTTTCAGCTCTACATATTCCTCCTTTAATCCATCTTTTTCGACGAGGTGTTGATCTGGATTCAAGTGAACAACACGGACGGGTTGCCAGTTC